>Ga0209342_10000578_pt1 | contig 42575 bp, 34 predicted proteins | sample RifCSP16_2_FD_184023 | JGI IMG/M metagenome (GOLD analysis project Ga0209342, IMG submission 184023) | Soil microbial communities from Rifle, Colorado - Rifle CSP2_sed 16_2 (SPAdes) (version 2) | ecosystem: Environmental > Terrestrial > Deep subsurface > Rock core/Sediment | place: Rifle...
TGCAGATGCGCTGGATCTTCGACCCGGCGCTCGGAGGCAGCCACGCGGTCGGCTCGATGTACCACGACAAGGCGTACTTCGGGTTCGACAATGGGCTGCTCGCGATCAGCTACAACCTCACGAGCCCAGCGGGGGAAGCGTGGCGCATCGGGCCGCAGGAGTGGCCGCATCCGCTCTCGCGCTGCCCTCCGGCGTACGTGGCAAGCTGCGACGGCTACCAGAACCTGCCGGCGGTGAACCGGTCAGTGGCCGGCGCCCCGCTCTTCGACATGGGCAACCTCTTCGTGGTCGCCTACAATGGCACGGAGGTCGACCTCTACCGGCTCTCGGAGGACGGCGAGACGATCTGGGCGCAGAGGCTCAACACGAGCGTGCCGACGCAGGCACTGAACTGGACGGCGCCGCAGCTCGCGCTGCGCTACGGCACCGTCGTCGTTCTGGGGACCTCGATGCAGGTGTTCGACCGGGAGAGCGGGCTCCTCATGATGGCGCACGACTTCAACTACACGTGGACGGACAACTTCTACGCCTCGCCGCTCTTCACGGACCGCGAGCTGGTCGCGCCGGGCTCGGACGGGATATACTTCTTCAGCTTCCCGATGCCGCAAACGTTTGGCGACGCCTTCGCGACAGACGGCAACTACACCTTCGGCGCCGCCTTCGCGGAGGAGATCGTCTGGCGCCTCAACGAGACGGCGCTCGTGAACCGCCAGCCGATCCTCGGGGACTTCGACAATTCGGGCTACCGCGACCTCATGTACGCGAACGCGACGGGCTTCGTGTTCGTGAAGGACTTCGAGGTCGGGTTCCGGACCTACAGCGAGTACACGCAGCTCGGCCGCGACGCGTCTCACGGCGCGAACGCCGAGTACCTCTTCTCCTATTCGCCGACGGACGCGCTCGACCCGGACACGGACTTCGACAACCTGACGGACGGACAGGAGGTCATCGGCTACTTCGGATACTCCCAGGTCGAGGCGGAGGACGCCGTCACGTTCCACGCCTGGGCCGACAGCGCGGCGAACGGCTCCGCGAAAAACTTCAATTTCTTCCACCAGACGGGGGTGACGCTCACGAGCGACGACGGGAACGTCTCGTTCGCGCCCGACCAGCAGACGTCGTGGATCCGCATCCCGGTCTCGATCGGGCAGAGCGGCACGTACAAGATTTCCCTCGTCCCGAACCTGGAGGTCAAGGAGATCGTCGACCTCGTGTACGCGCAAGCGAACAGCTTGACGCCCGGCTCGGTGAACACGTCCTCAGGGTACGGCGAGGGCGTGGGCGCCACGAACCGTTCCTTTGCCCCGGAGTCGATCCCGTTCAACCTGACGGCGGGGCAACTCGAGCGAGTCCGGCAGATGTTTGAAAACGCCACCTACCTGAAGGTGCGGTACGCCTCATTCTACGGGCCCGGGGACTTCACGTCATTCGGCGTAGCCCGCAACGCGAAGGTCACGGTCTACTCGTCAAGCTACGATCCGGGGACGCGGGAGAAAGTCCGGCTTGTCGTGTTCGCGTCGATGGACTTTGAGATGGAGCTCTATGGGTACAAGGCGTACCAGCTCGAGATTGGGCTGAACATGTCCTTGATCCCCTCGGGCGGGCTCGGCGGCGACCCGCTCGGCGTGAACGTTTCTCTCATTCGTCTCCTCGACCTCGACAAGGTCCGCATCGAGAAGCGGGGCCTTGCGCCTTTCGACCCCGACGCGGACGATGATGGGGTCCTCGACGGGGACGAGGCGAGCTGGTACCCGTGGACCGGCGACGTCGACCAAGACGGCCTCTCCGACACGAGCGAGGTCGAGCTGTACGGGACGAACCCGGGGGACCGCGACACCGACCACGACGGGATCCGCGACCGCGTGGAGCTGGGCATGGGGCAGGGGGACACCGACCCCTACACGATCTTTGACAACACGGCGTCCTGGGCGTCCTACCCGGAGTGGATGGCGTCGCAGTTCCGCGGCGACCCGCACTACCGGGCACCGAGCACCGGGCGGGTGCTGCCCAACTGGGACGCAGACACGAGCAGCCACACGGACCCGCTGGACGTGGACTCGGACGGCGATGGGATCCCGGACGGGTGGGTGGACGGTTGGGTCTACGATGCGTCGGGCATCCCGAGGGAGATCAAGGCGGCCGCCTCGTCCAACAAAGAGTACCTCACGCGGGCGCAGCCCGTGGAGTACGACGTGGCGAACTTCCGTCAGTCAGGCATCTTCGACAACTATGCGGAGATCTGGGAAGGCGAGGACGCAAACCTCGACGGTGCCGTGACGGGAGGCTCCTGGGGGTTCTGGGTGTCGACGCTCGACCCCACGGGTGGGCCGCAGGACGCGACCAAGCTGAGCTTCATCCGGCGTGGGACGGGCGAGACGGACGCGGCGAAGGCGGACTCGGACGGAGACGGCGTGGCGGAGGGCTACGAGGTGTACTACGCGACGCGCGATCCGATCCTGATGGACCCGTCGGATCTCGACAGCTACTTCTTCGACCCAACCATCGACGACGGCGGCGAGGACCGGGACCCTGCGTACACGGCCCCGGCGGTGAACGTCACGCCCACCAGCCAGGGCTTGAACCCGAAGCTCGTAAGCCGGTCGAGCCCGGCCGCGACAGATCTCGCACAGGGGATCCGGATCTCGGCACCCGAGACGGACCCAGAGACGGCGAGGCTCGTCTCGCGGATCTCGCTGATGCTGAACGGAACGGAGAATGGCACGTCCGTGACCTTCGAGCTGTGGCAGTCCGACAACGCATCGTCCACGCCGCAGCGGGCGATCGCCTCGACGAACTCCTTGATGACGAACAGGAGCGCCTGGGTCGACTTCACGATCCCCGCACAATGGCTGAACTTCAGCCTGAACCGCTTCTATGCGGTCCTCAAGGACCCCTCGTCGAACGTCACATGGTGGACGCTCGACAACGCGGGGAACGGCAATTGGGTCACGCAGAACGAGACAGGCGCCTGGGCGCCCTCCACGCTGACGGCCCGGCGACCTTCCGTCCGCGTCTTCGACGCGTTCTCGACGGTGGGCGACCAGCTCAACAACACGGAGGAGTTCCTGCTGGGGACGAACCCAAAGATGCGCAACACGGACGCTGGCACCGCGGGCCCGCTGTCCGACCTCGGGGACCTGATGGACGACGGGGCGGAAATGAACGACCTCGTGATGTTCCGCACGAATGCCCGCCACGGGGCGATGAACCGGCTGTACTACGGGCCGGACTCGTGGGTCCTTGTGGATTCCTCGATCGAGTCGAACGCGTCGTCGGATTGGGCGTACTTCCTCTACCTCGAGCGCGTCGAGGCGCCCAACGAGACCTTCGGGGGGGCGAAGAACCGGACGACCTTCCTCTACACGCTGACGGACGGGTCGGAGTTCCGCATGAACATCTCGGCGGGGCGCCTGTACCTCCACTTCCCGGGCTCGAACTTCGAGGACGTCGAGGAGGTCGACAACCGCTCGAGCGTGTCGAGGCACTACAACGGCACGGCGCTCGTGTTCTACCAGGCCAACGCGAGCCTGGCGCCCGCGGAATACAAGACGAACACGATCGTGCCCGTACCGGGCGACAAGTGGCTCTTCTCCCTCAAGCAGCTCTACGCCTCCGACCCCTTCGACTGGGACACGGACGACGACGGCCTGGCGGACGGCTGGGAGGTCGACGCCTTGAAGGACACGGACGGCGACTGGGTGCCGAACGTCCGGGACTTCGATTCGGACAACGACGGCCTCACGGATGGGCAGGAGATGCTCCAAGTCCAGTCCAATTGGCGCGGGGAGATGGACAGCGCCGCGAACGTGAAGTTCGACCCGGACGGCGACGGCAAGTACCCTATGCTGGACGCGGACAGCGACGGCGACGGAATCGCCGACGCGAAGGAGGTGCTCTGGAGCGTGGACAGCGACCTTGACAACCGGATCAACCTGGTCGACTGGGACAGCGATGGCGACGGCCTCTGCGACGGGTGGTGCACGGACGGCTCGACCGCCGACTGGCGGACGAGCCCCACGGTGCCCGGATGGACGGTGACACGCCCGGAGGGGAGGCCGAACGGCGAGGACACGAACGTGAACGGCACGAACGAGAACGGGGAGTCGTCGCCGGTCAAGGCCGACACGGACGGCGATGGGCTCTGGGATGGCTACAGCTGGCTGTCGGGCGCATGGGCGTTCACAGGGATCGACAGCAAGCGTTGCCCCGTGTCTCCGTCGCCGCAGGCGTTCTGCGGGGAGAACGCGACCTATTCCCTCTACATCAACGCCACCGCCTGGACGGGCGTGACGAACAGGACGAACGCGGACACGGACGGCGACGGCCTTGGCGACCGCGCCGAGGTGGGCGTGAGGAACTTCACGATTCGGCTGACCGGCGGGACGCTGCAGGTCAACCGGTCGATGTCCGACCCAACGGTCTCAGATACCGACGGGGACGGGGTCGGCGATGCCGCAGAGGCCGCGCTTCGGTCGAACGGAACCGCCGCCGACACGGACGCGGACGAACTTGCGGACGGATTGGAGGACGCGAACCGGGACGGCGTGACGCAATCGAATGAAACCTCCGTCGTCCTTCAAGACACCGATGGCGACGGGCTCTCGGACCGCGTGGAGGACGCCGATGCCGACGGGGTCAGGGACGCGATCGAGCCGAGCCCATTGGCCTGGGACACGGACGGCGACGGGATGCAAGACGGTCAGGAGCTTTCCCTTATGCAAGCGAAGGACGCCGGCTGGACGGTCACGCACGACTTCGACGGGGACGGCGCGGGGGACCTGAACGACAAGGACAGCGACAACGACGGCCTCGAGGACGGCGCCGAGAACTGGAACCGCTCGAACTTCATCGACCCCGTGAACGAGACGGACCCGTACGACAACGACACGGACAACGACACGCTGCTCGACGGGGCCGAGCCTTCGCCGTTTGCGACGTCGGACGGGGACGGGACGATCAACGCGCGCGACAGCGACTCGAACGGGGACGGGGTGGGAGACGCGAGCCAGGTGTACCTCGCGTTCCGCACCAATGCGACGGGGGGGAACTACGGCACGGGGACATGGGTCGCGCTGGTGCCGGGGGCCAACCCGTATTATCCGGCGCAGCTCGACTTCTCGGCGGTCAACGCCCTTTACGTCTATGTGGAGACGGTGGGATCGGCTCCAGGCACTGGCCAGGTGCAGAACCCTCTCGGCCCTCCGCCCGTGAGCGACGTGGAGCCGCTCTTCACACCCGAGGGTTTCGAGGTGCACACCAAGCTAAACGGCTCGGTGAACGATGTGTTCATCGTGATGAGCGATTCGGCGATTGCGAAATACGTGAAGTCGTCGAACGCGCCGTCGGATTACAACGCTTCGAACCGGTTCAACGAGACCTTCCTGGTGCGCCACCAGGAGACCTACGACGGGCGCTTGGCGCTCACGGTGGACCCGGACTTCGACCGGATCCGCACCGCAGAGGAGAACGCGTGCGGGATCAACCCCGCGTTGTGGGACAGCGACGGCGACGGCATCGGCGACAGGGTCGAGTACCGCAACTGCGTGGACAGCGACCACGACGGCCTGCCGGACGCGAACGACGCGGACAGCGACAACGACGGGCTCACAGACGGGCTGGAAGACAAAGACGGGAACGGCGAGCTTGGCGCCGGGGAAACCTCGGCGCTACGGGGGGACACAGACTACGACGGGCTGCTCGACGGGACCGAAGACGCGAACCGCGACGGGGTGCGCCAGTCGAACGAGACCGACCCGCACCTTGCCGACACGGACGGCGACTACCTCAACGACTACGAGGAGGTCATGGGATCGTGGTGCTACAGCGGCGAGGTGCCGGGGGCGGCCTGCGGCTCGGAGACCACGGCACGCAAGCTGAACCCGACGGTGACCGACACGGACGGCGACGGGATCGCCGACGGTATCGAGGCGGAGGCGGTTGGCGCTCGCCTCTCAGCCGGCGCCGCGATCGGCTACGCCTACTCGGGCCCGCCGGCCCGGACCGACCCGAAGGACGCGGACACGGACAACGACAACCTGCCGGACGGGGTGGAAGACGCGAACCGCAACGGGAGGGCGGAGCCCAACGAGACGGCGAGCGACCTTGCGGACACTGACGGCGACGGCCTCTGCGACGGGAACTGCACGGGGAAGGGCGAAGACCTCAATACCAATGGACTGCGAGACCAGGACGTGGACGGGAACTGGACGGAGACCGACCCGCTCGCGAACGATTCGGATGTTGATGGCCTTCTCGACGGCTGGGAGGTCGACGGCTCGTGGTGCAACTCGACGGAGAGCGGCTGCACGCCCGGGAACGGCGTCCACAGCGAGCGGATCACGCAGGCGCTCAACCCCGACACGGACGGGGACGGCCTGCGCGACGGTCAGGAGACCGCGGGCTGGAAAGTGCTCGTGTGGCGCGAGATCACGATGGAGGCCGTCACGAACTACTCGGTCTCGTCGAACCCCCTGGTCGCCAACAACGACGGGGACGCGAACAGCGACTTCGTGGAGTTCCAGAACGGGAGCGACCCGTGGGCCACGGACACGGACGGCGACCTGATGAACGACTCGTTCGAGTCGAGCCAGGGAGGAAACGTGACCGGGTTCTACATGCAGGCGCCGAAGTTCGTGCCGTTCGTCGACGTGGAGGTGCCGGGGTTCGGGCGCATCAGGGACGACGGCGTGGCTATCTGGAAGGAGTGCCGGGGCGGAGCCCTGAGCACTTTCGGCTGCACACCCTACGCGAGGGTGGCGTTCAACGTGTCGAGCTACTGGGGCGTCGGGTGGTGGGAGGTGCGGTACGGCAAGCCGACACTCAACGCGACGGAGGGCGCGGAGATCAAGAACATCACGGGGTACGAGCCTTGGGAGTCGGTCCTGAAGTGCGGGCTCTTCCGGGACGAGCAGGCGATCTCGAAGGACAACTGCGACCGGATGCTCGAGATCATCGACCACGCGAAGGTCGCGGGGCAGACGAAGGGCGACCACGCCGCGGGCGCGAAGAACTTCACGATGTACGTGGAGTTCCAGATGACGACGGCGGAGGACCACTGGGACGGGCCGTTCATCCAGGTGGACGTTTTCGACATTTACGGGGCGGGCGTCGAGAAGACGGTGAAGCTGAAGTCGACCTTGGAGAAGGTGCTGGACGTCCTGAGCGCGATTGCGAAGATCATCGCGGAGGCGGCCAGTTTCTTGATCAACTGGATATGGGGAATGATTCAGCAAGGCCTTGAAGCAGTGCTTGCGCCTGTGGTTTCGATGGTGAGGGAATTCGTAGGGAGCCTGAAATCCGCATTTTTGGAACAGGCCGCGCTTATCCTTAACGGGATCGAGTTCAGCATTCGAGGCATTACGAATGCGTTGTGGGGAGGCTTTGGCGATGCTCTTTCTGCGGTGCTTCTGGTAGTCCAGGTCGTGCTTGCAGTGGTTGCTCCGTTCCTGGTTCTCTTCGAGTGGCTTCTGGCCAAGGTCATGGAGATCGTGATCGGAACGATCGTTGACCTCTTGATCGGGACCAGCGTGGCTGGCGATGAACAAGCCCTTGAAGCAAGCTCTCCGATGAACTCGCTGATTTCTGCCCTTACTGGCCGCACGCCCATTGACCCATCGGCACCGCGGCCCCAGTTCTTCCACGATCCGCAGGAGACGGAGGCGTTACTGAACTCCGTTGAGCTGGTGCTAGGCGTGGCGGGGTTCATCCTGGGTACAATCGTAATCATTATGGCTGCTAGGGGCGTTGCTGGCACCTTCGGGGCGTTCATTGCTGGAAATGCGGAGGAGACCGCTGGGTTCGTACTCGGAGTAGTTGGCCTTCTCCTCAATTTCTTCGGGGACGGACTCGTTGTGGAGGGGTTGGCTCTGGTGATCTCAATCTTCTCGGCGATTGCCACCTTGTTGGGATACAAGGACGGTTTTGGCAAGATGGATGCCGTTGCTTCGGTTGTAGCGTGGCCTTCCCTCGCTTTGTCAATGATCGACATTGCCAATCGACCCTAGGAGGGTTCCAATGAGCGCCGTATCACGGGCCGGTTCCGAACCCTGGCTCAACATCGAACAGAGGCCGTTTCTGTATGTGATTCTGATCGCCATGGTAATCGGGGCTTTTGGATTGGTTTTGTTGTTTGCGGCGGCAGTCGCGCTCATGGCCCCTGAGGGATCTGCGCGAGGCGACGCCATCTACCGGTTCTTGGGGATCCTGGCTGGTGTGCTAATGACAGCGTTCGCAGCGGTCCTAGCGGTCGAAGCCCGTCTGAAACGCTGGCTCCTTATTTCGAAGTCCGGTATCGCAATTCGCCGGAGGCGTGGTACGAACGAACCCGAGTGGATCCCGTATGAGAGCATTGTCGAGGCAAATTTCGCTCCCACGAGGGCCCGGGCCGGCAACGCGCGGGGGCGCGTGGTGCTTTTCCTGTTGGTTTTGGACAAACGACAGAATCGGCAGAAATTGAAGCTTCTCCTTTCGATGGGCGAAGGCGAAAACGAATTAATAGAATTCATGCGGGCGATGATGGGGGACCGGCTCAAAAGCCAGCTCGGGCCGCGCTAGAAGTCGTTGCATGACTTCCTCAGTCTGGCCATCATCAACACGATTTGGAGGAAACCCAGGAGCGCCGTGCGGCTGCGCCCGCATTGGGTCATAGAGTGTGAGAGATTCTGGGCGTGCACACAAACCCCCTCTGACTGCTGACCGCTAACGTTACATGGGCGGGGCACCCCTTCACTTCTGGCCCGCCCTGACCGAGTTGAACCACGTCGGGGACGGACCGGGGATGGGATGCCCCGTTGGGCAAAGGAGCACGCAAGGTACGTAAGCGTATCGACACCAGGGATTAGACGGAGTACAACCGCTGGCAGAGCGAGGAGGTCTTCCTCGCCTGCCTGTTCTTCAAGACGCTCGTGGAGAGCTCAGCGATCCACGACTGGACGCGGAAGAACGGGCGCCCGAGGACGGCACGCCGCGAACTGGTCCTCTGCCTGCTGGTTCGGGCGTACTTCGACCTCAGCTTCCGGCGGTCGGTCGGGCTGCTGAAGCTTCTTCAGCCCGTGTTAGGCCTCGGCCGCGTTCCCCACTTCAACACGCTCCAGAAGTACAACCGCACGGATGGAATGACGGCCACCTTGCAGGGTGTCCTCGCCGAGGTGGCCGCGCCCTTCTGGGCCGTCGAGGAGACGATCTCTGTCGACGCCACGGGCCTCCTGCTCCACGGATCCGGTGCCTGGCGCTCCAACAAGGACGAGAAGACGCCGCGAGACTTTGCCAAGCTCCACGTCCTCTCTGGGACAAAGACGCGAGCGACGCTCGCGATCCGCCTCACGCGAGGCGCCTGGCACGACTCCACCCAGCTCGAGCCCTTGTTGGAGCAGAAGCCCGACGATGCCGCCGCGCGGCGGCTCACGGGCGATTCGGCGTACTGGAGCCACAAGAACTGCGCGGAGGCGGAGCGCGCAGACCTCCAGCCGATCATGAAGCCCAAATAGAACGCGCGCTGGTGGGCGCATCCAAAGGACGCCTTCGAGAGGATGACCCGGTTCGCGATGCAGTTCCCGAACCGGTTCGAGAAGCTGTACCACCGCAGGAGCACGTCCGAATCGCGAAACGCCACCGAGAAGGGGCTGTTCGGGGACCGACTACGGACGCGGCGACCGACGAGCCGGCGAAACGACGTCCATGCGCGGGAGATCGTGTACAACAGCAGGCTGCTCACGAAGGGGGTGCCGCAGCCGTCAGCGGGCTGAGTTAATGTGCACGCCCGAGATTCTGCAGCCATGCAGTCGGTCGTTCGAGCTTCCAGCGGCGCTCGTAAGGTCGCAGCGGGCGGCCGTGTTGGGTCGTCATAGCGGATCCCGACGCCTATGAAAATCCTGCCAGTTAGACCCCGGACGCCCCCTCGGTCCCGACGTACTTCACGAACCACCGCTCCATCCTCTCCGCCTCGACGTCGTACGGCCTGGCCCGCCGCTGCCTCCGGTCGACCTTCGCGATCTCCTTCACCGGCTGGCGCGCGCGGTAGGGCTCGCCGCGCGTCAGCATGCACCAGATGAACTCCGCGAGCTTCGAGGCGCACGCGACCTTCGCGCGGTTCGCGCCCTTCTTCGGCTCGAGCCGCTGGAAGAAGTCGCGGATGGGCCCGGGCTGCGCTTTGAGGTTCTGCGCGACCACGACGAGCGCCCAGCGCAGCTCCGAACTTCCGCGGCGGGTGATTGAGCCGCTCACGTCCGTCTTGCCGGACTGGTGCCGCGAGGGGACGAGCCCGGTGTAGGCCTGGTACTTCTTCGCGGAGGGAAACCTCGACATCCCCGCGGTCTCCGCAGCGATGACGAGCCCCATCCAGTAGCCGACTGCGGGGATCGTCATCAGCAGTTTGACCTTCGGGAAGTCTGGCACGCGGCGCGCGAGCTCGCGGTCGAGCGCGTCGATCTCCACGTCCAGGGCGTCGAGCTGCTTGAGCGAGGAGCTGAGCGCGAGCTGCGACTCGAAGGGGAGCACCACACCCGCGATGCCCCGCCGCCCCTTCTTCCCGAAGATGTCCGTGACCCCGAGCTTTACGCCGGCGCGGTCGAGCAGGAAGTGGACGTGGTTCTTGATGGAGGTCCGCGTCTGCGTGAGGAAGATCCGGTGGCGCGTGAGGGCGCGCAGCTCGCGGTACCTGCGGTCCACGGGGTGGACGAGGGGAAGCAGGTCGAGCCGCGCGAGTTTCGCGAGGTTCTTCGCGTCGTCGCGGTCGTTCTTGTTCGCGCGCTGCTTGACGGCGGGCTGGAGGAGCGCGGGGTCGGCGACGAGGACGCGGATCCCGCGCGCCGCGGCGAGGTCGTGGACGTACTCCCACGCGTAGCAGGACTCGAGGGCGATTGTCGTCGAGCCCGGGTCGAGCGTCTCGACCCACGTCTTCACAGCCGAGTACTCGGCGGTGACGGTCTCCTCAGCAAGCACGTTCCCTTCCGCGTCCAGGTGGACGCAGAACAGGTATTCCTTATGTACGTCGCAACCTATCCAGCGCATTGACGGATTCCTCCTTTGGGGTCTGTCCGGAAGGGGGGCAGGGGACGGACACACACCTATTCGGGCTCTTCGTGGCCGAAGATGACTCGTCCGTGTCTGGGGCCGATCAGCGAAAACGTCTCGAAGGACGACATCCGTGTCTGGCCCCCCCTGTCCTCCTCCCGTTAGGGCCCGGAGAGACCGGGTGGGAGATTCAACTTTCGCAGGCGCTCGCGCCCGCTTCCTCTTGGAGCCTATCGCGATGTTTCGAGGGCGCCCGCGAGGGCGCCCGAGCTTGTTGCGGGGCGGGGGTGACGTGGAGCGGGTCATCGGCGGGTCCCTCCCTCGCGGGGCGGTGGAGCGTGGATTTGCATGTCATCAGCGACCAGCTGCGCGACGGCCAGGAGATCGCGGGCTGGCGCGTGCTCGTGTGGCGCGAGATCACGATGGAGGCCGTCACGAACTACTCGGTCTCGTCGGACCCCCTGGTCGCCAACAACGACGGCGACCTGAACAGCGACTTCGTCGAATTCCAGAACGGGAGCGACCCGTGGCTGAGCGATACAGACGGGGACGGGATGAACGACTCGAACGAGTCGAGCCAGGGAGGCAACGTGACCGGGTTCTACATGCAGGCGCCGAGGTTCATGCCGTTCGTCGACGTGGAGGTGCCGGGGTTCGGGCGCGTCAGGGACGACGGTGTGGCCATCTGGAAGGAGTGCCGGGGCGGAGCCCTGAGCACTTTCGGCTGCACGCCCTACGCGAGGGTGGCGTTCAACGTCTCGAGCTACTGGGGCGTCGGATGGTGGGAGGTGCGGTACGGCAAGCCGACGCTCAACGCGACGGAGGGCGCGGAGATCAAGAACATCACGGGGTACGACGCGCCGGCCGCGCTGCTGATGTGCGCGCTCACGGATGCCAGCCACAAGGTGATCTCGAAAGACAACTGCGACCGGATGCAGGAGATCATCGACCACGCGAAGGTTGCGGGGCAGACGAAGGCCGACCACGCCGCAGGCGCGAAGAACTTCACGATGTACGTGGAGTTCCAGATGACGACGGCCGAAGACCACTGGGACGGGCCGTTCATCGAGGTGGACGTTTTCGACATTTACGGGGCGGGCGTGGAGAGGACGGTGAAGCTGAAGTCGACGCTGGAGAAGGTGCTGGACGTCCTGAGCGCGATTGCGAAGATGATTGCGGAGGGGATTTCGTGGATACTCCACTTCGTGTTCGACAAACTGGTAGGCATGGTCAGGTGGATCCACGACCAGATAGAACCTCTAGTTGAGGCCTTAGGAAATGTCGCAATCGAGATGTATTACCGTTTTTCGGCAGGGGGTGCGACGGCCGCGGCCTTCATCCGTGCATCGTTCGGGCCCCTGGAAGGATTCATCGACTGCGTCAAGGGAGTTTTGAAAGCGATAATGGATCTACTGAGGCCGATTCTCGATCTCATCGAATCGGCGGTTCAATGGGCGATAGACTCCATTGGCGACGCCCTCGGCGTCGAGATGCCACAATTGCTGCCCGATATTCCCCAGGTAGCCAACGTGATGCAAGGCACGAATTCGACGCTGATGGCCCAGACGTCGATCAATTTCATTCAAGGCTTCCAGGTTCCGACATTTCGTGCACAATGCAGTGAATTCCCCGCAGGCGACGACGACCCGCGGGTCCGCATGGATCTCGTGGCTCTTGGCATTGCTGTGCTGATCAGCTTTGCGACGATGCTTTGGAAATTGGACGAGGAGGACGCAAGTCTCAAGAAGAGCGTTGATGCCCTTTTTGACTGGATTTCCGAGTTTGTCGAATCGATCATCATGATGTTCGTGGCGATGGTGGCCAATTGGGCCTTTTCGCAAAGCCAGGGAGCGGCAAGAGGTTTTTTCGCCATCCTTTCGGCACTTGTACTTGCAGAGGATTGGTACGTATGGCTGTTGGCAGGAAAGGATTTCTTGGCCTCAACAAGGATTTGGTTTACCAAAGGTGTCCCGGGAATGCTCGCGTATATCGGCGCGGCGTTCGCGATGTTGCTCTCCCTTATCTCGCTGATCGTCACGACGGCGGAGTTCAAGTATTATCTTGATCATTGGTGCTAGCGAGATGGTGGACGAGGGCGGGCTTGGGTGTTCAACCATGATCTTCGCGCGGCTTGTTGTTTGCAAACCCCGATCTCGAGGCCAGCGAGGCTCTGTATTCCTCGGAACGGTGAGCAAATGACTCCTTTGGCGAGGATAACGCATTTGGGGATGGGCATCGCCATCCAGGCGACGGCCTTGGCAATGTTTGCTGGCCCCCTTCTCTTCTCTGACGGGGACATGCCTCGCGCACTCGAGCCATTCCTTTTTCTCGCGGCGATTCCGCTATGCGCGGTGGGCGCGTTAGAAACAAGACGGGGTCTTTTCACTGGCCAATTTGAAGTGCGGGAAGGAGGCGTAGTTCTTGAGCAGCCCCCATCCGTGGTCCGCCGTTGGGGTGGACCGAGGTGGTTCGTGCCGAGGGCCGCGATCGTTGAGATGTGCATTGATGGAGATTGCTGTTACGCGCGCACGACTGTGGGTTTGGTTCGCGCGTCGAGCCATTTCTCCGAAGAGGAGATTTCGCGTCTGGCGACGGCAGGGTACCGGATTACCAAATGCGGCGACTCCACGGTCGGCAAGAGCTTGGAGGGCGGCTCCGATCATGGTCTCGGGCAGGACCGCCCGCGCACAGGGAACCGCGATCGTTCGGAATCTGGATCCTCGCGTCCGAGTCTGGCAGGCATCAAAACGAAGAAACGCGCATCCGGTGCAGCGGCTCTCTTGACCATGGTCGCCGGGTTCGCGACAGTTGTACTGCTCATGGGCTCAACTTCGCTTGAAGGAAATTCCAGATTTGCGGCGGCTCTGGCGGTCTTGGTAGCCTTTGGCTACCCGGCAATGTGGCTGATTGTGCGGGGGCGACTGATCCAGCCACTTGAGGTTCGAGATGACTATCTGCGGATTCCGGTTCCGATCTATTCTGGCCCACTCGGGGGTGTCCGAATCTGGTCCCCGAGGACAAGGGTGTATGCACAGGAGATTCGTGGAATCAGGGTGGTGGGGGGCCGGATTGAGGTGCAAACGGTGTTTGGATCGCTTCGGGTGGCGCTTGGCGATTGGTCGTCCGATCCCAAGGCGCTTGAAGACTTCGCAAACGGAAACGCGATCCAAATAGATCGTCCGGCATGAGAGAATCCGACGGCGGGCGGTCAACGGGGTGCTCCGCCTCCTGGGCGCAGCGCGGCGCTCGCGCACGACTCGAACGGCGACCTTCACGACGACGACGAGCAAGTCTATACGGTCTTCCGGACAAATGCGACAGGGGGCGCGTACGGCGCGGCGGGGGTGTGGGTGGCGCTGCCGCCGACGATGACGAACGTGACTTCCAGCGCGCCGGACATGAGCGCGGCCGCCGCGCTCTACGTGTTCGACGCGGAGGTGGAGTCGGGGAAGGGCGAGCCCTTCATGGTCGTTTACAAGGGTGTGCCGTACCCCGTGAACGCCGCGCAGGGGCGGGAGCTGCGGTGGTTCGAGAACGGCTCGAACGACGAGGTGTACCTCGGGCTCGAGAACGGCCACTTCGCGAAGTTCGTGAAGTCGTCGAGCGCGCCGTCGGACTACACGACGTCGGCGTACCCCGTGGCGTCGTTCCTGGCGGAGCGCCAGGAGGTTTACTTCGGCGAGAAGGCGGTGGACCTCGACTCGGACGCGGACGACGACTTCGACGGGGTGCCGAACGTGCGGGAGACGGGGCGGGGGATGAACCCGTACAGCAACGATTCCGATGCCGACAATGTGCTCGACGGGGTCGAGCAGCGGTGGTCGGCGGACACGGACATGGACGGGCTCATCAACGCGCTAGACAAGGATTCGGACAACGACGGGGTCGGCGACGGGGTGGAGGACGCGAACCGGGACGGGATCTGGCAGACGAACGAGACGAATGTGCTCAGGCAAGACACGGATTACGACTCGCTGCAGGACGGGACGGAGCTCGGGTACACCTCGGGCACGTCGGACACCTGCACCTCGTCGGGGCAGTCGGGGTGCTCGTCGGCGTGGCTCTTCACGCCGGACGCGCAGGGGTGGACGCTGACCTCGCCGTTCGATGTTGACTCGGATGATGACGGGATCGCGGACGGCATCGAGGACGCCGACCACAACGGGCGGTACGACAACGGCTCCGAGACAAACGCGACCGCCCCCGACACGGACGGCGACCTCCTGTGGGACGGGGTCGAGACGGGCGTGATGGTGCCGACGGAGGGGACGAACCTCGCGCTCTGGCACCGCGACGGCTCGCCCTTCGAGAACACGGACCCGAGGAAGCCCGACACGGACGGCGACCACCTGTTGGACTCGGTGGAGGACAGGAACCTCGACGGCCTGCAGACCTGGGGGACGAATGAGACGGACCCGATCCTCTACGATTCCGACGGCGACGGGCTCTGCGACGGCAACTGCTCGGGCAAGGGCGAGGACCTGAACCTGAACGGGTGGCGCGACCAGGACGACGAGAGGAACTGGACGGAGACTGACCCGCTCGCGAACGATTCGGATGTTGATGGCCTTCTCGACGGCTTCGAGGTCAACGGCTCGTGGTGCTACTCGACGGAGACGGGCTGCACGTCCGGCTCGGGCACGAACGCCTCGCGCACGACGGACGCGCTGAACGCCGACACGGACGGCGACCAGCTCCGGGATGGCCAGGAGGTCGCGGGCTGGCGCGTGCTCGTCTGGCGCGAGATCACGATGGAGAAGGTCGAGAACTACTCGGTCACATCCGACCCGAAGGCCTTCGACGACGACCTCGACGGCAACTCGGACTTCATCGAGTTCCAGAACGGGAGCGACCCGTGGCGGGCGGACACGGACGGGGACAAGATGACGGACGCCTACGAGGCGGCCAATGGGCGTAACGTGACCGGGTTCTACTCGGCGCCGCCGGAGATCGTGGCGTGGAGCTTGGGCAAGGAGAACCGTGGCGGCGACCTGTTCGGGGTCGGCAAATCCACGGTTGCGGTCGTGTCGTTCGACATGTACGCGTACTGGGGGGTCGGGTCGTGGGTCGTTCGGTACGGCAAGCCGTCCTTCAACGCCTCGCAGGAAGCCGAGATCAAGGCGCTCACGGGCACGACGGGCGAGGGGGCCGTCAAGCTTTGCGCGGCCGGCGGGATGGGCGGCATCACGCTCAAGGAGGAGAAGTGCCAGCGCCTTGCCGAGATCATCGGGCAGTCGCAGGTCATCGGGAAAGATGTCGGCGGGTACGGTGGGGGCAACCAGACGGCCCACGCGCACGCGGAGTTCGTGATGACCTGGGAAGAGGACCTGAAGGACGGGGTGTGGATCCAGGCCCAGGTCAACGATGTCTACGGGGTGGGGACGCAGAAGACGCTGAAGCTGAAGAGCTTCCTGGAGGTCGTGATCGACATCCTCCAGTCGGTCGCGAAGGCGATTGCGGAGGCGGCGAGCGCGTTCATCAACTGGATTTGGGAAGCCGTTGCGTGGGCTTTTCAGCCGGTGGTAGATGGAGTCAACCGTGCCATTTCCGGCTGGATCGCATCGATTGAAAAGGCGTTTCACAGGGTAGAAGCAAGCATGACGGACGGAACGGATCCGACTGCGGATGACGTAAGGCCCATAATGGATGCTCTATTCCTGCATCCATTGTTCCTGCTCATCGGCCTGATCGCCGTCCTCGTGGGCGTGTTTTTCCTCATCATCAGCCCGTTCCTGTTGCTCGTGCCATTTCTGTCGTGGGCGCTGACCTTGCTGATAGCGGGCATTGGGACCGCCATCGCGGGCACAATGATCTCAGGTTCTCAAGCGAGTCCAAATGCGCCTGTGGATCGGTCGCAACAGGGGATCCAAGGCCTTCTGGAAGGCGCCTTGAGTGGCGTGTTCCCCGAACTGGATCTCGTTCCGCGCGCGTACCCCAGCTTGGCGATTAGCATCGCGTCTGCGGTGCTCCTAGCCGTTAGCGGCGCCATCTGGCTCGCGTTGGCAGACATTACTGGCATTGGTGCGACCATTGCGGGTCTGATCTTCCTGGTGGCGGGCGGAGTGCTCCTCATGTGGCTTGCAATTTGGTCGGCCCCGCCGGGCGGCCAACCCGCCACGCCGTTCTTGCCATTCCTCCATTTGCTTACTGCGATGCTCGGGGTGGCGGCCTTCATCCTCTCGATCGTTGGAGCGTTCCAGGTAGCGATGGCCCCCGTTGCTCCTGGGTTCTCGGCTCTCGCGGCGATAAATATGTTGGTAGCCGCCGCCCTGCTCCCGCTCTCGTTCTTGTAATGGAGGCGGGCCCACGAAGTCGATAGCGATGTTCTTGTTCGGAGGAACCCGGGTAGATGTCAATCGAGGGGATACAATCACATTGAAGAACCACCGTCGGCTACGGCTGTCGATCCTGTTCGGCGCGTCGGTCATAATTGCCACAATTCCTTTTTCACTTTTGGTCGTGATACCCTCGGCCAGCGGTGAGGTCAGCAACGATATCGCATTCCCCCTCGTTGTCGGTTATCTAGTGCTTGTCCCCCTCGCTTTCGGGTTGTGGATGATAATGCAGGTGATTCGCTTCGTGGACATCGAGATAGCCCCTGGTTTGGTTCGATTGCCTTTCCATAGGTACCTAAAGCGATTTGGCTGGCGCGAATTGTCAGAGATTGTCACCATGGCCTCGCCCGATTCGGAGGAGGCGGTAGGGAGGATCCGACGGGCGATTCAGGAATCGAAGGTCGCGCCCCGTCGTTTCCCGTCCGCTGCAATGCTTCTTCGAACTTGGCGGAATGCCGGTGGGCTGTTTGTGGTGACCTACTCTGAGATCTTGTACCTAAGAATCGACCCCCAGTTGGCCCGTCGAGTCCAAGACCATTGGTCAACGGCGCCGGACCCCAACTCGACGGGCGGGACTCCGCCGCAACGCGTCGATGTCTCACTGCGAGCGCGTGACGTTTCCGACTCGTGACGGTGGTTGGATCAACAATGACCATCTCGGAGGAGATCGGATGTCGGCGTAGTCTTCTCGAGGGGTGGAGTAGATGCCGTACTTCGACTCGAACGGGGACCTGCACGACGACGACGAACAAGTCTATACGGTCTTCCGGACGAACGCCACAGGGGGCGCGTACGGCGCCGCGGGGGTGTGGGTGGCGCTGCCGCCGACGATGACGAACGTGACTTCCGGCGCGCCGGACATGAGCGCGGCCGCCGCGCTCTACGTGTTCGACGCGGAGGTGGAGTCGGGGAAGGGCGAGCCCTTCATGGTCGTTTACAAGGGTGTGCCGTACCCCGTGAACGCCGCGCAGGGGCGGGAGCTGCGGCGGTTCGAGAACGGCTCGAACGACGAGGTGTACATCGGGCTCGAGAACGGCCACTTTGCAAAGTTCACGAAGTCGTCGAGCGCGCCCTCCGACTACTCGGCGTCAACGTACCCCGTGGCGGGCTTCCTCGCGAACCGCCAGGAGACGTACTTCGGGGAGAAGGCGGTCGACCTGTCGTCCGACGAGGACGACGACTTTGACGGCGTCCCCAACATCCGCGAGACGGGCCGGGGGATGAACCCCTACAGCAACGACTCGGACGGGGACTACGTGCTCGACGGGGTGGAGCAGCGGTGGTCGAGCAACACGGACAACGACAGGCTGATCAACGCGCTCGACAAGGATTCTGACAATGACGGTGTGCGTGCCGCAGAGCGCACAACACGAGCGGGTGATGATATGCATACCTCCGCTCCGTGCACCGCAAGAAGCAAGCCTCGCGCCTCCGGTCATCCCGCCAGAGGCGCTCCATGCCGCAAGATGTTTTCGTCGGTCTCGATGTGCACAAGAACTCGATCGTCTCGGTCGCCAAGGCCCAGGACGGGCGCTTGGTCGACCGCTCCCGACTGTCCTCGGACGACGCGGAGCTCAAGACGTACCTCGAAGGACTCCCCGGCAGGAAGCACGTCGTGCTCGAGGCCGGCTGTGTCTGGGAACATGTCTACGACGCTGCGGCGGCCGTGAGCTCGACCGTCACCTTGGCCCACCCTCACAAGGTGCGGCTGATCGCCGAGGCGAGCCTCAAGTCGGACAAGGTCGACGCCGGAGCCCTCTCCGACCTGCTTCGCCTGAATGCGGTCCCCATGGCTTTCGCGCCGGACAAGCCCACGCGAGATCGCCGCCAGCTCGTCAGGGACCGCCTCTACTACAAGCGCCTCGCGACAGCGGTGAAGAACCACGTCTACGCAGTGCTCCTGCGAAAGGGCCTGCCCTACGAGGACGGGATCCTCGGACTCAAGCGGCGACGTGAGGACCTGCGCAAGCTGGGTCTTCGAGTGGTGGACCGGGGGCTGGACATGCTCGTGGCGATCGAGGGGACATGCAAGGACCTTGACGCGGAGGTCGAGCGGGCCTACCTGACGTCGGGGGAGGCGCAGTTGCTCACGACGATCCCCGGGATCGGGAAGCTGACGGCGCTCGCGCTCGTGGCGGAGTTGTGTCCGATCGACCGCTTCCCGAATGTGGAGAAGCTCTGCTCCTACGCAGGTCTTGTGCCTACGGTCCACCAGTCCGGCGATACTTCCTACCATGGGCGCTTGAAGAAGAAGGACTGCAACGTGCTCTTGCGCAGCCTCTTGATCGAGGCGGCCTGGGCGCACCGCAGGCGCGCGCCGAAGAGCGACGTGTCGAAGTTGGGCAGGCGAGTCGCGAGGAGGCGAGGGAAGGGGAAGGGCTCCGTGGCGGCGGCGCGGAAGTTGCTCAAGGTGGTGTACGCCGTGCTCAAGCGCGGCACTCCTTACACTCCAGAACGACCGGGCTGCGGGGGACTTCCTGCGGAGCCGTGAGGCGGCCGCCGGCGGGTGATTGCAGGAAGTCGTTCTGGATCTGGCGGCCGCGTAGAGTCATCGTGCGCGAAAGGCGCGGATAACTGGCTGCGGAGCCGATCCTTCCGGGAGGCAAACGATGTAGGGGAAAGGTCATGGGTCGGCCTCCGCGCTTTTGGAGCGGAGGTATCATAACTGCAAGTCCCGCCTTGGCCAAGGCCCTCTTGGCCATGTAGACGAAAATACGAGGGGTCGGCGATGAGAAACGTGACCCGACCCTGGCAGGGCGGCGCGGCGACGGGCCGTCTGGAACGCCTGAGTCAAACCTCCGGGCCGGAGCAAAAGCGAACTTGTCGGCCTTGGTGTGGGCGACCCTCCATGCTGTGGGGGAAGCTGCCGAGCCTTTCAACACCGCTCGGCGCGCGCGCGGGGAGCAGGGAGCCCGCGCGCGCCTATCCTGGGTGCGCGGAGCCAGCACGGAGGGACAACGCGGTGTGCGTGAATGCGGGAGACCTCGCGAAGGGATCTTCGCGAGGAGTCAGACGGGCTCGTAGTAGCGGTGACGCCCCGGGAACCTTTTTAACAGGGTACGTCTCAACGTCTCCCGTGGCAGTCTCCGTGCGCATAGAGCCGCACTCCAAGCGGCGCTTCGACCGTATCCGAGCGGAACTCGGTTCCGCTCTCGGCCGCGACGTGACGCTAAGCGAATTTTTTGAGGTGCTCGCCGATGTGGCGGACGAGCAGCGCGAACGATTGATGGCCCGCGCGGCGGGCGTTCGCCTGCCCCTGTCTGCTCGAGATAAGGCGAAGGTGCTCTCCAGCGGCTCCGATTGGGGTCGTCGGACGTCACCGGAAGACATTGATCACTTCCTCTACGGGAAGCCCCTCCCGCGCAAGGCGCGCCCCCACGCCCGCGGCCGGGGGGGCTAAAGCCTTGGCAATCGTTGTCGATACCAACATCCTGATCGCCAAGCACTCCCTCAAGGATGAAAAGCGAGAGAGGGCACTTGAGATTGTTGCGGAAATCGTCGAGGGTGTTCACGGGACGCCTTATGTCTCGGACTACGTCCTCGCGGAAGCCGTGAATTATGCCGTGGGCAGGGCGAGAACGCCGCGGATGGCCTTCGACATACTCGAGGACGTGCTCGGCACCTCGGGACCGCGGTGGTTGGTGTTGCTGCACATCGACGAGGGCATTTTTGCGGAGAGCGTCACTTTCTTCCGAGCCACGGGGGCGTCAAGGGGCCTCAGCCTCACGGATTGTACGTCCGTCGTCCTCGCAGGCAAGTATCGAGCGACGCGTATCGCAAGTTTCGACGGAGGGTTCGATGGCCTGACCGAGCGAGTGGGTTGACTGCGAGATCCGGGGCCGACCCTGTTTCATTTCCGGCGTACGGGCGAGTCCCGCACGCGTCGCGCAAGCGCTGGTCGTTGTCGGCTGATCGACGGTGAGGATTATCCTTGAAGACCGGCCTCCCTCCGCGTCCAGGTGGACGCAGAAGAGGTAGTCCCTCTGCACATTGCAGCCTATCCAGCGTACTGACGGATTCCTCCTTTGGGGGCTGTCCGGGCCGGCTTGCGGGGCGGGCATCGGAAGCAAAGATAAAGGCGTCCTGGGCCCGTTGACGGGGGCATCAGCGACGCGTCAGAGCACCCTCCAATGTACGCCACCGCACTCCTCCGCTTGCGCGCCGCGCTCGCCCTCTTCGCGACGGGCGCGCTCGTCGGCGGCCCGTGGGACATGCTTTGGCACCTCGACCATGCCTTCGAGAGCTTCTTCTCACCGCCGCACCTCTTTATCTACGGGCTTGCGGCCGCTTCGATGGCGCTAGTCGCGTCAATCCTCTTCGACGGGAAACTGCGCGCGACCTTCAGTCGAGGCGACGCGGGGGCGCCCTCGGGCCGCGCCCTCCCGCCGGCGCTCCTTTTCCTGGCCGGCGGGCTTCTTGTCGTGCTTACCTCCGGGCTCCTCGACGAGCTCTGGCACGGCGCGTTCGGCGTGGACGAGACGCGGCTTTCGGCGCCCCATGCGATGTTCGGGTGGGGGCTTCTTGTGGCGGTGCTAGGGTTTGGAAGTGCGCGCCTTGCCCTTGCGGCCCGCGCCCCCCTGGGCCCCCTGGAGGCGGCCTTGCTCGCGGTGCTTGCTTTGGCATTCTCCCTCTACGCCTTCCTCCTGCCCTTCCTCGTCTATTCGACGGACACAACCCTTGCGGCCATCGCTGGTCTTCCGGTCATCCAAGCCCAGCCGGGCGCGGCGCACACCTTCCGGATCTACGAAGCGTGGCACATTGAACGGGCCAACCTTGTTTTCGTGCCGCTCGCGGCCCTGTGGGGCGGCCTCGCCGCAAGCCTTGCGGGCCTCTTTGACGGCCGCAAAAGCACGGCCGTGGCGAGTGTCGCGCTCGCGACGGCCGTTTACGCGCTCTTGTGGTACGGCTTCGCGCTGCGGCTCGGGCTGGCGGGCGACCTGCGCACATGGCTGCCGCTGCCTTTGCTCCCCGCGCTCCTCGTGCTCGTCGCAGGGGCGCGCTTCGAGTGGCCCGCCTCGAGGACGGAGTGGATGGCCGGCGCCGCCTTCGCCGGGATCACGGTCCTCGCGTGGCCGCCCTCGGTTGGGGTCGGCAATCCAATCGTGGCGGCGGCTGCCTTCGCAGCAGGCGTGCTCGCCTTCAAGGGTGCCGGCTTCTTCATCGGCGCCGTCGGCGGTGTCGTGGCCGAGCCCGAGGCCCGACGTGTCGAGGCGATCGTGGTCGTGCTCGGCTTCCTCGTGCCCTTCGGGCTTGGGCTGCTCGATCTCTTCATGCGCGCGGGCACGGCCTGAGTCAGGCGGCGCGCCAGCGCGCTTTGATGTACGGGCGCCCCGTTTGCCGCGGGAATGACAAGGGGCCGGCCCGCGCTCGTCGCGTCAGACTTCTGGGACGCCTCGCGCGGCTTCTCGGTCGTTTGGGCCGTGCACTTGGGCCGCAGGCATGGGCTTTTTGCGGCCCTTGCACGCACCGGCGCCCCGTGCAGCTCCGCCGCGCTTGCCAAGAAAACGAAACTCGACGGCCGCGCGGTCGGTCTCTGGTGTGACGCGGCCTCGGCCTTCGGGCTCCTTTCGAAGAAGGGCGGGCGATTTGGCCTTCGGCGGGGCCTCGGGCCGCTCCTTGTGGACGAGCACTCGCAGGAATTCCTTGGGGGTCACATGGACTACCTCGCCTTGCGTTCCCTCGACTTCGAATCGTTCGACGACCTGTTTCGCGAAGGCCCGCAGGCGTGGAGGCCTCAGGGGCATCTCGCGGAGGCCTTCGCCGCGGCCACGACGTGGGACCACACGGCGTTCCTCGAAGTGCTGCTCCCGCGTGCACCGCCCCTTCGCCGCGCGCTGGCCCGCGGCGCCAATGTCCTCGATCTTGGGTCGGGCACGGGCGCCTTTGACCTGCGGGTCGCCCGCGCGTTTCCCCGCACGCGTTTCCTCGGCGTCGACCCGGACCGCAAGGCCGTTGCGGAAGCGCGGGCGCGGACCGCGAAGGAGGGGCTCGAAGCGCGCGTCTCCTTTGCCGTGGGGCGTGGCGAGTCGATGGCGCACCGCGAGCGCTTTGATGTCGTGTACGTCGGCGAAGTTCTCTGTGCCGACGGACATGCGGCGCGCGTCCTCGCACGGTGCCACGACGCGCTCAAGGTGGGCGGCCACCTAGTCGTGGCCGAGGGCCTCATCGATGAGGCGAGGCCGCCCGGCGACCCATCAAACGCCCTTGTCATTGCGATGCAGTTGGAGTTCGCGCTGCAGCCGGCGCGGTTCTTCACAAAGGGCGCCTTGCGGCGCGAGATTGAAGCCGCCGGCTTCAAGGACATGCGCCTGGTTGGCGCCGGCGGCGGCCTCTTCTTCCTCTGGGCGCGCAAGGGGGGGCTCAAGGCAGCGCGCCGACGGACCACTGGAAGAGCAGCACGAGCGCCGCGATCGCCGCCGCCTCGCCGACGACCCCGAGGGTAAGCGCCGCGGCCGCTCGCCTCTTCGGAACCTCGAAGACGTACGACACAAGTCCGCCGGTCCACGCGCCGGTGCCCGGCCCGGGGACTGCGACGAGGAGGGCAAGGAGCAGCGTCGCGCGGCGGTCGCGCTTCGCCTTTTCCGCCGGGTCGGCGTTCTTCTTCCTCGTCCAGGCAAACGCGCGGTCGAGCGTGCGGTCAAAGAGCCTGACTTTGCGCAGCCCCGGCTCGAGCCGCTCAAGGTAGAACACGATGGCGAAGCCCGGGACGATGCTCACGGCGCCGCAGAAGGCGAGGGCAAGGCCGAGGTCCCAGTGGTAAACGAGGACGGCGATGGGCACCGCCCCGCGCATTTCGATGAAGGGCATAAGCGAGATCAGCGTCACAACGGCCCAAGGCGGCAGGAAGCTCGAGAGCGCGTCGCCCAGCGACTCGGCAAGTCCCACGTCGGCTCCCTCGTCCCCTTCCGGCGGTCACGCGGGACGCCCAAGGCGCGGGTTAAAGGTTGCGAGCGGGCCTGCGGGGGCCGAGGCGAAGGGCGTGGCTGTGCTGCCCGAGGGTGTGTGGACGCTCCTCCTCGTCGTCGCGGGCGCGACGGGCGTGGCCTACTACGCCTACTCGAGCCACCGCATCGGCGCGGCGTTCGGCATGGCGAGCGTCCCCTACGCGGCGGTGTACGCGGCGCTCCTGGTGTCCGCATTCTCTCCGGCCATCGCGTCCATCGACCGGCCCGTGGCGCTCCTCATGTCCCTCGTGGCCTGGGGCCTGTACACGGCCACAGTCGTGCGCTCAAGGGCCGCGAAGATCCTCGTGCCCGTGAAGGTCGCCGGAGTCGCCGTGGGCTTCCTCGCGCTCGTCGTGTTCCCGCTCTTTTCTCCGCCTTCGCTCGAACTTGTGCTCCTCGTCCTTTACCGCGGCGCGGCGGTAGGGGGATGGGTTGTGGGTGCGCGCCCTGGAATCGGGCGGAGCGGCGCGAAGAAGTGAAGGGCGCATGTGCCCGGAGAGGGGGAGTGCCCGAGCCGGAATTCGAATCCGGGTCTGTAGCTCCGCAGGCTACTAGGATGTCCAAACTACCCCACTCGGGCGTGCTGGCTTGAGGTGCGGAGGGCGAGCAACCCAACGCCCCCTATTAAAGGTGAGCGGGGGCGCCTCACTTGCGCCGTCGGAGGAAGCCGCGACGCTTGTCCTCGGGAGACGGCGGGGCCTCGGGCGCCGTCGAGGGCGCCGACTCAAGAGTTGCCGGGTCCGCCGTTTCGGTGGGAGGCGCGGGTTCGTAGAGCAGCTCGGGTTCCGGCGCAGGGCCGGGCTCCCTGTGGCCTTCGGGCGCGGGCGACGCTTCGGGGTTCCACTGCTTGAGTTCGGCCTCAAGGTCGGATTCAGGCGTTGGGGTCGGCAAAGCGACTGGCTCGATGGGGGGCGGGGAGGGCGTGAACAGTTGCTCGACGGATTCGATCGGGCGAGGACGCGCCGGCGGAGCCATGGCTTGGGGCCGCGGGCCCCTCCAGGGGGCGCCGGGCGGCGGCGGCCCACGAGGGGGTTGACCTTGAGGTGGAGGCCCGCGGTATCCGGGCGGCGGCGGCCCTCTGCCCCCTCGCGGAGGCATGGGGCCCGGCGGCCCACGCGGGGGCGCGCCGGGCGGCGGTGGCCCGCGGTACCCGGGCGGTGGCGGCCCCCGGGGCATGGGTCCTCGGCGAGGCGGTATCGAGCCCGGAGGCGGCGGGCCGCGAAGGGCGGGGCGTCCCGGCCCGATGGGGGGAGGCGCCCGCAACGGCGGGCTCGGAGGCGGCGGCGCAGGCACGGGGTGCGGGGGAGGGGCCGGCGGAAGGACCGCCTGGTCGTGGGCGGGTTCCGGCAAGGGCGCAGGCCCAAAGTCCAAGGCAGGCGGCGGGGGAGCGGACGGCTTCGAGGGGCCGCCGCGCGTCAGGACGGCTTTCGCTTTCACGCGCTTCCGGGGCGCCGAGGGCTCGCTCGACTTGGCGAACTCAATGATCGGGCCTTCCGAGAGGACAGCCTGCGGGACCTCGGAGGGCGCGGCGAAGGCCGCAAGGTCTTCGCCTTCGACTTCCGAATACGCGGCGCCGCCTGCGCCCGCAGCCGTGCCCGCGCGCGCGAGGCCCCCCATCGCACGCGCCTGCGGGGCAAAGGGCGAGGGCGGATCCTTCCAAGGGCAGTCCATCGCCACGGACGAATTGATGCGCAGGCAGACCGTGCAGAAACTGTGGTCGGGCTTCACCGCGCAGTGGTAGCGCGGGAGGTCCTCGAGGAAGTCGTCAAACCTCTTCCAGCGCGGGGTGGCCAGGCGTCTGCCTCCTTGAGGCGCTTCGATCGGAAGGAGCCAAGATAAAGGCTTGGAAACTTTGGGCCGAGCCGCAAGGGGCGCTGCGAGCCCCCATCCCCTTATCTTCTGCAGGGTGCCTGTGTCGCGCGGAGGGCAAGCCCCGCGTGGTCTCCCCGGCCCCGGCATACTACGCGCCGCAGGGGCCGCAGGGGCCGCCGAGCGCCGCGCAGGGAGGCGCCGGCGAGAGCGCGACGGTGCCCTCGCTCGTCCCCCCCGGGGTCGCCCTCTGCGCCCTCATCGCGAACCTCGTTGCGCTCGGCGCCGCGTGGTACTCGATCAGCCTCACGGTCTTCATCCTGAGGGCCGGGATCGACTTTTCGCTCTTCGGGTGCAGCTTCACGATGTTCGGCATTGGCGTGTCCTGCGACACGTTCGGGGTTGGTGGGGCGTTCGGCCCCGTGCAGGCGGCGATGCGGCCCTCGATGGTCCTTGTCATCCTTGCCATGGTTGTCCTCCTCGCCACCTCGGTGCTCCTCTTTGCGCGGAAAGTTACGCCGAAGCTCGGCGGCGCGCTCCTGCTCTTCGGCGGCGTGATGCTCACTGCAGCGCCCCTGCTCATGATGGCGGCGATCCAGGGGGCCTTTTCGCAGGCGCCTTTCCTCCAACCGGACCTGATCCCGGGGGTGACCGTCGGAGCCGACGGCCCCTGGAATTCCTTCTCGGGCTCGACGAACTGGGCGAACGTCCCTGTGAGTTGGGGACCCGGAGCCGGGTGGTACGCGTCGTTTGTCGCGGGCGCGATCGCGCTCCTTGCGGGGTTCATGTCGGTGTCGGGAAAGCCGGGGCCGACCGCGGTGAGGCCTCCGGCGGCCGCGCAGGCGTACGCGCCCGTCTACGGCCAGGTTTACCCGTACGGCCAGCCGGCGTACAACCCCTACGCGCAGGGTGCGTCGGCGCCCCAGCCGGGCTACTACGCGCCGGGGGGCGCAGTGGCCGTGCCCGGGACGTACGTGGCCGCCCCCGCGCCACCCACGAAGAACTGCGCTTCGTGCGGGACGCTGAATTGGGCCGCGTCGGTTACCTGCGGCAGCTGCGGCGCGCCGATGGGCCGCTGAAAGTCCGGGGGCGCGGGGGCCGCCCGCCGCAGAGGGGAAGCCGCCGCGGGATGGTGCGAGCCTACCAGTCCTTGGGCTTCTCCCCCTCTTTCGGCGGGCTGGCCGGAGGCGCCTGCGGGCTGGGGCCCTTCTTGCGCCCCATCATGAACCCGAGGCCAATTGCTGCGGCGCCAAGGATGACGCCAAGCAACCCGAACATGGTCGCCGTGCTCGCCGAGGCGGCCGCACTGTCAATCTTCGTCTGTTGGCTCCCCTGCAAGGTCGCTTGGGCCGCCTGCGCCGCCTGCGTGGCGTTCAGGGTGAGCCTCGTCGCCGCAAGTTCGCTTCGCGCCGCCGCAAGGTCCGCCTGCGTCGCTTCGAGCGTCTCCTCGGAGGCGGCAAGCTCCGCTTGAGTTGCGGCAAGCTCGGTCTCGAGCGGGAGGGGCGCGAAGGTCACGTTGATCCACGAGAAGTCTAAGGTCGCCGGGTCCTCGCAGGTCGTGTAGTGGCCTTCCGGCGTCCAGCCGGCGACGGTCTCGTCGGCGTCCCAGTACGCGATCGACAAGCCCTGAGCCTCGCTCATGTTGAACTGCCGGTCCTGGTTCAGCGTGTCTCCGGTCCTGAGGCTGCGCTTCATCTCGAAAATCCAGGCGCCCGCCGCGCCGGGGGCCGCCATGTTCGAGTGGGCCCAGACCCCGTAGAGCTCGTTCGACTGGTTGTCGTCCTTTCGCTTCGTGGGCGACGAGGCCCACTCGTCGTCGAGGTTGCAGGCCGGGTCGTTGCCGCTAAGGAGGTAAAACCCGGATTGGACCCCCGCGCCGCAGTCGAGTTCCCAGTGCCAGATGTCCACGTTGCCCCGGCCGCCGCCCATGTCGACCCGGGCCGCGGCGTCGATCCTCCAGAGGACCGCGAGCGCGGGCGACAGATCGTGGTCCGTCGCGTTGTAGTCGTAGTCGTCGACGACCGTCGCAAGGACGTAGATGTACGCGTCGTCATAGGCGACCTTGATTGTCAGGGCGTTTTCGAGCCGCTCGGAGGTGGCGTTCGGGCGGATCATCGTGAGGGTCGTCCCGGGGACATTGGCCCAGTCGCCGACCTGGCCGTCGACGACGATACCGAAGGTCTTCGGCGCGCTCACGCTCACGTCCGCGGAGGCAGGTGCAGATAGCGGCACCACAAGGGCCGCAAGGGCGATCGCAAGGCAGGCGGTTGTTGGGCTTTTCTTGAAACTTTTTTCCAGCAAGTGTTTTCCTCCGTTGACGGTTGCTCGAAGAAGTCGCACGCAATTCCCGATGCGGCTAGACGGGCGGCGGGCCGCCAAGAGCATTCAGTACTTACTATTCGACGAATTGCTCGAAGCTGCCGACGCGATCATCGTCAGATGGCGTATCGCCAACTTCGGCGTGGCCTTTTGCCTCATCCAACCAGCGGTCAACCGTTATTCGGTAAGGGATGTGCGCGCGCCCCGACCTCGGCGCGCACTCGGGGCCCGGGCCGAGCCGCCGGGCTGAGGGCGAGGCTAACCTCAAGGGGCCTGGAGCCCTGCGGAGCAAGCGCGAAGGGCGGAAGGGGGCGCCCCCCGCCCCGCGCGCGGCCTGACCGTCAGGGCTTTGCCGGCTTCGTGGTTCCCGCCGCGCGCGCAACGCTCGCCACGCGGACCGCCTGGACCGCGACCGCGCCGACGGCAACGCCCGCGCCGAGAGGCAGGAGCCAGGCGCTTGGCGACGCGCCGCCGGCCGTCACCTGCGGCGGCGGGACGGCGCCCTCGCCGTCGATTACGAAGCTCACATGGCCGGGCGGCCGGTTCTTGAAGGGCGACTCGTGGAGGTTCAGGTACGGGAAGCCCAGCGCGCCCTCACCGATGTCGATGAAGTGCTGACCGGGGGCCCCGACCGCCGTGAGTTCGAACGTAACGTTTCCGTGCGTCTCCATCGCCGAGACCCAGCCCGTGAGCCGGTTGTCGTAGGCGACATTCCAGCTCGCGCTGTACTTCTCGTAGCCGAGCCCGTAGCCCTTGACCGTCACCTTCTCGCCCGCCTTCACGTGCGTGGGGCCGGCGATCTCGAAGTAGGGGACGATGATCACGCCCGCCGAGGCCTGCAGAGTGCTCCCGGAGTAGAGCATGAACTGGTGGCTGCCGCCGTGGTCGTAGGGAGTCGCAAGCGAGAGGCTGAAGGCCCCTGCGGTGTCCGTCACAACGGTCCCGAGGGACCAGTTGTTCGGCGTGGACTTCCAGCCCAGGAACCTCTCGCCGTCGGCCGTCGCCTTGAGGTTCACGCTCGTCCATTTGAGGTCGAGGGTTGCGCTTGTGGGCAAGCCCGACCCCGTTAGGGTGATCGGGTCGCCCGGCTGCGGCGTGGCGGCGCTCACCGCCAGGACGGGTCCGGCGGCGGCGGCCATGGGGATGATGGGGGTCTCCTGGCCGGGTGGCGGCGAGGCGGCCTGCGCCGAGCTGCCCGCCATCGCGACGAGCGCGAGGAGCATCAACGCGCCCGCTGCGGCCGCGGGGATCCGCGACCTGCCTTTCCGGCGCCGGATCGGGAACTCGAGGCCGGCCGCGACAATCGCGGCGGCCGCTCCGACGGCGACAAAGGCCGGCCCGTTGCCCTCGCCGGAGGCCGGCGGCGTCGCCGCGACTTCCTGCGGGACGGTGCCGTTCATGTCCGTCACTTCGAACTCGAAGTGGAAGATCGGCGGCTGCCAGGGCTTGTCGCCCGTCGACAGGTGCGGGAGCTTCCAGGGCTGCATGCTCGTGTCGGGCCCCGTGTAGAGCGCCGGCCACACGTCGATGCTGTGGAGCCCCAAGCCCCCGGAGGCCGGGAACCAGGTCGTCATGTTGCCCTGCGTGTTGAAGCTGCACATGTAGCCGATGTATGCGTTGTCGTAGGTGACCGCCACGATGTTGTCGTACTGCGTCCACCCGCCGCCGGTCATGCGCAGCTCGATCATCGTGCCCAGAGGCCCGGAGGACGGCGTGATCTTGGCCGTGCGCAGGATCGTGAAGTCGGCGGAGGCAAGCGTCGTGTCGCCCTGCCTGGCGAGCAGGTGGTGTGGAGGCCCGCCAAGGTCGTTGGGGATCTTGAACTCGTAGCGCAAGTTCCCCGACGCGTCGGCCGCCACGCTGGCAAGCGGCCACGAAACCTCGGCAAAGCCGGTCCCGCTCACGCGGTTTCCGACCATCGTCTGCCACGCAATCTCGACATCAGCTCCGGGCTCGAAGCCCGATCCGGTCAGCACCGCGTCCGTCTGGATCGGCCCCTCCGTCGGTGAGACGGTGAGGGCGGGGGCCGCAAGCGCCCCGCCCGACAGGGCCACGATCCAGCCGACCGCAGCGGCCAACCCCGCTAGGGTTTTCTGGTTCATGGTGGGAGTTCCTCCTTTTGTTTCGCGTCCGGGGGGGGGCCTTCAGCCCCACCCCTCGTCCTTCTTCTTCTCCGACTTGGCGCCCTCGTCCTTCTTCGCCTCGGCGGGTGCGCTTGTGCTCGACGGCTTCTTCCCGCCGCCGCGGCGCATCATTGCGAGGCCCACAGCCGCGCCCGCCGCAAGGCCCGCGACGAGCAGCCCGTAGCCGAGCGTCGAATCCATCATGCCAGGCTTGGCCACCTCGACGGTCTCGTTCTTGTAAACCGTCTGGTTTTGGTAGACGGTGTTCGTGACGACCTCAGGCGCCGGGCGCGCCAGCACGGAGAACATGCCCGATGCGGAGCCGGCGTTCGGCGTCGGCGCCCCATCGGTTGCAAACACCTTGACCGTGACGTTCCCGGCGTTCGCCCCCGACGCGGGGACGACCCACGTGCCGCGCCAGGTGTTCGTCGCGGCGTCAAAGGTCATCGTGGGCGTCGCGTACTGGGTCGCGAATGTCTTCGTCGTGGCGTTGAAGGCCCCCACGCCGATCGTTGCCACCACCGCGCCGCCGCGGTCGGGCCCGAGGCGGTACGATTCGTTCTTGTCAACCGCGTTCGTGTTGGTGAAGTTGTAGTTGTGGTTGTAGTGCTGGTCGTAGTACGGGTCGGTCACGATGGTGACGGTCTCGCCGGGGTAGAAGGCGGCGATCTTCTCGCCGCTCGTCGCGTTCACGGTCCACACGCTCGTGGGCAGGATCGCCGGGACAATCTTCAGCGCTCCGTAGATTCCCGCCGGCGGCGAGGTGGCCGAGCCGTGGTTGCCCATCCCGTCCGAGGCGTCCACCGTGAACCGGAACACGCCGAGCGGCTGGTCCCAGTCAAGCTGCCACCCGGTGCGCCAGAAGGTGTGCACGTTGTGGTAGTTGAGGACTTTCGTGGCAGGGTCACGGTCGGTCACAAAAAGCGTACCCGTGACGTTGCCCTTGGCGGAGGGCACGAGCGTTCCGTTGAGGATCTCGCCGGTCGAGGCGTAGCGCGCGTAGCCGCGCGCGATGATGCCGTCGCCGCGCTGGAACTCCTCCGCGAGTTGGCAGTTGTGGAGGTCCGCGTAGGGGTCGGAACCGGCCGCGAATTCCGTCGTCACGTAGAGCAGGTCGGTAACCTGCAGCGGGGCCTCGGCCGCAGGCTCGAGGGCGGCGCTCGTCGAGTTCCACCACTCGGCCTTCAGGGTGTAGAAGCCGACTTGGGTGACAAGGGCGTTGAAGCCCGCGGTCGCGTTGCCAAGCACGAGGCTCTGGCTGCCCAAGGACGTGAAGTTGTACCACGCGGTCGCGACCGGGCTTCCGTCCGGCGCAATGACGCTCACTTGGTAGTTGTCTTCTCCGACGCCCGCGCTCGCGCCGATCTCAAGGGTCACGTCCGTCGTCCGGTTCAGGTTGATGAACGACGGCGTAGCGTAGAACGCTACGATGTTTGGGCTTACCACCGCCGCGCTTGCGGGAAGCGCGGAGGCCGCCAAGAGGGCGGCAAGGGCGATCACCATGCAGGCTTTCAGGCTCGGGGCTCCGTTGGGGTTTCGTTTCATGTCTTTCCTTTCTCCTTGGGACCACTGCGTGAGAAGACGAGTTTCACCAGGTCGCGGAGGCCGTCCGCGGAAGGCTGGCCGAGCTTGCGGGCGCCAAGCACTTGGCGCATCGCGAAGGCGAAGGTGAGCCACACGCCGCCCACGATGAGCGCGAGCGGCAATCGCACGGGGTCAAACGGGCCGGACGCGCTCGTGCTGGGCCGCCCGTAGTAGCGCTCGAAGACCCGGTAGGGGTCCTGGGCTTCGACCGTCGCGATCGCGCTCGAGGATTCGTTCTTCGACGAGCCCCCGTAGGCTGCGAGGAACATGAAGTCGCCCGCGGACACGACCGTGAAGTTGAGGCGGGCCGTGCCGTTGGCGTCCGTGCGGGTCTCGCCGATCCGCAGGACGCCGAAGGCCACGTGCTGGGAGAAGGCGACCGTGGCGTTCGGGATCGGCGCGTCGGTGAAATTTCGGAGCGTCGCGGCGAGCGTGAAGTTGCGCCCGGCGACCGGCGCCTCGCCCTCCGACTCGAAGCTGAGGTTGAGGTGCGACGGCTTTGGCGGCTCCGGGGCCTTCTCAATGGCGGCAAACGTGGCAAGGTTCCAGTGGTCGGCCGCGTTTTCAGAGCCGTCGCCGTCCACGAGGTTCACATAGACGACGAGTGTGACGCCGCCGGAGTCCTCGGGGGGCGCGGTCCACAGGAGCGACCACACGCGTTGCTCGTCCGACGTGTGGGTCGCGAACCGGCCGGAGGCCAGGACGGCAGGTTCGGTGCTCGAGAGCGAGCCCTTGGAGACCTCGGTCGAGAACCCGCCGAAGGCCCCGGCGACGTCGCCCGCCGCGGTGATCGTGAGCGGGTACGCCTCGCCGGGCGTGTAGACAGCCGGCCACCCGTCGACGGAGACCACGACGGCGGTCGAAGGGAGCTCCGAGTGGCACGTGCAGCCCTCCGGGGGCACGACCCCCGTATCGCTGCCGTTGATCGGCACCACGAAGGCGAGGAGGCCGGCGCCGATGAGGCCCACGAGGAGGGCCGCCTGCGGCCGACGGGCTCGCGCCTGGTGCACCTCAGGCACCCCCCTTTCCGCCCGCGCGTACGGGCGCCGTTCCGCCGGGCGCCGCCTGGGGCGCGCTTGTCGCGTGCGCCCCTTCGCGGATCTCCCAGATCGCCACCATCGGGAAGAGCTTCGAGAAGACGGCGAAGATGAGCCCGAAGGCGGCAAAGGAGCCGGCGGTGATCGCCCACTCGACCCAGGTGGGCGTGTAGGTCGCGACCACGTCGCCCGGCACGAGCGGCACCGCCATGCTCGGCACGACAATTATGAGGCGCTTGAGCCAGAGCGAGATGTTGAGCAGCACGGCGGCGAAGGTGATCCATCGGATCGTGCGCGTCGGCTTGAAGGCGAGCAGGAAGGTCACGAGGACGAGCGAGACCGTCGTGAACCAGAAGTAGGGCGCAAGCGGCCCGTCGATGAGGAGGCGCATGAGCGCCTGCTCGTCCGACGAGGGCTGGAAGATAATCGTGAGGTACTCGGAGAGCGTGAAATAGAGGTAGGCGAGCGAGAAGACGAGGAGGATGTTCGCCATTTTCTTGAAGTGGAATTCCGTGATGATGTCCTCGAGGTGGTGGGCCCTGCGGAAAACCGCCATGGCGACGACAACGATGGCGATCCCCGAGAAGAGCGCGGCGCCTACGAAGTAGGGCCCGAAGATCGAGCTGTGCCAGCCCGTGCGCGTGGTCATCCCGAACATCCAGGAGAGCACGGTGTGCGCGGAGACCGCGATGGGGATGATGATGATCGAGATCGCAAAGAGCGCGCGCTCGAGCTTCGCGTGCTGGGCGGGCGTGCCTTCCCAGCGCATCTTGAAGACGCGGTAGAGCACGCGGCGGAAGCGCACGCGCTTCGGCAGGACCTTGTCCATGAGCGCGAAGTCCGGGATGAGCGCGAGGTAGAGGAAGAGGACAGAGCCCGCGAGGTACGTCCCGATCGAGATGAAGTCCCAGATGAGCGGCGACTCGATGCGGCCGAAGCGCACGAGGTTGAGGATCCGCTCGGGCCGCCCGAGGTCGAAGAGCGGGAAGACCATGGCGACCATGAGGGCCGCCGCGGTCGAGGCCTCGGCAACGCGGGTGATCGGGCGGCGCCATTCGGTATTCGTGAGGCGCAGGATCGCCGAGACCATCGTGCCGCCGTACGAGATGCCGATGAAGTAGATGAAACCGGAAATGTAGAGGCCCCAGGAGATCCGGTCGTTGAGCCCCGTCACGACGAGGCCCTCGTCGAGTTGGCGGATCCACGCGAGGTTCGCGAAGAGGAAGACGCCGCCGAGGAGGCCCACGACCGCGAAGAAGAGCCACCCCGAGCGCACGACGGGCGTGAGGATGTGCTTCGCCTGGGGGTCGAGGTCCTCTTGGGGCTCGGCCATCAGAGTCGCCCCCTTGGCGGCAGGTAGTAGACGGAGGGGCCCGTGCCGAGGTCCTCGCGGAGCCGGTACGCGGCGTTCTGCGAGAGGGTCTTGCGGAGCGGCAGGGTCTCGCCCTGCCCATTCGTGACCGCGTCCTCGGCCGCGTCGCCGAAGTAGATCGCGCCCATCGGGCAGCCGTCGACGCAGGCCGGGAGCTTCCCCTCGGCGCGTCGGTGGACGCAGAACATGCACTTTTCCACGACGCCCTTCTTGTGCGGCCACGGCTCCTCGGGCGTGTTCGTGTGGCCGAGTTCCTCCGGGGCGTGCGGGGGTTCGGTCCAGTTGAAGTAGCGCGCGCTGTAGGGGCAGGCAGCCAGGCAGTACCTGCAGCCGATGCAGATGGACTGGTCAATGAGCGCGAGGCCGTCCTTGTTCACGAAGCTCGCGCCTGTGGGGCACACGTTGCGGCAGGGCGGGTTCTCGCACATCTGGCAGGGGCGCGGCAGGCTGTACTTGCCCCCGAACCCGTCGTCGACGGTGTAGACCTTGATCCACTCCTGGCCGGGTGGGACGAAGTGCTCCTTGTTACAGGCGTCCGTGCACTTCTTGCAGCCGTCGCACTGGGCGAGGTCGATGACCATGACGAAGCGGTTCTCGGGGTGGCCGGCCGTCCCCGATTGGATGTGGGTGCCGAGCGCTGAGAGCGCGGACTCGCCGGCGGCAAGCGCCACACCCCCGACAACGGCAGCGATCCCCATGCCTTTGATGAACGAGCGGCGCGCGGCGTCGGTGGGCGGGGCGCTCTCGAGGTCGGCCGGGGCCTCGGCGGGTCGGTGGGCCTCGTCGCTCATGCGCGCACCTCCTGCTTGGGGAGCGCGGGCTTGCCGCCGCCGGCCGAAGGGGCCTTGGCCCTTTTCCCCTTCTGCCATGTTAGGACATACTCGCAGAACGGGTCGCCGTGGCCCATGCAGCGCAGCCTTGTGGTCTGCACCGCCCCGAGCCCGTCCGTGACGCCCGCGTGGAAGCCGTTGTCGAGCGCGTCGCAGACGACTTCGGGCATCTGCTCGGCAAGCTCGAGGAAGGGGCAGCCGAAGGCGCGGTAGTGGATCTCGTTGGAGGACTTCCTGAGGACTTCGGTCGTCACGCCCATCTCGCGGTACGAGCCCTTCAGCATGTGCTGGTCGTAGGCGTCCGGCGTCCAGCGCTTCACGCCGTTGGCCTCCCCGAGCGCCTTGATGGACATCGAGCCGACCTGTTTGCCCTTGGCGAAGAGGCGGGCCCGCGCGTCGCCCTGGCCGAGGGCCTCGAGGAGCGTGGCGAGCGCGCTCTGCGCGATGAGCTCGAAGCGGCGCGGCGGGAAGCCGGGTACGCGCGCGTGGCGGGAGGTGCGGTAGAGGACCGGGGGGCGGCCCGCGGTGCCGGGCCTCGACCCGTGGACTTCCTCGACGAGGCCCTCGCGGAGCAGGAAGTTGATGTGGTACCGGACCGTGAGCCGGTGCATCCTAAGTTCCTGGGTGAGTTCGCGGACCGTCTTCGGATTTACCGTGAGCGCCTGCAGGATGTCGTAGCGCACGTGGCTGGCGAGGACGGCAAACCCGTTGGGGGCCTGCGGGCCCTTGGGAAGGCCCGCTGCGGGGCGCGCCTGTGGCCAAGCCGGGGGCACCGGGGGCTCGCGGGCCTTGGAATTCAAGCCGGCCGCACGTTTACCCTTTCGAGTAGGCATCGGACACAAACATCCGGGGGCTCAGAAGAGGGTTGAGTACATTGCCGTAGGTTTCGGTATATACTGTTTAACCCAACGCACGGAATAGGCGGCGCTTCTCGCGATTCCGGGAGCGGGGGCGAAAAGGACCGGCCGTCGGGCGCTTCAGTCGCGGCCGCGCAGGGCGACCGCTGCGACCGCCGCGACGGCAAGGAAGCTCGCAAGTCCGATTTGCGTGTCGAGGGAGGGGATCCCGGCGGCGACGACCTCGATGAGGACGAGGTCGGAATCAAGGCCGAGGGCTTCGGCGCCCCGCCCGGTCATCAGGAGTTCGTAGGTCCCGGCGCTCGGAGGGGTCCAGGTCAAGCGGACCTCCTTGGTCTGGTTGGGCGCGAGGAGGGGAATCGTGCGGTGCGTGGCGATCGCGTCGTGGCCCGTGAGGTTGTGCAGGTGGACGACGACGCTCGTGACCGCAAAGTCGCCGACGTTGCGCACGCGGCAGAGGAATTCGACGGCCGCACCGAGGCGGACCGTACCGTCGGTGAACGTGTGGGTGAACTCGATGGTGGTTGGAGGTAGGGGCTCGGCGGGCTCCGAGACAACGACGGTGAAGGGGGCGCTCGAGTTCAGCCCGCGCGTGTCCTCGGCCGTCAACGTGCCCTCGAATGTCCCGGTGCTCCTGAAGACGTGGTTCACCCGGCGGCCGACCTGCGGGGCGGTGCCGTCTGCAAAACTCCACGTAAAGCGCAGGGAATCGCCGTCGGGGTCGCTCGCGTTGGCGACAAACGAGTTCGGGTACCCGACAAGGGCCTCCGCCGGCCCCTCGACCGCGAGGATCAGGGGCGCGTGGTTCACGGGCGGAGGAACGCCCGGCGGGTCGGAATAGTAGACGACCTGGCCCCAGAGGTCCTTCTTCGTCGTGTTGTCCCCGTTTACGGCGTTCGTCGAGAGCCAGAATGTGACGCGGCCGGCGTCGGCCTGCGGCGCGGTCCAAAGGACGGTCCATCCGCGTGCGCGGTTGCCCTCCACGGTATGGCTTGCCTCCCTCCCGGCCACGCTCACACGCCCGTCGGGGGCCGCGAGCGTCCCTGCGCTCACTTGAAGCCCGAAGCCGCCCTGGGCGACACCCGCGGCGGGCGCAGGCCCGCCAGTCTCGTTGATGGCCAGCGGGTATATCGCACCCGGCTCGTAGTTCACGGGCACCCCGTCCAAGATCGAGGTCACATCCGGCGAGGAATAGTTGCCGTGGCACGTGCACCCCTCCTGCGCGCGCCCCCGGATCCCGTCGTTCTCCGAGAACGCGGAGGGCAGGAGCCCGAGGGCGAGGGCGATCCCCGCGAGCGCCACGAGCGTCGCGGCGGCGGGAACCCACCCCGGGCGCGTGGGGACAGCCAAGCGACAGCGCCCCCTTCGCTACGCGGCCCCGCCCTTTTTCGGCCGCGAGGCGAGCGCAATCCCGACTCCTGCAAGCCCTGCGGCGAGCCCGGCGGCGCCGATGATGAGCGGGAGCGTCCCCGCCGAGCCCGCCTTGACATCGACGTTGGCCACGTTGGCCTGCAGGCCCTCGATGTCCTCGCCGTTCGTCGTGCCCGAAGCAAGCGCCGCGCTGGCCGTGTTGTTCGCCGCCGTTGCGCGCGCACTCGTGTCGTTGAGGCGCGAGGAAGTCTGCAAGAGGAGCGCCGCAGTCTGCTCTAGGAGGAGGGTCGTGTCGGCGAGGTCGGTCGAGGCCTGGTGGAGCTCCATCTCGAGGTGCTCGATTTCCTCATTCGCGACGGCGAGGGTCGCGTTGGCCGCGTCCAGCTCCGCCTGGGTGGCGAGGTCAACCTCGGGGGTCAAGGTCACGTCGATCCACGAGAAGTCGAGCGTCACGGGGTCCTTGCACGTCGCGAAGTGCGCCTGCGGGGTCCAGCCGTCGACGGTCTCGTCGGGGTCCCAGTAGGCCACGGCCATCCCGAAAGTCCCGCCTGCGGCAAACTGGACGTCCTGGTTCATCGTGTCCCCAGTCTTCAGACTCCTTCGCATCTCGAAGACCCACTGGCCTGGCAAGCCCGGGGCCGTCATGTTGCTCGTGTGGGCCCACACGCCGTAGAGTTCGTTTGCGAACTTGTCGTCCTTCCGGTTCATGGGGCTGTCCGCCCACTCGTCGTCAAAGTTGCAGTCCGGGTCGTTGCCGCTTGCCAGGTAGTACCCCGACAGCGCGCCGGCCCCGCAGTCGAGCTCCCAGTGCCACACGTCGACGTTCCCGTTGCCGCCCCCCATGTCGGGAGAGGCGGCCGGATCGATTTGCCAGAGGACGGCGATCGCGGCGGACAGGTCGTGGTTCGTCGCGTTGTAGTCGTAGTCGTCATTGATGAGGAGCAGGAGGTAGAGGTTCGCGTCGTCGTAGGCGACTTTGAGCGTCAGGCCGTCCACCATCCGTTCGGTCGTCGCAAGGGGCCGGACGAGCGTGAAGGTGGTGCCCGGCACGCCGGCCCAGTCGCCTGGCAGCCCGTCCAGGACGATCCCCCAGGTCTTCTCGCCGCTCACGGCCACGTCTGCGGCGGAAGGAGGCGCAAGGGCGCTGAGCGCGCCAAGCAGGGCGATCACAAAGCAAGCTCCAAGCTGGTTCCGTTCAATCTGGCGTGTCCTTCGTGGCACGATTCATCCCCCTCCGGTTGCAGGATTTGGCGCTTCGGGCCCCCGTGGGGCATTGGGTCGCAGTGAGGCCTACGACGCCTGTCCTACTACAAGCGTAATAGCATCTTCCAGAATAGGCCTCGGCATTGACGTTGCCTTACTGTAATTACGGCGGCCACCAGGTAGGGCGTTCCTGTTCGGCGCGCCGATCCCCGGGTTTGGGCGCGGATTTCGGCGACCAGCGGGCCGCTTCCCTCTCCTGGAGTTGCCCGCGTGCGCGCTTGGGCGGGAGGCGGCGCGAGTCCGGCGGCTTGAGGGTGCCCCGGGCCGCGGGACGGGTCCGGCCCCGCGCCCGTTGCGTATTTACCCAACGGGAGGAACGTTAATCCAGAGGCGCGTTTCTCTACGCGCGTAGTAGGCGGGTGGAGGCATGCTGGGCTCCCTGGAGCAGGAAGTCATCTCGTCCCTCAAGCGGCTGCGAAAAGCCCCCACGGGCGCAGTCCTTGAAGACTTGAGGGCCCGGAAGATCGACGTCGCGTACACGACCGTCGCCACGATCCTCACGAGGCTCCACGAAAAAGCCCTCATCAAGCGCTCGACGGAGCGCCACGGGCGCGGGGAGCGACACGTGTACACGTACCTCGACATCGAGGAGGCGTACATCGACCACCTCCTCGGGAGCCTTGCAACGACGTTCGGGCGCGAGGGGGTCGTTCATCTGGCCGAGCGCCTCGAGGACCTGACGCCCGACGAGCTCGAGCGGATGCGAAAGAGGCTCAAGGATGACAAGTGACGGGCTGATCTTCATCACCTCGGTGGTCGCCACGGCCGCGGTTGGCGCGGCGCTCTACATCCTGCTCCCGGCCCAGCGGTGGCGCCGGCGCGCCGCCGCCCAGGCCATGCTGGGCTACGGGGCGCTGATAAGCCTGTCCTTCGCGACCCTTGCGTTCGTCTTTCACATCCACGGGATCGCCCCCTTCCAGCTCCACATCCACGACGTGAACTGTGTGCTCTCGGACATCTGCGCCTACAGCGTCGCCTTCGCGGCGATCGCCGCGGGGCTCGCCGCGCCCGCGAGCGCCTTCGCCACGGCCCAGCTCTCGTTGCGCGGGCTCTTGCGGGGTCTCGAGCGCAAGGAGGTCCCGGAGCAATCCCGGCGCGTCCGCGAACTCACGGGCCTCCGGCGCACGTACCTCATGGTCGTCGACGACCCGGCAGTCGTCGACGCGTTCTGCTTTGCGCTCCTGCGTTGGAGCCGCCCTTGGCTGACTCCTCGAGGGGCCGACTACATCGTCGTGGCGCGCCAGCTCGTTGAGCGCCTGCCGGCCGACGAGCTCTGCGCGGTCATCATGCACGAGGCCGCCCACCTGCGCGCGCTCGACGGGCGCTACACGCCGTTCTTGCGCACGCTGCGCCGCATGGTCTTCTTCGACCCCGTCTTCAAGCTCTTCGTCCGGCGCATCGAGGAGAAGCACGAGTTCGAAGCCGACCGGTGGGCGGCCTCCGCGACGGGCCGGCCGCTCGCGCTGGCCCGCGCGCTGCTCGACATCCACGAGATCGCCCTGGAGAAACGCCCGGGCAGCGCGCCGCACTTCGCCGGGACCGCCGCGGCCCTCGAGGAGCGCATCCGGCGCCTCGTGGACCTCCAGAGGGACTTGATTCAGGCGATGTCTGCGACCGGGCGAACGGGCGAAAGGGAAACCTGAAGGGCCCGCCCGCGCCTTGGGCCTACTCGACGACCCGAAGCGTCGCGATCATTTCGCCGTGCAGCGGGCTGCACCGGACGCTGCAGGACATGATGAATTCCCCGACCTGGTCGGCGACGAACTCGACCACGAGGGGCTCCCCGTACTTCACGGGCCCCGAATCAACCCCGAACTTCGAGATGCTAAGCCCGTGGATGGTGTCCATCGAGTGGACACGAATCCGCACCGTCTCGTTGAGGTGGACGACAAGTTCCGTGGAGCTCCATCCGCCGGCGTCGGGGTCGCGCCCGACCATGTTGAACGTGCCGTCGGCGTCCCGCACAGGGATGCCCCAAGCCTCCTTGAAATAGAAGGAGGCGGCGGGCGTCGCGACGGCAACCGCGATGACGAGGGCGAGGGCCAGGGCTTCGACCCGCCGCGACAGGAACGTTTCGCTCGAGTTCTCTTTGCGCCGGTGCTCGCCGGTCGAGGTGATGAGGACGAGCGGCGTCATTTCGATCTTGCGCTTTTCAGGCCGGGCGGGGGGTTCTGTCATGCGATGGCCTCCCTCACCCGATGAAGATCCAGAGGAAACCGAGCGACACGAGGTTGAGGTATGCCGCGATCGGGAGGAACGACCTGCGTGCGCGCGCGCGGTCGGGCGTGAGCTCGTTGGCGATGCGCGAGCCGATGAAGACGGAGTAGGCGAGGCCGAGGAGCAGCACGGACGCCTGGACGAAGGGCACGAGCCCCGGCAGGAAGGGGTTCCACGAGAACGACTTGAGGCCGAGGAGGTCCCAGCCCCAGCCGTAGGGGTCGGCCGCGGCCTGCGGGATGTAGGCCCAGTTGATCTGCATGAGGGGGATCGAGAACGCGATCCAGGCGGCGAGGCCGAGGGGCACGAGCGCGTAGGCGTAGGTCACAAACACGCGCTTGACGGGGACCTCCTTGAGGCCGCCGACCCGCTTGGCGAGCCACGAGAACGCGAAGAAGGCCCCGGGCATGAGGAGGAGGGAGGACCCGAAGAAGATCGCGACGAAGAGCAGGTAGCTCGGGAGCCCCGCGCGCATCGACGCCCAGTCCTTGAGCCACGCGTTGGGGCCCAGCAGGACCACGAGGTAGAGCAGCGCGAGGTTGAGCATGATGAGGGACTTGAAGGCCTCCGCGGTCTCGCGGTGGGGCTTCAGGAGGTCGCGCCCGAAGGGGCGGGTGCGCACGGTCATGTTGTCGTAGGGGCAGGCCTTGACGCACTCGAGGCACAGGCCGCAGTAGTTGTTGCGGTCGAGCCCCCCGGGGTAATTCATCCACGGGCAGCCGAAGCCGCAGTTCGAGCCCTTCACGCACTCCTTGCCGACGTGGGCCTCGCAGATCGTGGGGTCGCGCGCGCGCACTTCGAGGATCGAGGTCATCGAGTAGAGGGAGAGGAAGCCCCCGACGGGGCAGCCACCACCGACGCGTGGCAGGTCATCGATCGGCGCTTCTCCGGTTCCGAGATCCTGCTTGGCCTTCGCTCAAGCGATGGTGAGCAGCTCTGGGTCGAGGCTGGCAGCCGGGTCCGTCACCTGGGGCTCGGAGATGGCGTCAAGGTCACGCTGCGAGACGTAGAGACGGTGGCATTCGGTCGGCGCTCGGGAGCACCGGCCGGAGGCCACGAGTCGAGGCCGACCGCGCCGGCTCCAAGGCCCGGGATCATCACGGCGACCCTGTCGCGCTGAGCTAGCATCGCTGCTCATGGAGAGCCTGGTCGAATGCATCCCCAACTTCAGTGAGGGCGTGAGGGCGGAGACGCTCGAGAGCATCTCGGCGGCCATCCAGGGCCCGGCCGGCGTGTGGCTCCTCGATCGCACCGCCGATGCCGACCACAATCGCAGCGTCTACACCCTGGCTGGCTACCCGGGTCCGGTCTTGACCGCCGCGGAGGCCGCCGTGGCCGTCGCCATCGACCGCATCGACATGCGCCGCCAGCGAGGCAGCCACCCGCGCATCGGTGCCGTGGACGTCGTTCCGTTCGTGCCGCTCGGCGACACCTCCCTGGAGCAGTGCGTAGACGGAGCGCGCCGGTTCGCGGCCTCGCTGGCCGATCGCTTCGCGCTCCCCGT
>Ga0209342_10000579_pt1 | contig 42546 bp, 38 predicted proteins | sample RifCSP16_2_FD_184023 | JGI IMG/M metagenome (GOLD analysis project Ga0209342, IMG submission 184023) | Soil microbial communities from Rifle, Colorado - Rifle CSP2_sed 16_2 (SPAdes) (version 2) | ecosystem: Environmental > Terrestrial > Deep subsurface > Rock core/Sediment | place: Rifle...
ACATCGCGGTCGTCGCCGGATTTCAGGGGATCACCGCCGATGAGGAGATCACCACCCTCGGCCGCGGCGGCTCGGACCTCACGGGCGTCGCGCTGGCGGCGGCGCTCAAGGCCGACGTCTGCGAGATCTACACCGACGTGGACGGGGTCTACACCGCCGATCCCAACATCGTCCCCGACGCGCGCAAGCTACCCCGCATTTCCTACGATGAGATGCTGGAGATGGCGAGCCTCGGAGCCAGGGTGCTTCAGTCGCGCTCGGTGGAGTTCGCGAAGAAGTACGGCGTCCCGCTCCACGTCCGCTCCACCTTCAAGCCGGATCCGGGGACCCTCGTGACCATGGAGGACAGGGGCATGGAACAAGCGGTGGTGACCGGCATCACCCACGACCGGGGACAGGCCAAAGTCTCGATCCTTCGGGTGCCCGACCGGCCCGGCATCGCGGCTCAGGTCTTCGGCGCGGTGGCGGAGCAGAACGTGGTGGTGGACATGATCGTCCAGAACATCAGCCGCGACGGCTACTCGGACATCTCCTTCACGCTCGCCCGGGGCGACCGGGCCAAGGCGGTCGCGGTCCTGGAAGAGGTCGCGCGGCGCATCGGCGCCCAGGGCGTCACCCACGATGACCGGGTCGCGAAGGTCTCCATCGTCGGCGTGGGCATGCGCAGCCACTCCGGCGTGGCGGCGCGGATGTTCTCGATCCTCGCCAAGGAGGGCGTCAACATCCAGATGATCTCGACCTCCGAGATCGCGGTGTCGTGCGTCATCGAGGACAAGTACACCGAGCTCGCCGTCCGCGCGCTCCATGAAGCCTTCGAGCTCGCCAAGGACCGCCCCACCGCCTAGCGCGCGGCTGTCTGAAATCGGATACACGCTTGCGCCGGCTGAACGCCGCATGTTAGGCTGGCGTCGCTCATGGACCCTGAGATCAGAGCTCAATTCGAGGAAACGCGCCGCCACGTCGACGTCGTCGCCGAGGGGATGCGCGGCGAACTTCAGCTCGTTTCGGAACATCTCTCCTCGCGACTCGAGAGTGTTTCGTCCCGAACGGACAGGCTCGAGCCCGCTGTCGAGGAAACGCGGCGCCACTTCGACGTGGTCGCCGAGGGGATGCGGGCACATGTCCAGCTCGTCGCCGACGAGACCCGGCGCCACTTCGACGCCGTCGCCGACGGGATGCGGGCACACGTCCAGCTCGTCGCCGACGAGACCCGGCGCCACTTCGACGTGGTCGCAGAAGGGATGCGCTCCGACGTCAGGCTCGTCGCCGAAGGCGTGTCATCACTGGCCGAGCGCGTTGATCGAGTCGAGGAGAACCTCCGTGAGGAGATCCGCCAGACGCGAACGGATCTGACCGCTCTCATAACCGTCTCGTACGGAGATCTCGACCGCCGGGTGCGCCGGCTCGAATCCGATCTCTAGGAGGGTCTCCCCATGGCCGCTACCGGCAAGGCCGCCGTCTTCCATGGTCCCGGCAAGCCGTTCGAGCTCACCGAGCTCCCGCTCCCCGAGGTCGAGCCGCGGGGGATCCTTGTCCGCGTCAGCGTCGCCAACATCTGCGGCTCGGACCTCCACTTCTGGCGGGGCGACGCGCCGCTCAAGCTCCCCGACGACGGCTGGATCTACGGCCACGAGATGTGCGGCCGGGTAGCCCGGCTCGGCGCCGAGATCAAGACGGACTCGCTCGGCGAGCCGCTCAAGGAAGGCGATCGCGTCGCCTACTGCTACTTCTACCCGTGCGGCCGCTGCTACGCCTGCCTGAACAACGAGCCCGCCTCCTGCCCCAACAAGGTGGAACGCCCGCGCGGACCCCGCACCTTTCCCCACTTCCACGGCGCCTTCGCCCAGTACTACTACCTCCGCCCCGGCGGCTTCCTCTTCAAGGTCCCCGACGAGCTCTCCGACGAAATCGTCGCGCCGGTGAACTGCGCGCTCTCCCAGGTGATCTACGGCCTCCACAAGACCGGCCTCCGCTTCGGCGACAGCGTGGTGATCCAGGGGGCGGGAGGGCTCGGGGTCCAGGCGACGGCGGTCGCCAAGGAGATGGGCGCCGCGTCGGTCATCGTGGTGGACCAACTGGCGGGGCGGCTCGAGCTGGCCAAGGCGTTCGGGGCCGACCACACGCTCAACCTCAAGGAGGTGCCCGACCGGAAGGAGCGCCTGAACCTCGTCCGGAAGTGGACCGGTGGGCGCGGCGCCGACGTGGCCTGCGACTTCGTCGGCTTTCCCCAGGTGATCCCCGAGGGGCTCGACATGCTGCGCTTCGGCGGGACTTACCTCGAGGTCGGCACGATCAGCCGCGGCGTCAAGGTGGAGATCGAGCCCTCGCTGCTGGTCTGGGGGTCCAAGAAGATCGTGGGGGTGATCCAGTACGACCCGTGGGTGATCCCGCGGGCGCTGGACTTCCTGATCCGGACGCGCGGCCGCTTTCCCTTCGACCGGCTCCTCTCCCACAAGTATCGGCTCGACCAGATCAACGAGGCCTTCGCCGCCTCCGAGTGGCACGGCCGGGACACGACCACCATCACCCGCGCCGCCCTGATCCCCTAACACGAACTTCCCCCCTCACCTTGACCCTCTCCCCCTCGAGGGGGAGAGGGCAGGGGAAAATGAACCCTCTCCCCACTGGGGAGAGGGGAGGGTGAGGGGCCAAAGGAGCCAGGATGTGACCACGCCGAGGGAGCAGTTCCCGAAGGTCGTCGAGAGCATCAAGGGATTCCGCGCGACCTACCTCATGGCGGCGGGCGTGAAGCTGGGGCTCTTCGAAAAGATCGCCGCGTCTCCCGGAATCACCGCAGACCAGCTGGCCGCCGCTCTCAACCTCCACGCCCCGTACGTCCTCATCTGGTGCCGCACCGCCCATGCGCTGGGTTTCCTGGAAGGCGACGAGGCCGGGCGCCTCCGCCTCGCTCCGGGCTTCGAGCCGATCCTGGCCGAACCGGCCTCGCCCTGGTACTACGGCGGGGCGCTCGGTCTCACCGTGGATTACGAAGCCGACGACCTGGCGCGTCTGCCCGAGATCTTCAGCTCGGGCAAGGCCGTGCCGTTCCAGGCGCGCGGGCGGGAGTTCTCGGAACAAGTGGGGGCGGCCACGGCAGGGCTTCACACACTGGTGGCCAAGAAGATCCTCCCCGAGGTCCCGGGCCTCGGCGACCGGCTCCACCGTGGCCTCCGCGCGCTGGACGTGGGATGCGGATGCGGCGGCTTCCTCCTCGCGCTCGCGCGGCAGTTTCCCGGCGGCCGCTACACCGGGGTGGACGTGGACCGGCGCGCGCTCACGAGCGCCCGCAAAGCCATCAAGGTCGCCGGCGTCGCCCGGCGCGTCAAGGTCAAGGCCGCCGGGGCGGACGGCTTTCCCATGAAGGGTCCCTTCGACCTCGTCACGCTGGTCCAGGTCTTCCACGAGATCCGACCGGACGCGCGCCCGGCCGTCCTGGCGGAATGCCGCCGTCTCATTGCTGCCGACGGCTGGTTGGTGATCCTGGACGAGACGTACCCGTCCACCTGGGCTGATCTACGCCGCCCCGAGAACGCGCGCCCCATGCTGACCGCCTTCAGCGAGCTCGCGATGGGGAACGTGATCCCCACCCGGGAGGAGCAGGAATCGCTCCTCGCCGGAGCGGGCTTCGCCCTCCGGAGCCGCGCCGCCGTCGGCGACGGCTTCACCCTCCTCACCGTCCAGCCGAAGTAGCCGCGCCCGGCCGATGGTCTACCGGCGGCGGGAGCTCTGGCTCTTGCTCTCCCTCGCCGCGGCCCTGGGGGTCGGCCTCGCCGTCGGCGAGTTCAGGAACGGGTTCCCCGACCTGGCCGAGCGGCTGGAGAACCTGGACGCCGAGCCCGAGATCGGGCCGCCAGCCTCTCCCCCCATTCCCCCTCGCCCGCCGAAGATCTCCGAGGCGCAGATCAAGCTGAACGGCCGCCTCGACCTCAACCGGGCCACCGCCGACGAGCTCCGACGCCTGCCGGGGGTCGGGCCGACGCTGGCCGACCAGATCGCGCACGCTCGCGAGCGCCGGGGGCGCTTTGCGGCCGTCGAGGATCTCCGCACGGTCCCTGGGATGGGAGCCAAGAAGCTGGAGCGCATCCGCGACCTGGTGACCGTCGATGCCCCCTCACCTTAATCCTCTCCCCACCGGGGGAGAGGGGAAAAAAATGAGCCCTCTCCCCGCTGGGGAGAGGGGAGGGTGAGGGGAGGGCAGAGTGACAGGGTGATCAACCGTGAGGCGGTTATCGGCCCGGCGCTGGAGGCGGCGCCGCTGGTCCCCGTCGCCGCGGCCTTCACGCTGGGCCTGGTCCTCGCCGTCTCGTTCCATCCTCACCCGATCGCGCTGTGGCTCGCGGGAATTCTCTCGGCGCTTGCCGCCGCCGGGCTGCTGCTCCGGGGCCGGCACGCCGCCGCCGCGGCGGGACTGGTCCTGACCATCGCGCTGGTCGGCCTTCTGAGGGCCGCCACCCCGATCCTCCCCGCCGACCATATCTCACGCCTGGCTCTTCCCTCTCCCCTGAGACTGGAAGGGCGGCTCGTGTCCGAGCCGATTCGCTGGGCGCCCGAGCGGACCCGTCTGCTCGTCGAGGCCGAGGGGATCCGAGTCGGTGAGGATCGTCGCTCCATTCGTGGGCTCGTTCAGGTGAGCCTCTACGGGGAGCCGCCGCCACTCACCGAGGGGCAGCGGATCGCGGGAGAGTTCCGCCTCCACCGTCCCTTCGGATTCAGAAACCCCGGCGGCTTCGACTATCCGGGTCACCTGGCCCGGGAAGGAATCTTCCTCGTCGGGAGCGGCCGCGCCGACCGGATGGAAGTGCTGACCCAGGAGCTGCCGCCCTGGCCCGTGAGGATCAAGCGGTGGGCGGTCGAGACCATCAAGCGCCATCTACCGCCGGCTTCCGCCGCGCTCCTTGCGGGGCTTCTCCTGGGAGAGCGGACCGAATTCCCCCCCGCCGCCGACGAGGCCTTCAGGCGGGCCGGGGTCTACCACATCCTGGCGGTCTCGGGCTTCAACGTCGCGCTCCTCGCCTCGGCCGTCTTCCTGGGGCTCTCGCTGCTCCGGCTGCCGCGCCGCCTGGTGGCGGCCGCCGCCATCGGCCTTCTACTCGGCTTTGCCCTCGTGGTCGGCGGCCAGCCGTCGGTGGTGCGGGCGACGGTGATGGGGGTGCTGCTCCTGCTGGGGCTCCTCCTGGAGCGCGAGACCAGCCTGTTCAATTCCGTGGCGCTGGCGGCGCTCGTGATCCTTCTCTGGCGGCCCGGGGATCTCTGGGAGCCCGGCTTCCAGCTCTCCTTCGCCGCCACGCTCGGCATCCTGTACCTCGCCCGCCCGTGGACGGCGTTCCTCCGCGAGCGCGGCTGGCCGCCGTGGCTCGCGGCGTCGGTGGCGGTGAGCCTGGGCGCCCAGTTGGCCGTCCTGCCGATCATGCTGATCCATTTCAACCAGCTCTCGCTCATCGGCATCGCTGCTAATCTTGCCGTGGTGCCGCTCGCCGCGGTGGCGACCACGCTCGGGCTGGCCGCCCTGCTCCTGACACTCCTTCACGAGGGCCTGGGCTACCTGCTCTTCCAGAGCCTCTGGCTGGTCCTGCTGGCCTTGAGAGCCGCGGTCTGGATCTTCGCCGCGCTCCCGGCCGCCATGATCCACCTCCCGGCCCCCCATCCGGCCACGATGGGCGCCTTCTTCGCCGCCCTCGTCCTCCTCCCTCTGTGGAAACTGCACCGCACGCTTCGCGGCGTGGCCGTCGTCCTCGCGGCGCTGGTTCTGGCCGCGACCCTCTGGCCGTGGGTGCGCCCGACGGACGGCCGGCTGCGCATCACGTTCCTCGACGTGGGTCAGGGCGATGCGGCCTTCGTGGAGCTCCCCGACGGCCGCCGCCTGCTCGTGGACGGTGGTCCGGGGGGAGAGCGGCGCTTCGACGTGGGGGAGCGCGTGGTGGCCCCCTTTCTCTGGAACCGCGCGGTGGCCAGCCTCGACGTCGTCGTGATGACTCACGCCGACCCCGACCACGCCGGAGGACTCGCCGCCATCCTGCGCCGCTTCCGCGTGCGGGAGCTCTGGGAGAACGGCATCGCGGACCCGTTGGCCGAGGAACTGGGGCGCCTCGCCGCCAGGCAGGGGACGGTCCGCCGACGGCTCATAGCGGGCGACCGGATCTGGCTGGGAGCCGTCCCCGTTACGGTCCTGAACCCGCCCGCCCCGCCCCTGACCGGGTCGCCCCGCGGCCCCGCCTCAGACGAGAACAACAACTCGCTCGTGCTACGCGTGGACTGGGGGCTGGCGTCGTTTCTCCTGACGGGCGATCTCGAGCGCGAAGGGGAAGCGGAGCTCGTGGCGCGGCGCCGGCCCCTCGACCACCGCGTCCTCAAGGTCGGCCATCACGGCAGCCGCTATTCGACGACGGAGGGGTTTCTCGCGGCGGGGCGGCCGGCGCTCACCGTGATCTCAGCGGGACGGCGCAACCCGTTCGGCCACCCGACCCCTGAGGTCCTGGCGCGCCTGGGCCGGGCCGGGGTGAGGATCTACCGGACCGACCGGGACGGCGCCCTCCTGCTGGACACCGACGGGGCGGAGCTCCGCGTCACCCGCTGGGCCGCCCGCGCCACCGAGAGCTACCGGCTGGACGCCGCGCCCTAACGCCCAGGAGGACAGCCCTGCCGACCCGACAGCCGACACCCCGAAGTTACTCTCCCTCGAGGAGCCGCAGGAAACCGGCGAGCGTTACGATGCGGGTCACCCCTCACGATCACGTCGGCTTTGGCGAGCGCGGCGCATTCGAGAATTCTGTTGTCCGGCTCATCGGCGAGCAGGTGCAGGTGCGGCTGAGTCGTCACGACCGTCGCCGTCGGTCAGGATTCCTTTCTTCCGGGCCTGTCGGGCGCCGTAGCGCTGGAGCTCGAAGAACTCTTGCTCCAACCACCCCACTCCGGAGGTAGTAGAGCGCCTGGGCCAGGCCGGCGCGCGGATCTACCGCACCGACCGCGACGGCGCCAGGATGAGAGTACCAGGGGGGTTTGACCTGCCTGACCTGCCCCGAGCGCCGCCTGGGCGAGGCTGATCGAGAAGCCGAGCCCAATCTGTCCGCGTTGACCGCGCGCCGCAAGCATGCTATCTGAACAGCGATGCTGGGAGCCCCGAAGGAGATCGCCCACGCCATCCTGCTCGTCGATGGCGCCTACGTCCTGCAGCTCCGGGACGACATCCCCGGGATTCCCGCCCGCGGAATCTGGTCCCTGTTCGGCGGCGCCCTGGAAGAGGGCGAAACGCCCGAAGCCGGCCTGCGGGAGATTTCGGAGGAGCGCGGGCTCCAGCTCCCCGAGGTCCGCCTCTTCCGGCAGGTGGACCGCCACTCCGAGTTCTGGCAGCGGGTCGTCCGCTACTGGTTCTTCGTCTCCGCCGTGACCGGGCTGTGGCCGGCGCATGTGGTTCGCGAGGGGCGGGCCACCTGTCTCTTCCGGTACCATGAGCTCCCGTCGACCAACGTCCCGCCGATCATCCGGGAGGCGCTGGACCGACACCGGAACGGCGGGCTCCCCGAGAGCCGAGGCTCGTTTCTGCCGGGATGAATACCTGCGATAATATGTGACAAGCGTGGGCTCTCCATGATGGAGCGGGAGAAGACGCCCCCGGAAGTCCGTATTCTGGACGAAATACGAGTCGGAACAGAGAGCCTGCTCATCGTGAGGATGTCGAAGGGCTGATCGTGATCCGTTTGCTCGATCGCTATGTCTTCCGGGAGTTGACCGCCCCGTTCCTGCTGGGGGTCGGCCTCTTCACCTTCTTCCTGACCATCGACCGGATCTACCAGCTCACCGACCTGGTGGTGACCAAGGGCGTGCCCTTCCACCTTGTCCTCCAGCTCCTCCTCTACATGCTGCCGTCCTTCCTGGCCCACACGCTGCCCATCGCCTTCCTGGTGGCGGTGCTGCTGGTGACGGGGCGGATGGCCTACGACCTCGAGGTCGTGGCGCTCAAAGCCTCGGGGGTGAGCCCGCTGCGGCTTTTCATGCCCTTCCTGGCGGCCGGGTTGGTCGTCACGGCCCTGACCGCCGTCCTGACGCTGGCCCTGAACCCGTGGGCGAACACCGCCTTCCAGCGCCAGCTCTTCACGATCCTCCAGGCCCGGGCCTCCACGGGGATCAAGGACCGGGTGTTCAACACCGCCTTCGGCCAGTTCGTCATCTACGTGGAGGAGGTGTCGGCGTCCCAGGTCGGGCTGCGCGGCCTTCTCGTGGCCGACGAGCGGGACCCGAAGCTCTCCCGGCTCATCAGCGCGCGCCAGGGGCGGCTCTTCACCGACCAGGAGAACCGGCGCATCACCCTCCGGCTCATCGACGGGGCGATCCACGAGTCCGACGTCGGCGACCCGGCGCGCTACCGCCACACGACGTTCGCGCTCTACGACATGAACCTCTCCGTGGAGAGCCCGCTCAAGAGCGCGCCCCGGATCGACAAGCCCGAGAAGGATCTGGGCCTGTTCGAGCTGCTCTACACGGCGCGCGATCTGGCGGGCCAGGGGCAGATCGCCACGCCGCACTTCACGGAGTTCCACAAGCGCTTCGCCTTCCCTCTGGCCGCCGTGGTCTTCCTGATGGTGGGGTTTCCCCTGGAAATCCGGGCCCGCCGGGGCGGCCGCAGCCTGGCCCTGGTGGGAAGCCTCGTCATCGTGGTCACGTACTACCTGCTCCTCACGACGCTCGAGGACCTCGCCCTGGCGCGGCGGCTGCGGCCAGCGGTCGCGATCTGGATCCCGAACGTGCTGTTCGGCGTCGTCGGCCTCGTTCTGCTGCGGGCCAGCGCCGTCCAGGTCCCCCGGGAAGGGGCGAGCCTCTTCCGGCGCCTGCGGCTCGGCCGGCGGCGGCCGGCGCCGACGCTGGGCCGCTCGGTCCGGCGCAGCCGCGCGCGGCCGTTCTGGGCGCCCCGGGACTCCAGCTACCTGGTGGACCGCTACCTCCTCCGCGAGTTCCTCACCTACCTGGGGTACGGCGTCGGCGTCGGCGCGGTGCTCTTCATCGTCGTGGACCTCCTCCGGAGCCTCGACCGGTATTTCCGCGTCAAGCCCCCCCTGCTCTACATCCTGGAGCACTTCGTCTACCGCCTCCCGGCGGCCCTCTACGAGGGGCTTCCCCTGATCGTCCTGGTGTCCACCGTCTTCCTGTTCCTCGCCCTGAGCCGCCAGCACGAGCTGACCGCGCTGAAGGCCGCGGGGGTCAGTCTGTACCGGGTCAGCTCCCCGATCGTGCTCCTCGCCTTCGCGCTCAGCGCCGGCTCCGTGATCTTCCAGGAAACGCTCCTCCCCGGCCTGAACGCCATGGGGGAAGAGGTCGATCGGGTCAAGATCCGCGGCCAGCTGCCGCGCCACCTCCAGCGACGGACTCAGATCTGGTACCGGAGCTCGGACGCGCGCTTCTACCGGATCGAGCTCCTGGACCCGGCGGGCCAGCAGATGGACGGGGTGACCATCCTGGAGATCGATCCAAACTTCCGCTTCCTCGGCCGGCTCGATGCGGCGCGGGCGCACTGGACGAGGCATGGGTGGGAATTCGAGCGCGGGATGTTCCGGGAGTTCACGCCCGAGGGAAGCGTGGAGGCGGTGCCGTTCACGCTCACGTCGCTCGAGCTCGAGGAATCGATCGAGACGTTCACCCAGTCCCAGCAGCCGCCGGAGACGATGAGCTTCCGCGACCTGCGCGACTACGTCAACAAGCTCAGGGAAAGCGGCCACCAGGTGGAGAAGTACCTCGTCCAGCTCTACTCGAAGCTCTCCTTCCCCCTCATCCACGTGATCCTCGTCTTCGTCGCGATCCCGCTGGCGCTCCAGTGGCCCCAGGGCGGACGCGTCCTCGGGATCGCTCTCGCCATCGTCCTTGCCTTGGGCTACTGGGTGGTGACCTCGCTCGCCCAGTCCTTCGCCAAGGCGGATCTCCTGCCGCCGCTGCTGGCCGCCTGGACCGCGAACATCGTCTTCGCCGGCGTCGGCGTCTCGCTCTTCCTCCGGACCCGCACCTAGTCATTCAGAAGTCTCCGGTCACTGCTGACGCCGTCGACGGCATAGGCGAAGCGGAACCCGAGCTCATCGGCGCCCGGGCGGAGCCGGTCCTTCGGAATCCTCACCTCGTACTCCCGCCAGCCTTTCTCCACGAGGAAGCGGGCCAGCGGGACGCCGTTTGATCCGCTGGCCGAGCGGGGGCAGGACGAGAACGCCGGCCACGAGCGAGACGAGGAGGGCCGCCTGAAGGCGCGTTAAATGCACGGCCCCCTCACCCTACCCTCCTCAGATGCCCCTCACCTCTTCTCCTCTCCCCAGTGGGGAGAGGTAGGGTGAGGGGGGAAGAGGACTCCAACTACGTCTCGAGGGAGCGCTCGTACTGGGCGCGCAGCCGCTCCAGCTCCTCGGGATCCAGCTGCAGGCCCAGCCTCAGCCCCATCTCGCCCAGGATCGTCTTGATCTCGTTCAGCGACTTCTTCCCGAAGTTCTTCGTCTTCAAGAGCTCGGGCTCGGTCCTCTGCACGAGGTCGGCGATGGTGCGGATGCTGGCCGTCTTCAGGCAGTTGGACGCGCGGACCGACAGCTCGAGCTCGTCCACGCTCCGGAAGAGGTTCTCGTTCAGCTCGGCCCGGACGGGAACCTCCCGCTCCACCTCTTCCTCCACCGGTAGGCCCTGCGGGAACTGGATCAGGAGCTCGAAGTGGTCCTGCAGGATCCGCGAGGCCTCGCCCACTGCCGTCTCCGGCGAGACGCTGCCGTTGGTCCACGTCTCGAGGATGAGCCGCTCCTGGCCGCCCGAGGCTCCCTTGATCGGCTCCACGTGGAAGTTCACCCGCAGGATGGGGCTGAAGTTGCCGTCCATGAGGACCGCGTTGATGGGGAGCGCCTCGGGCTCCCGCTTCTCCGCCGCCACGTAGCCCCGACCCCGCTCGATGCATACCTCCATCTCCAGGACGCCGTCCTTGTCCAGCGTCGCGAGCGGGACGTCGGGGGTCAGGATCTCCACGTCGGCGTCCGGCTCGAAGTCTCCCGCCTTGACGACCTTGGGCCCCTGGGCCTTGAGGCGGAGAATCTTGGGCCGGTTGAGGTGGAGCGCGAACACCACCTTGCGGAGATTCAGGATGACGTCCAGGGTGTCCTCCGTCACCCCGGGCAGGAAGGAGAACTCGTGGAGGACGCCCTCGATCTTGACCCAGGTGGGCGCGGCCCCGTGGATCGAGGAAAGGAGCACCCGGCGAAAGGCGTTGCCCGCGGTGAGCGCGAAGCCGGGCTCGAAGGGCTCCAGGGCGAGCCGTCCGTAAGCGGGCTCGCGGACCTGCCACTCGTGGCGCGTGGGAAGCTGTAGATCGAGCATCATTGACCCCCGAGGCGCCATTATAACCAATCCGAGGCGCCGAGCAACCGGAATGGTTGACTCTGAGTCGAACCCCCCGTAAAATAAAACAAAATTATGATGGAGCGACCGCGTCTTCTGAAGATCTGGGCCGATCCGAACCAGAGGCCCGGCCTGGGGGGAAAGACCCTCCTGGGCACGGCCGTGCTGGCCTGGCTCGTCTTTCTCGCTCTTCAGGGCTGGTGGCTGCTGGTGCCGGCCCCCGCCCTCCAGGCCGGGCCCCAGGTGGTGGAGATTCCGGCCCACCTGGGGGTGCTCAGTGTCGCGCGGACGCTGGAGCAGGCGGGCGTGATCCGGAGCCCCCTCGGCTTCGCCGTGCTGAGCACGCTCCGCGGGAGCGCGCGGAGCCTCAAGGCCGGCGAGTACGAGATCCCCCGGAACGCCACCACGCTCCTTATCCTGTCGCTGCTCGAGGAAGGGAAGGTCAAGAAGCACATGGTGGTCTTCTACGAAGGCGGCACGGTGCAAGAACTCGCGCGCCTTCTCGAAGCGGAGAAACTGGCGACAACCCAAGAGGTGCTGGGGCTGGCCGGGTACCCGAGCTTCCTCCGTTCGCTCGGCATCGAGGCGGAGAGCCTGGAGGGCTACCTCTTCCCCGACACCTACCATTTCATCAAGGGCATGACCGCCGAGGAGATGCTGGCCCGGATGGTCCAGCGCCTGCGCGAGCAGGTGACCCCCGAGATCCTGGCCCAGGCCGAGGCCAGGGGCCTCACGCTCCACCAGCTCCTGACGCTGGCCTCCATCATCGAGAGGGAGGCCATCGCGCCGCAGGAGCGGCCCCTCATCTCGGCCGTCTTCTGGAACCGCCTGCGGCGGGAGATGCCGCTCCAGGCCGACCCCACGGTCCAGTACGCCGTCGGCAAGGAGCGCCGGGCGCTCACCCGGGCCGACCTCCAGGCGAACTCGCCCTTCAACACGTACCGCTTCCCCGGCCTCCCCCCGGGCCCCATCGCCAGCCCCGGCAGGGCGGCGATCCGGGCTGCCCTGAATCCGGCCAAAGCGCCCTACCTCTACTTCGTCTCCACGGGCGGCGATCGCCACCACTTCTCGGTCACGCTGGAAGAGCACAATTCCGCGGTGGCGCGGTATAGGCTGGCGCGGACCGCCAAGTAACCGCCGTGCCGATAACCTTCGCATCCCAGCGAGTGACCAGATAGCCCCGGCCTTGTCAGCGCTCCGGGGGAGTGCTAAAACACCTGTCATGCTGCGGGAAGGAACCTCGTCCCTTCAAGCGGTCGCGCCCTCGCCCTTCCCCCTCCTGTACCGCATCCTCAGGAACGCGTGCCGACCGATTCTCGACCGGGCGTTCAGCCTCAGCGTGGAGGGCGCCGAGCACCTGCCGGCCGGCGGGCCGTTCATCCTGGCGGCCAACCATCACAACTACCTGGACGGAGTGGTCCTCGCCGTCGCGGTCCCGCAGAAGATCGCCTTTCTCGTGATGCCGAGCGTCTACCGTGCCACGCCGCTCCACCCGCCCTTCTACCGCCACGTGGGCTCGATCCCCATCAACCTGGAGCGACCCGATCCGGGCGCGATCAAGCGCACCCTCCGGGTGCTCGAGGACGGGGGCGTGATCGGAATTTTTCCCGAGGGCCCCTTCTCGCTGGAGGGACGGCTCGTCCAGGGCCAACCGGGCGTGGCGCTGATCGCCCTCCGGGCCGGCGTGCCGGTGGTCCCCGTGGGCCTTCTGGGGACCTACGAGGCCCTGGCGGAGCGGCGATGGCACCTGCCGCGGCCCTATCCACTGACCGTTCGGTTCGGGCGCACGCTCTCGTTCGCGAGGATCCGCCGGGAGGCGCGGATCCCGCGCGCCCTCCGGCAGGAGGTCACCCGCAGGATCATGGGGGAAATTGCGCATCTGCTTCTTGGCGCCGGAGCACCGGCGCAGCAGCGGGCCTGACATGGCTGGACCGCCACCGCGCGGGAAGCCCTGGGGCGGTCGCTTCACCGGACCCACCGACCCCGCCGCCGAGCGCTTCACGGCCTCCCTCGGCTTCGACCGCCGGCTCTGGCCCTACGACCTCGAGGGGAGCCGGGCGTGGGCGCGGGCGCTCCACCGGGCCGGCCTGCTCACCAAGGAGGAACTGGCCCAGATCCTCGGGGGACTGGACGAGGTCGGGCAAGAGCTCGCGGCCGGTGCCTTCCCGTTCAGGCCGGAACTGGAAGACATCCACATGAACATCGAGCGGCGGCTCCAGGAGAAAGCGGGGGCGGTCGGTGGGAAGCTCCACACCGGCCGCTCGCGCAACGACCAGATCGCGCTCGACGAACGGCTGTACCTCCGGGACGTGATCGGCCGGATCGACCGGGGGCTCCGCGAGGTCCAGTCGGCGCTGATCCGCCGGGCGGAGGAGCACCTGGACGTTCCCATGCCCGGCTACACGCACCTGCAGCGCGCCCAGCCAATCCTCCTCTCGCACCACGTGCTCGCGTATGTCTTCATGCTGCAGCGCGATCGCGAGCGCTTCAGGGACTGCCTGGGGCGCGTGAACGTCCTGCCCCTGGGCTCGGGAGCGCTGGCGGGGACCGCCTTCGCCATCGACCGCGACGCGCTCGCCCGGGACCTCGGCTTCGCCCGGCCATCGTCCAACAGCCTGGATGCCGTCAGCGATCGGGACTTTCTCCTGGAGTTTTTGAGCGCGGCCGCGATCCTCGGGATGCACTGGAGCCGGTTGGCGGCGGACCTCACCCTCTGGGCCACGGCGGAGTTCGGGTTCGTCGAGTTCTCGGACGCCTTCGCCACCGGCTCGTCGATCATGCCGCAGAAGAAGAACCCCGACGTGGCGGAGTTGATCCGGGGCAAGTGCGGGCGCCTGTACGGCAACCTGCTCGCGGTTCTGACCACGCTGAAGGGCCTGCCGCTCGCATACAACTCCGACATGCAGGAGGACAAGGAGCCGCTCTTCGACACCGTGGACGCCCTCGAGGCGATCCTGGGCGTGCTCCCGCCCATGCTGGCGAGCCTCACCTTCAACGCCGAGCGGATGCGCGAGGCCGCCGGCGCCGACTACTCCACGGCCACGGACCTGGCCGATTACCTCGTCCGGAAGGGGCTGCCCTTCCGGCAGGCCCACGAGGTCGTGGGCGGCGTCGTGCGCCACGCCATCGAGACGAAGCGCGCCCTCGAGGCGCTCTCGCTCGAAGAACTGAAGCGCTTTTCCCCGCTCTTCGTCGCCGACGTGTTCCAGGCGATCAGCGTGGAGGCCTCGCTCCGGGCCCGCGCGGTCAGCGGCGGGACGGCGCCCGAGGCTGTCCGCCGAGCCCTGGCCGAAGCCAAGGCGCTGGCGGCGGAGGGCCTGTGATGCGCTGTCGCGGGAACGCCGGCCCGCGGGTCCTGTCGCCGGGAACAGCCCCACGGTGCTCGCTCCCGCCGACCCGGAACTCTACACCGCGTCACCGGCCATTGCCGAACTCCAGCGGCCTTACGCGGTCCGCTCCGCGCCGCGGGGCTCCCCGTTCCCCGCGCCACCCGCGGGCCGGCGCGTTCGCGCTCCCCCTGATTGTGGCGCTCCTGGCGGTGGCGGTGGCGGGCTGCGGAAAGAAGGGCCCGCCCGTGGCGCCCGAGCGACGGGTCCCCGTCGCCGTCTCTGACCTCTCGGGGTTGGTGGAAGGATCGGCCGTCATCCTTAGCTGGAGCAACCCCGGGACGCGCGCCGACGGCACGCGGCTCAAGGATCTGACGACGATCCGGATCTACCGCCGCGAGGACGCCGGGGACGGTGAGCCCAAGCCCGCCATGCTCTCCTGGGGAAAAGTCGTCGGCTACGACGAGATCGCGGCCATCCGCCTCGCCGAGCCGGCCCCCGCGACGATCGAGGGCCCCCGCGCGACCTGGGCGGACCGTGAGAAGCTCACCGTCGGGCGACGCTACGTGTACGTGTTGACGGCCGTGGACTCGATCGGCCGTTCCAGCCCCCCCTCGCCGCGAGTCCTGGTGCCCTTCCTCGCCGCGCCCCGTCCCCCCGACGGGCTGACTGCGACCGCGGGGGAGGGCGAGGCGCGCCTCGCCTGGGCGGCGCCCGCCCGCCTCGTGGACGGGTCTCCCGCGCCGGCGACCCTCGGGTACGAAGTGCTGCGCGGCTCGAGCCCGGCGGGGCCCTTCGCGCCCCTCACGCCGGAGGCCATCGCCGCCCGGGACTTCACCGACCGCGGGCTCACGAACGAGCAGACGTACTACTACGCGGTGCGCGCCGTGAGGACGGAGCCCGGCGGACGGGCGCGGAGCACGCCCTCCGCGATCGCCGGCGCCACCCCGGTGGACCTGACGCCGCCCGCCCCGCCGGGGAGCCTGGTGGCCGTGCCCGCGGAGACCGCGGTGCGCCTGGCGTGGAGCGCGAGCGCGGAGGACGACGTCGCGGGCTACCTCGTGTATCGCGCCGAGGCCCCCGGCGCCGCCTACGTCCGCCTGACGCCAACGCCGATCACCACCACGACCTACATCGACCGCACCGTGGAGCGCGCCAAGACCTACTCGTACGTCGTCACGGCCGTCGACCGCGCGATCCGCCCCAACGAGAGCGCGCGCTCCCAGCCCGCCGGCGCCACCGTGCCTTGACTTCCCCCGAGGCGCGTGCTACGGTCACCGAGAACCAGGCAGGAGCGACGCCGCCATGCCGCACTTCGAATACCGAAACGGGGAGCTCCACTGCGAGTCCACTCCCCTCCGCACCGTCGCCGACGCCGTCGGCACCCCGACGTACGTCTATTCGCGCGCCGCGCTCGTGGAGAATTACCGCGCCTACGACGCCGCCCTTCGGAGCCACCCGCATCTGATCGCCTACGCCATGAAGGCCAATGCGAATCTGGCCGTCGTCGCAACCCTGGCGCGCGAGGGAGCCGGCGCCGAAGTCTTCTCCGGCGGCGAGCTGTTCCGCGCCCTCAAGGCCGGAGTCCAACCGAAGAAAATCATCTACGCCGGCCCCGGGAAAACCCGGGAGGAGATGCGGGACGCCCTGAAGGCCGACATCCTGATGTTCAACGTGGAGTCCCCCGCCGAGCTCGCGCTGCTGGACCGCGTGGCCCAGGAGCTTGGCGCCCGGGCGCCCGTCGCGCTCCGCGTGAACCCCGACGTCGATCCCCAGACCCACCCGTACATCTCGACCGGACTGCGGTCCAGCAAGTTCGGAATCCCCATGGCTCAGGCCGTGGAGGAATACCGGAAGGCCGCGCGGCTTCCCGGCATCGAGGTGGTGGGCGTCCACATGCACATCGGCTCCCAGCTCACCAAGGTCGCCCCCATCGCCGACGCCCTGGCCCGCGTGGTGAACCTGGTCGAGACCCTCCGATCGCAGGGCCTCCCTATTCGCTACCTGGACGTCGGAGGCGGGCTCGGGATCCGCTACCGTGACGAGGATGTGCCGACCCCCGGCCAGTACGCAGAGGTGGTTGTCTCCGCCGCCGGGCGGCTGGGGCTCACCCTCATCCTGGAGCCGGGGCGCTCCATCGTGGGCAACGCCGGGATCCTCCTGACACGCGTCCTCTACAACAAGGAAACGCCGGACAAGCGCTTCGTGGTCGTGGACGCGGCGATGAACGATCTGATCCGCCCGAGCCTCTACGACGCGTATCATGAGATCCTCCCCCTCCGGGAGGCCCCGGGCCGGCCGGCCCGGACCGTGGACGTGGTGGGGCCGGTGTGCGAATCCGGCGACTTCCTGGCCAAGGACCGCGCGCTCCCCCAGGTGGAGGAGGGGGAGCTGCTGGCGGTGATGAGCGCCGGGGCCTACGGGTTCGTCATGGCCTCCAACTACAACGCCCGGCCCCGGGCCCCTGAGGTCCTCGTGGACGGGAGCCGATACGCCATCGTCAGGCGGCGGGAGAGTTACGAGGACCTGATCGCGGGAGAGTCTGCATGAAGGCCCCCTCACCCTGCCCTCTCCCCCGCCGGGGGAGAGGATTAAGGTGAGGGGAGAGGCGTCCGGAAGAGAGAGGAGCAGGAACATGAAACCGACGTTTCAGGGGTCGCTGGTTGCGCTGGTCACGCCGTTTCGCGACGGCCAGGTAGATGAGCCGAAGCTCCGCGAGCTCGTGGAGTTCCACGTCGCCAACGGCACCGACGCCATTATTCCCTGCGGGACCACGGGGGAGTCCCCCACCCTCTCCCACGACGAGCACAAGCGCGTCGTGGAGGTCGTCATCGAGGCGGCGCGGGGGCGCGTGCCCGTCGTGGCCGGGACCGGCTCGAACTCGACGACCGAGGCCATCGACCTCACGGCCCACGCCAAGAAGGCCGGGGCCGCCGGCGCGCTGGTGGTGAACCCGTACTACAACAAGCCCACTCAGGAGGGCTTGTACCGCCATTTCAAGGCGATCGCGGAAGGCGTGGACATCCCGATCCTCGTGTACAACATCCAGAGCCGGACCGCGGTCAACGTCGAGACCGACACTCTGGCCCGTCTTGCCAAGATCCCGAACATCGTGGGGGTGAAGGAGGCTTCGGGCTCGCTCGATCAGATGACCCAGGTGATCCTCGCCTGCGGCCCGGACTTCTCCGTCCTCTCCGGCGACGACAACCTCACGCTCCCGCTGATGGCCGTGGGAGGGCGCGGGGTGGTCTCGGTAGTCGCCAACATCGTCCCGCGAGACACGGCGGAGATGACCCACGCCGCGCTCGAGGGCGACTGGAAGCGCGCCCGCGACCTGTTCCACCGCCTCTTCCCGCTCTGCCGGGCGATGTTCATCGAAACCAATCCGATCCCGGTGAAGGAAGCCATGGCGATGCTGGGGATGATCGCCCCGGAGTTCAGGCTGCCGCTCTGCCGGATGGCGGACGCCAACCGCGAGCGCCTCAAGACCATCCTCCAGCAGTTCGGCCTCTTGAAGGCCTAACCCTGCCCCCTCACCTTCTCGCCCCCCTCACCTTTATCCTCTCCCCCGCCGGGGGAGAGGGCAGGGTGAGGGGGAGAGGGGAGGGTGAGGGGGAGGCAAGTCGGAGTACTCACCGTGTCTGATGTGGTGGTGGCCGGCGCCGCCGGCCGGATGGGATGCCGTGTCATCGCCTGCCTGGCGGACGCCCCGGATCTCGCCCTGGTGGGGGCCCTGGAGGCGCCCGGCCACGCGGCGCTCGGACGGGATGCCGGTGAGGTCGCGGGGATCGGCCGGCTCGGCGTCCCCGTCACGGCCGCCCCGCCCGCGGTCCTGACGCGCGACCGGATCCTCGTCGAGTTCTCGGTCCCCGAGGCCACGCTCGAGCATCTCCGCATCGTCGCCCGGGGCGGCGGCCGCGCCGTCATCGGGACCACGGGCTTCACGGCCCCTCAGCGGGAGGAGATCGCGCGGCTGGCCGAGAGGGTCCCCATCCTCGTCTCGCCCAACATGAGCGTCGGCGTCAACCTGGCCTTCAAGCTCCTGGCCCAGATGGCCCAGACCCTGGGGGACGAGTACGACGTTGAGATCACCGAGATCCACCACCGCTTCAAGAAGGACGCCCCCAGCGGCACCGCGCTCCGCATGGCCGAGGTGATCGCCGGCGCCCTGGGGCGGGACTTGAGCCGGGTCGCCGTGTACGGGCGGCAGGGGACGCCGGGGGAGCGCACGCGCGACGAGATCGGGCTCCTCTCGCTGCGGTCGGGCGACGTCGTGGGCGAGCACACCGTGACCTTTGGCAACCTCGGCGAGCGGCTCGAGCTGACCCACCGGGCGCACAGCCGGGACACCTTCGCCCGGGGCGCGATCCGGGCCGCGCGCTTCATCGCGGGCGCGCCGCCGGGGCTCTATTCGATGCAGGACGTCCTCGGCCTCAAGTAGAACCTCGGAGGCAAGGAGCAAGTCATGAAGATCGTGAGGTTCAAGGCCGGCGGCAAGACCCGTTACGGCGTCCTCGAGGGCGCCCGCGTGGTGGAGTATTCGGGAACGCCCTTCGGGGCCTTCAGGCGGGGGCGGAAGAAGTTTCCGCTCAAGCAAGTCGTGCTGCTGGCCCCCGTGGTCCCCTCGAAGATCGTCGCGGTGGGGCTCAACTACCGGGACCACGCCCAGGAGCTCAACGCTCCCATTCCGGAGGAGCCGATCCTCTTCCTCAAGCCGCCCACGGCGCTGATCGGGCCCAATGACCCGATCGTGTACCCGGCCCTGTCCGAGCGCGTGGACTACGAGGCGGAGCTGGGCATCGTGATCAAGAAGCGCTGCCGGCACGTGCCCCCGGAGCGCGCGCGCGAGTACGTGCTCGGCTACACCTGCGTGAACGATGTGACCGCCCGGGACCTCCAGCGGAAGGACGGCCAGTGGACCCGCGCCAAGTCCTTCGACACGTTCTGCCCGGTGGGGCCGTGCATCGCCACGGATATCGATCCGAACGGGGTGGACGTCGAAGCCTATCTGAACGAGGAGCGGAAGCAGGCCTCGAACACCAAGCACTTCATCTTCCCCCTGGAGGACGTCGTCGCCCGGATCTCGCAGGTGATGACCCTCCTGCCGGGCGACCTGATCGCCACAGGCACGCCCTCGGGGATCGGCCCCATGCAGCCCGGGGACCGGGTCGAGGTGAGGATCGAGGGGATCGGCAGCCTGAAGAACTCGGTGGTAAAGCTCTGATGCCGGAGATCGCCGAGCGCCTGAAGCACCTGCCCCCGTACCTCTTCGCCGAGATCGACAAGAAGAAGCGCGAGGTCCGCGCGCGGGGCGTGGACGTCATCGACCTCGGGATCGGCGACCCTGACCTCCCGACGCCGCCCCACATCATCCACGCCCTCCAGAAGGCCGCCGAGGATCCGGCGAACCACCGCTACCCCTCCTACGAGGGGATGCTCGCCTACCGCCAGGCCGTGGCGGACTGGTACGCCAAGCGCTTCAACGTCCGGCTCGATCCGGAGGAGGAGGTCCTCACCCTCATCGGCTCCAAGGAGGGGACGGCCCACATCCCCCTGGCCTTCGTGAACCCGGGGGACGTGGTCCTTGTCCCGGACCCGGGCTATCCCGTCTACGCCGCGGGCACGTGGTTCGCCGGCGGGGACGTGCACTGGATGCCCCTCCGGCGGGAAAACGGGTTCCTGCCGGATCTCGACGCGATCCCTGCGGAGGTGGCCCGCCGCGCCAAGCTCATGTACCTGAACTACCCCAACAATCCCACCGCGGCCGTGGCGACCCGCGACTTCTTCGCGCGGGTGGTGGCCTTCGCCCGCCGCCACGGGATCCTGGTCTGCCACGACCTCATGTACTCGGAGCTCAAGTTCGACGGCTTCGAGCCGCCGAGCCTGCTCGAGGTCGAGGGCGCGCGCGAGGTGGGGGTGGAGTTCCACTCGCTCTCGAAGACGTACTCCATGACCGGCTGGCGGCTGGGCTTCTGCGTGGGGAACCGGGCGGCGGTCGCCGGCCTCGGCGCGGTCAAGACCAACGTGGATTCGGGGGTCTTCCAGGCCGTGCAGATCGCGGGAATCGCCGCCCTGACCGGGCCCCAGGACCTCGCCGAGCGGTACCGGCGGACGTACGAGGCACGGCGAAATATCGTGGTCGCCGGACTCAAGCAGCTCGGGTGGGAGGTGGACGTCCCCAAGGGCACCTTCTTCGTCTGGGCGCCGGTCCCGGGGGGGCTCGACTCGCGGAGCTTCGCCACGCGGCTCATGGAGGAGGCGGGCGTCGTCGTGACCCCCGGCGTGGGGTTCGGCCCCTCCGGCGAAGGTTTCTACCGGATTGCCCTCACGGTGGAGCAGGCCCGGCTAGCCGAAGCCATGGAGCGCCTCAAGAGGCTCACGCTATGATCCTCGGAGGGGGGCTCCGCCACCCTTCCGATACCTCCCCCCAGGATTGCGCCGGCGAAGCCGGCGCTCGAACGGCCGCCAGGTTCTGCAATCGCACCGCGGCGATTGACAAAGGGCTTCCGTGAGCGCGAACCCCCCGCCGCGCGGGGGCTCTGATACAATCTTCCTCGAGAACGTGCGCTTCTTCGGCCACCACGGCGTCACGAAGGCCCAGCAGACCCTCGGGGCCTGGTTCGCCGTGGACGTGACGCTCGCGCTCGATCTGACCCCCGGGTCGCTGTCCGACGACCTGGGGGCCACCGTGGATTACGGCCTGGTGGCGCGGCGCATCGTCGAGATCGGGACGAAGGATCGGGTCAACCTGCTCGAGCGGCTCGCGGGACTGCTGGCCGACGCGATCCTGCGGGAATTCCCCGTACGGGAGGCGCGCATCCGCGTCAGGAAGCTGACGCCGCCCATGGAAGGGCTGCACGGAACCCCGGGAGTCGAGATCACGCGGAAGCGGTAGCCCCTCACCTCTTCTCCTCTCCCCACTGGGGAGAGGCAGGGTGAGGGGGGAGAGGATGATGGAAGAGGCGAGAAAGGAACATATCGGGTGGCGCGGGTCTTCCTGAGCATCGGGTCCAATCTCGGCGAGCGCCGCCAGAACCTCCAGGCGGCGATCCAGCGCCTGCGGGCCGCCGAGAGGATCCGGGTGCTGGAGGTCTCCCGCCTCTACGAGACGGAGCCCTGGGAGCGCGCGCCGGGACAGATCGGGAACCGCGCGGGATGGTTCCTCAACTGCGTGGTGGCCGTCGAGACTGGGCTCGCCCCCGCGGCGCTCCTGTCGGCGACCCAGGAGATCGAGGCGGCCCTCGGCCGGGTGCGCACGGGCGCCTCGCAGGAGGCCGGCCGGTACGAGCCCCGCGCCCTGGACATCGACATCCTGCTGTACGGGGAAGAGGTCATCAGCGCCTCGGACGACCTCCATATCCCGCACCTCCTGATGCACGAGCGGGGATTCGTCCTGCGGCCCCTGGCCGATCTCGCACCGGAACTCGAGCACCCGGTCCTGTACCAGACCGTCCGCGAGCTCCTGGAGGGGCTGGAGGACGATCACCAGGTCGTGCCCGCCGACCTCCCCGGCGCGTGGTGGTAGCGTCCACGCATGGCTGATCCCGAGTTCCAGCGCCAGGCCCTCGAGCATCTGAACCGCCTCTACAACCTGGCCGTCTACCTCACCCGGAACGGCCCCCAGGCCGAGGATCTGGTCCAGGAGACCTACCTCCGCGCCTTCCGCTTCGCCCACCGCTTCCAGCCGGGAACCAATCTGCGGGCCTGGATGTTTCAAATCTTGAGGAATACGTTCCTCACCTTCTACCGCCAACGGGAGCGCGAGCCGGCCTTCCTCGACGAGGGTGACCTGGACACCGAGCGAGAGACCATGTTCCACGACGCTCCCCAGAAGGACGGCACCGCCCTGGAGACCGAGACGGACCTGGGGCGGGCGATCGCCCGGCTGCCCGAGGAGTTTCGGACCATCCTCATCCTCGCAGAGGTCGAGGGCCTGGCCCTGGAGGAGGTCGCCGAGATCATGGGGTGCCCGGTGGGGACGGTGAAGTCCCGCATCTTCCGCGCCAAGGAGCGGCTGCGGGGATTCTTGAAAGACTACGGCCAGGAGTTCAAGAGCTAAGCGATGACGCCCGACGAGCCGAGAGAAGACCCGGGGGAGGAGGCGCGGTTCCGGCGCCTCCTGGCGGAGCGCCTCCCGCGCCACGCCGCCCCCGCCCATCTGCGCGCCGCGATCGCCGCCCTGGCGGCGCCGCCCCGCCGCGCGTTCTGGTGGGCGCCGGCCCTGAGCGCGCTCGCCACCGCCATGGTCCTCGGGCTCGTGGCGCTCCCGCTGCTCCCGCGCGCCGTGGAACCAGATCCGTTTCGCTCCATGGTCAGCGCCGTGCTCTCGCAGCACGCGCGGAGCCTGATGTGGGGAGAGGCGCGCCCGGAGGCGGTGCCGGCGGCGCTCCCGCGGGTCATGGAGCAGACGGGGATCGGGCTCTCCTGGCTCTTCCAGGGGGACGATGAGATCCAGCTCATCAACGCGGAACCGCTGGTCGTCGAAGGGCGGCGGGCCCTCGCGCTCACCTACCAGGACACGGAAGGGCACACGCTGACGTACACGCTGCTCCCGGGAGCGGGAATGACCCTGCCGAAGCAGGGGCGCGTCAAGATCGACGGCTACCAGCCGCTCCTGACCCAGATCGAGGGCTGGTCGATCTTCGCCTGGAAGCAGAAGGACCTCGCCTGCTTCCTGATCTCCGACCTGGTCTCCGAGCAGGATCTGGCGCGCTTCAAGCAGGTCTTCCTGAAGGTCCGGCAGGGCACCGAGCCCCCTCCCCAGAGCTGACCCCCCTTACCCTGCCCAACTCGGATGCCCCTCACCTTTTCTCCTCTCCCCAGAGCGTCTTAACGCAATTACGCATGCCTGACCCCACGTAACGCAATTACGCATGCCTGACCCCACGCTCGACGACGAAGGGGAGGGCCATGAGGGCGTAGGCCACCATCACCACCTCCGAGTCCCCGAAGTTGAACTCGGAGAGCCCCGCCACCAGAAAGCCCCCGATCGCGACCAGGCTCCCGGCGACCAGGCCGCGCTCGCGCCCCTGATGGGGGCCGAGCCGCCCCAGGAGCCGGCCCGCCCGGGCGAAGAACGCGACCCAGATCCAGACCCAGGCGGCTAGGCCGAGCACGCCCCGCTCCGCCAGGATCTGGAGGGGCGTGTTATGGACGTGGCTGGTGGTCTTCCGGACCGCCTCCGGCCGCGCGTAGCGGGGGAACACGATCTTCACTTGCCCGGGGCCGACGCCCGTCAGCGGGCGGTCGCGGAACATCGCCCAGCCGCTCTCCCACATGTAGAGCCGCTCCCGAATCGTGGCCGGGTCCTCGAGCTTGTGGAGCCGCCCCGGGACCCCGTCGGATAAGAGGAAGAGGACGGATGCCGCCAGGACCGCGCCCCCGATGGCAGCGAGCGCCCAGTAGCGTCGCAGGGCCAGAGAGAGCCCCGTCGCCGCCGCCAGAAAGCCGAACCACGCGCCGCGCGTGAAGGTCGCGACGAGCGCCGCCCCCGAGATTCCCCACCCCAAGGCCGTCCACCACCGCCTCGGCCGGGCCCGCTCCAGGAGCCGAGGCAGGGTCGCCAGGAGGATCAGGGTGAGCACGCCCGCGAAGGTCATGTAGATGCTGAAGAAGCCGTGGGCGCGGTCGCACCGGTGGAAGAAGCGACTCAGGAGGGGGACGCCCGCCGGCTCACGCGGGGGGCACAGGACCACCTGGAGGATGCCGAGGCCGGCGTGAACCGCCACCAGGAGAAACAGGCCGGTCAGAAACCGGTCGGCGGCGTCCGCGTCCGGCAGCGCCGCGACGAGGACGTACAGGACGAGGACGAGCAGGAGGCCCTTCGCGTCGAGGAGACTCGTCCAAGGGTTCCCGGAACGGAGCGCCGAGAGCAGCGTCGCGGCCGCGAAGGCCAGCACCGGCCCGGCGAGCGGGAAGCTCTCGGGGACACGGGCGGCTTTGTCACGGAGGCGGAGAAGCCAGAACCCGACCAGGACGGCCAGGATCGATTCGGCGAGCGTGATCGAGAAGGCAAGGCCGACGAGGAAGAGGCCGAGGACCCACCGCCGGACGGATCGCGCGTCACTCAATAGGCGTTCTGACCCCGGAAGACGCGCACCAGGGTGAGCCAGAGGATCTTCAGATCGAAGCCGAGCGACCAGCGCTCGATGTAGTGGAGGTCGTCCTCGATCCGCCGCTCGAGCGAGGTGTTGCCGCGCCAGCCGTTGACCTGGGCCCACCCGGTGATCCCGGCCTTCACCTTGTGGCGCAGCATGTAGCCGGGGATCTTCCGGCGGAACTCCTCCACGAAGACCGGCCGCTCGGGGCGCGGGCCCACGAGGCTCATCTCCCCGCGGAGCACGTTGAAGAGCTGGGGCAGCTCGTCCAGGCTGAACCGGCGCAGGAAGGCTCCCAGCCGCGTCCGCCGTGGATCGTCGGGCCGGGCCCACACGGGGCCGCTCCGGGCCTCGGCGTCCACGGGCATGGTCCGGAATTTCAGCATCCGGAAGCGCTGGCCGTCGAGCCCCATGCGCTCCTGCCGGTAGAAGATCGGCCCCGGCGAGGTCAGCCTGATCACGACGGCAATGGCCGCCATGAGGGGCGCGGCCAAGAGCAGCGTCAGCCCCCCGACGACCAGGTCGAAGCCCCGCTTGAAGAGACGGTTCCAGCCGTACAGGGGGGACTCCCGGAGGTGGATGAAGGGCACCCCCTCGAACTCCTCGACGCCTCCCCGGAGAGAAGCGAAGCGGATGATATCGGGAACCACGTGGATCGTGACGGGATCATCCCCGATCTCGTTGAGAAGCATCGGAAGTCTCGCGACGTCCTCGTGAGGCAGCGCCAGGATCACGTGGTCCACCGTTTGGCCGTCCAGGACCGCCCGGAGGTCCGCGTAGCCCCCCAGCCACTTCGTCTGGGGCCCGAGCCCCTCCTTGTCGTCGCCGACGACTCCCAACACCTGGATCCCGACGTCCGGCCGGAGGCGGAGGCGGTCGATGACGGTCTCCGCGACCTCCCCCGACCCGACGATGACGGCGTAGCGGAGGTTGTATCCCCCGCGCCGGGCGACCCGCAGGGCCTCGCGGAAGACGGCGCGCGAGAAACTCACCGTGACGATCGAGAGGACCCAGAAGTAGACGATGACGAGACGGGAGAACTCGAAGGAGCGGAAGAAAAACTCCATGATGGCGACCAGGACCAGGCTGCCGAGGCTGGAGGCCTTGGCGACGTCCACCCATTCGGAGAAATGCGACCCGAGACGCCGCGGACGATAGAGGCCGAAGGCCCGAAAGGCCACGGCCCACACGACCACGATCGGCGCGAGGAGATAGAGGTAGGGCCAGAGCGGCGGAACCCCTCGGTACACGGGGATCGGACCCAGGGCGAAGCGCAGGTAGTAGGCGAGCACCCAGCAACCGGCGATCAGGACCAGATCGCCGACCAGCGTCAACTGCTCGAAGAAGCGAGAGTGTGCCTTCAGCACCGGGAGAACTCCTCCCGCCGCCGCGCCACGTAGGCCGCGATTCGCTCCTTGAAGAGCGGGCGGTCGAAGCTTTCGGCGTTAGCGCGAAGAACCTTCGGAACAAAGCGATGGGCGTTGGCCTCGAAGCGACGGACCGCATCGACCAGGGCGTCCACGGTTTGCGGGGAGAAAAACAGCCCTGTCGGAGACTCCATCCCCGCAGCGAGCGGTACCACGGTCTCTCGCACCCCGCCGAGATCGTAGGCAATGACGGGTTTCCCCGAGGCCATGGCCTCGAGGGGCACGATGCCGAAGTCCTCCACGCCGGGAAAGAGGAGCGCGCGGCACCGCGCGTAAAGGTCCGCCACCTCGGCATCCGCCCGCCAGCCGAGAAACTCGACGGTCGGCCCCGCCAGCGCCCGGAGGCGCCGCTCCTCCGGCCCGGAACCCACCACCACCAGGCGGACGCCGAGACGGTTGGCCGCCTCCACGGCCAGGTCCACGCGCTTGTACGGGGTGAGGGCCGAGACGACGAGGTAGAATTCGCCGGCGTCCTCGGACAGGCGGAAGCGCTGGCAATCCACGGGAGGATAGATCACCTCGGCCTCGCGGCCGTAGCAGCGGCTGATCCGGGCGGCGACGAAGCGAGAGATCGCGATGAAGTGGCGGACCCTCGCGGCGGCCGCGCGATCCCAGCGCCTGAGGGCTGCGGCGACCGGCGGCATCAGGAGCCGCACCGCCCAGGGGGCGCGGGCGCCGAAGTAGTCGTCGTAGAGGTCCCACACGTAGCGCATGGGGGTGAAGCAGTAGCAGACGTGGAGCGCCTCTCTCGGGACCCGCACGCCCTTCGCCACGCAGTGGCTCGACGAGAGCACGAGGTCGTAGCCGCGCAGGTCGAAGCGCGCGACGGCCCAGGGAAAGAGGGGAAGCAGCGCGCGGTAGCGCGCCTCCGCGCCGGGAAGGCGCTGGAGGAAGGAGGTGGTGATCCGGCGGTTCTCGATGGTCGCCGAGACGCTGCCGCGCACGTGGAGGAGGGTGAAGAGGTCGGCGTCGGGGAAGAGCTCGCAGAAGACCTCGAGGCAGCGCTCCCCGCCCCGCATCCCCGTGAGCCAGTCGTGGATCAGCGCGACCCTCACGCCGACGCGCCTCCCGGACGCTAGGGCGCCGACGCCTTGACCCGCTGGCGCCAGTAGTCGAGGAGGTCTCGGAGCGTCTGCTCGAAGGGAATCTCCGTCCGCCAGCCCAGCGCCTGCCGGATCTTGCTCGGGTCCCCCACCAGGAACGGCACGTCGGAGGGGCGCAGCCGGGCGGGATCCTCCCGCACGGCGATGCCGGCGACCCGCGACTGGGCCAGGAGGAAGTCCAGGACCTGCTGGATCGACCAGGCCTGCCCCGAGCAGAGGTTGTAGACTTCGCCCGGCTCCCCCCGCTCGAGCAGGAGCCAGTAGCCGCGAACGATGTCCCGGACGTCGGAGAAGTCCCGCCGGGCCGTGAGGTTTCCGACGTGGATCACCGGATCCCGCCGTCCGACCTCGATCTCGGCGATCTGCTTGGAGAAGTTGGAGGTCACGAAGGGGTCGCCTCGACGGGGCCCCTCGTGGTTGAACGCGCGGGCCCGGACGATCGGGAGGTTGTAGCTCTTCCAGTACTGATAGCCCATGAGATCCTGGGTCACCTTGCTCACCGCGTAGGGCGAGAGGGGGCGGAGCGGGTTGGTCTCCTTGATCGGCAGCTCGTGCTCGTACACGAGCCCGTACTCCTCGCTGGACCCGACCACCAGGAAGCGCGGTATCTTGGCCCGCTTCCGGATCGCCTCGAGCAGGTTCACCTGGCTGATCGTGTTGGTGTAGAGGGTCTCGGCCGGCGTGTGCCAGGAGGCCGCGACGAAGCTCTGGGCCGCCAGGTGCACGACGGAGTCGGGATCGGCGACGTCCAGCAGCCCCTGCACCGAGGAGAGATCCCGGAGGTCTGACTCCACCAGCTCGATCTGGGAGCGCAGGTGCTCGATATTGTCGGTCTTGCTCCGCCAGCGGATCGACCCGCACACTGCCGCGCCCGCCTTGAGCGCGTACTCGGCGAGGTGACTCCCAACGAACCCGGTGATCCCCGTGATCAGGACTCGCAAAGTGCCAGTTATTATAGCCTGCCCGGTCCGGCGGCCCGGCAGGAATTTTGCTCGGGGGAAGTCGAAACGGCCTCGCGGTAGAGTCCGGCGAGCCGGGCCGCCATGCGTTCCAGGCTGAAGTGGGTCTCCACGCGCTCACGTCCCGCACGTCCCATCTTCTCCCTGAGGCCGGGATCGTCCAGGAGGCGCGCCACGGAGGCGGCCAGAGCCTCGGGGTCCTCGGGGCCCGCCAGGAGGCCCGTGACCCCCTCCAGCACGACGTCCACGTGACCCGTGACCCGGGTGGCCACCACGGGAAGGGCGCAGGCCATGGCCTCCAGGAGGCTGAGCGGAAGCCCCTCGCCCCGGGAACTGGACACGTAGAGATCCAGCGCCGGGAAGAGCCGCGGGACATCGGCCAGCTCACCCGTGAAGCGCACGCGATCCGCCAGCCCCGCCCGGGCTACGCGCCGCCGGAGGTTGCGCTCCTCCTCCCCGCCCCCAACGAGCACGAGGGCGAGCCGCGGGTACCGGCCGGCGAGCCGGCGGACCGATTCCAATAGAACATCGAGCCCCTTGACCCGGTCGAACCTCGCAACGGTCCCGACGACCTGCGCGTCGGCCGACAGCCCGAGCGCCGCCCGGGACAGCGGCGCGCCCTCAGCCATCCCTCGGACCTCCTTCGAGTCGATGCCGTTGACCACCACGTGGGTCCGCCCAGGATCCGCAAGGTGGAGCCCGGCTGCGTCCCGCGCCTGACTCTCGGAGACATGGATGACCGCGCGGCTGAGGCGCGACAGGCGCCGCTCGAGCCAGAGGTAGGGTCGCCGGAAGCCCGGCGGATAATGCCCGTAGTGGATCCCGTGGAACGTGTGGAGCGCCGGGACCCCCGTCCACCATCCCGCCAGCCGTCCGTACAGCCCCGCCCCCTTCCCGTGCGAGTGGATCGCCCGGATTCTGCGCTCCCGGACCAGGCGAATCACGGCGGCGAGGGTCCGCGGGCTCAGTCCGTTGAGCGGAAGCGGCGCGACTTCGATCCCGAGGCTCTGGAAACGCTCGAAGAACGGACCGTCGGCCGGTGCCCCGACGACCACGCGGAACTCCCCGGCCGGGAGCCGGCGGACCAGGTCGAACACGTGCTTCGGCCCTCCCCCGAGAGCCGTGGAGACGAGCAGCTGGAGCACCGTGATGGAACCGACCTCAGCGCGTGTGGAAAGCGGCACGCTCGGATCTCTCTCGCGAGAAGAGTGGTCGGAGGCGGCGCCTCACGGCGACGGGGAGCGCCAGGGAAAGGATCGGCTTCGCCAGAAAAACGGCGCACCAGAGGGGGTAGGCGCCGGTCTGGAGCGCGCGGACCTTCGCCCTCACCTCGGCTCTCAGACGATCGGTCTCCAGGACGTTCGAGACACGGCCAGGGGTAAGCCGCCGCTGGACGAGCGGCTCGGGAAGGTTGGCCATCCGGGTGAGCCTGCTCGCGCGCAGCCAGAGGTCGTAGTCCTGGGCCACGGGGAGGGACTCGTCGTAGCCCCCCGCTTCCTCGAGGATCTGCCGGCGCACCATGACCGAGGAGTGGACAAAGGGGTTCATCCGGATCAGGGCCCGCCGGATCGCGGCGTCGTCCACGAGCGGTGCGACGGTTCCGATCACCTCGCCGGACGGAGCGATCGTCTCGCAGCCCGTCCCGAGCAATCCCACCTCGGGATGGGCATCCAGGAAGGCGACCTGCCGGGCAAACCGCTCCGGGTGAGACATGTCGTCGGCGTCCATCCTCGCGACCAGCGGAGCCGCCGCGAGGGGAATGGTTCGGTTCAGCGAGCGCGTCAGGCCTACCCGCGGCTGGTGGAAGATCCTGAGTCTGGGATCGGAGCATGCGTCCAGCACGCCCGCCGTCCCGTCGGTCGACCCGTCATCCACGACGAAGAACTCGAAGTCGGAGAATGTCTGGACCAGGACGCTCTCGATGGCCTGGCGCACCCACGGCTCGCCGTTGTACACGCTCATCAGGACCGAGACCCGGGTCATATCGGGCGCTCGCGCGGGGCCGGCTTCATCTCCCCGGCACGAACCTCCCGGCCTTCCTGAGCAGCCTCCTCGGGAGGGAGAACTCGCGCCGGAGCTCGCTCCGCACCGCCTCCCTCAAGGCCGCCGCGGCCCCCATTCTTATCCAGTACCGTTCCCGGTTGTCGGCTTCGTAGGCTCCCTCCCGCCTCCGGGGGAGCGTTCCATGAAGCAAGACCATCTGATCCCGGATCGAATCCAGGTTCACGTCCCGGTGCCGGTAGGCGTCCCACGTGTCCGATTTATGGGGGGCGGCACGGGAATGTCCCGCATAATTCTCGACCAACAGACCATCCGGCGACAGGGCGTCGATCAACCCCTGGATCTGCCGCGTCGAATTCGGCAGGTGCTCGAACACGCTGTACGCCAGGATGAGATCGACGTCGCGCAGGTCCACGGGCGCCAGAACATCCTCGAGGACGATCCCCCTCGCCTGCGGGTTATACAGGCGATTGCGCGCGACCGAGAATTCAACCGCGTATTTCGCCACGTCGACGGAGATGGTCATCACGCGCTCGCCATAATCCTGCGCGATCATGCGCGTGACCAGCGATGATCCACACCCGTAATCGACCACCACGGGCAGTGGCTTGTAATCCACCAGGGGCCGCACGATACAGCGGAGGATCCCCTCGTAAAAGGACATCCGGTCGAAGGCGTTCTGCTCCGCGTTGATGCACAGGAAGATGTATTCCTTCCAGGAGGCGGAGCGCTCCAGGTCCGACACCTGCGCCACGGGGGACGTCCGCACGCGCTCCAGCAGCGTGATGCTTTCGGGCCGCATGAACCTTCTCTTCAGGAGCTCCCGCGCCTCCCTCACGTCTCGAGGCTGGTCTTCCTCCTCCATCCGGGCGGCGGGAACCGCCCGCTGGAGGAGCGAGGAATCGAGGTCGAAGTAATCCGCGACATCCTCGAACCACCGGCTCTTCCGAACGTCCCGCCGTTCCATGTTCCCAAGAGCATATCATTGAACAACGCGAGCGCAATCCCTTGACACCGGCGAAATGGCTGCGCTAGTCTTGATCTTCTGATGCCCCGTATCGGCTTGGTCGGGTTCGGCTACTGGGGTCCAAATCTCGCCCGGAACTTGAGCGAAATCCACGGCGTCATCCTCGCAGGCATTGCGGACACCCACCCCGCGCGCCGAGAGGCGGCCGCCAAGAAGTACCCGGGCGTTCAGCTGGTGGCGGACGCCAGCGACCTGATCGGCCTCTCAGACCTCGACGCGGTGGTGGTCGCGACCCCTGTTTCCACGCACTTCGAGGTGGCCCTGGCCGCCCTCAAAGCCGGAAAGGACGTGCTGGTGGAAAAGCCCCTCGCGGCCGGCCAGGTGGAGGCGAAGACGCTCGTCGACGTGGCGGAGCGGGAAGGGCGGATCCTCATGGTCAACCACACGTACGTGTACTCCGGCGCCGTGCGGAAGATCGCGGAGCTGATCGAGGCTGGCGAGCTGGGCGAGATCTACTATTACGACTCTATCCGCATCAATCTCGGCTTGTTCCAGAGTGACGTGAGCGTCGTCTGGGACCTCGCGGCCCACGACGTCTCGCTCATCCAGTTCCTCCTGCACCGCAGGTTCCTGACCGTCCAGGCCACAGGCGCCTGCCACTTCGGGACGCCCCTGGAGAACGTCGCCCACATCACGCTGGGACTGGAGGGAGGCATCCAGGCCCACATCAATGTGAGTTGGATCGCCCCGATGAAGACCCGGCAGACCATCATCGTCGGGGACCGGAAGATGCTCCTCTACGACGATCTGGAGCCCGACGAGAAGATCAAGGTATACGATCAGGGGGTCGTGTTCAAGCCCGACCGCCGGGCGGACCTGCTCCCCGATTACCGGATCGGCGACATGTACGCTCCCCGGGTGGACCGGCGGGAAGCCCTGGCCAACGTGTGCGCCCATTTCGTCGATTGCATCCAGACCCGGTCGCGCCCGCTCACGGGCGGGCCGGAGGGGCTCGAGGTGGTGAGCGTGCTCGAGGCCGCCCAGCGCTCGCTGCGGGACGGCGGCAGGCAGGTGACGGTATGACATGGCAGCGGATCGCCCCCGATGTGGAGCTCGGCCCCGATGTCGCGCTCGGCGATTTCGTGAACCTGTACGGGTGCCGCATCGGCGAGAAGACCAAGATCGGGCCGTTCGTCGAAATCCAGAAGAACGCGGTCATCGGCCGGCGCTGCAAGATTTCGAGCCACTCGTTCATCTGCGAGGGCGTCACGATCGAGGACGAGGTATTCGTCGGGCACGGAGTGATCTTCACCAACGATCGCTACCCGCGCGCCACGACGCCGACCGGCCAGCTCCAGGGCGAGGCGGACTGGACCTGCGAGTCGACCCTGGTCAAGCGCCGGGCGTCCATCGGGTCCGGGACGACCATCCTCGGCGGCGTGACCATCGGGGAGGAGGCCATCGTCGGCGCGGGAAGCGTCGTGATCGCCAGCGTCCCCGACCGCACCATCGTGGCGGGCAACCCGGCGCGGGAGATCCGCCGGTTGTGATCCGCCAGCCCTTCGTGGATCTCGCCGCCCAGTACGCGGAGGTGCGGGAAGAGCTGACGCCGGAAGTAGCGGATGTCCTGGTCACGGGGATCTTCATCGGCGGAGAGCGTGTCCGCCGCTTCGAGTCCGAGTTCGCCCGCTTCTGCGGGACGGCCCACTGCGTGGGGGTCGCCAGCGGGACGGACGCCCTCCGGATCGCGCTCCTGGCCGTCGGCGTGGGGGCCGGGGACGAGGTCCTGACGGCGCCCAACAGCTTCATCGCAACGGCCGAGGCCATCAGTCAGTGCGGGGCGCGGCCGGTCTTCGTGGACGTGCGTGCCGACACGCTGCTCCTGGACGTGGAGCGCCTGGAGGCCGCCCGGACCCCGCGGACCCGCGCCGTCGTGCCGGTGCACCTGTACGGCCAGATGGCGGAGATGGAGGCGATCTCCGCGTGGTGCGCGCGGCACGGCCTCGCCCTGGTGGAGGACGCCGCCCAGGCCCACGGGGCGCGGCTCGGGGTGCGCGGTCCCGGAAGCTTCGGCGCGGCCGCCGCCTTCAGCTTTTACCCGGCCAAGAACCTGGGCGCCGCGGGCGATGCCGGCGCCATCGTCACCGACCGGGCGGACGTCGCCCACCGGGCTCGGCTCCTCCGAGATCACGGGCAGGCTGAACGCTACGTGCACGAGATCGCCGGCTTCAACAGCCGGCTCGACGCCCTCCAGGCTGCGATCCTGTCGGTAAAGCTCCGCCACCTTGCGCACTGGACCGAGCGGCGGCGGGCCCTCGCCGCGCTCTACCGGGAGCGGTTCGAGAAAGCGCCGGGCCTCCAGCTGGTCGCCGAGCCCAGGGAGCCGGATGCCCACGTGTACCACCTGCTCGTGGTGCGACTCGCCCGGCGCGACGAGCTCAGGGAGGCGCTCGCCGCGGGAGGAATCGAGACCGGGATCCACTACCCCGTGCCCATCCATCTCCAGGGGGCCTATCACCACCTCGGCTACGGGCAGGGCAGCTTCCCCGTGGCGGAAGAGGCGGCGCGCGAAGTGCTGAGCCTCCCCCTGTACCCGCAGCTGTCCGACGATGCCCTCCACCGTGTCGCGGACACGGTGGAGGCGTTCTGCCGACGGTGACGGAGAGGCGATGACGTCCTTCCGTGGCGTGCGGGTGCTCGTGACCGGAGGGGCGGGGTTCATCGGCAGCCACCTCGTGGAAGCCCTCGCACAAGCCGGCTCGAGGGTCACCGTCCTGGACGACTTCTCCTCCGGCCGGCGGGAAAACCTCGCCTCCCTCGGGGACGCCGTCGAGGTGGTCCAGGGCGACGTGTGCGACGGGGCCGCCCTGGCCCGCGCCCTGGCGGGGAGCGAGGTAGTCATGCACCTGGCGACCCGGTGTGTCCGCCTCTCCCTCTCGGACCCCGGGGAGGTCCACCGGGTCAACAGCGAAGGAACCCTCAGGCTCCTCCTCGCCGCCACCCGCCAGGGCGTCCGGCGGGTCGTCTATGTGTCCTCGTCCGAGGTCTACGGAAGCGCCGTCAGCGCGCCCATGCGGGAGGACCATCCGCTGAGGCCCGCCGGGATCTACGGCGCGACCAAGCTCGCCGGTGAGTTCTACGCACAGGTCATGAGCCGGAGCCTGGGGCTCCCGACGGTCGTCGTCCGGCCGTTCAACACCTACGGCCCACGGGCCCACTTCGAGGGCGTCTACGGCGAGGTCATCCCGCGCTTCACCGTGCGCTTGCTCAACGGGCTCCGGCCCGTCATCTTCGGCGACGGCCTCCAGAGCCGCGACTTCACCTACGTCACCGACACCGTCCGCGGCATCCTGCTCGCGGCGGCGGGGGCGGAGGCGACGGGCACGCCGCTGAACATCGCCCGGGGCGAAGAGGTGACGATCCGGCAGCTCGCCGCGCTGCTCTGCCGGCTGATCCATCCGTCGCTGGAGCCGGAGTACGCCCCGCCCCGCCCCGCCGACGTGCGCCGCCACATGGCGGACGTCGACCGGGGCCGGGAGACGCTGGGGTTCCGCGCCGAGGTAGGCATCGAGGAGGGGCTCGCCAGATACGTGGAGTGGTTTCGGAAGGCGTACCCGGACCCGGCCGAATGCCTCGCCCAGTACGGGGCCCCTAACTGGTAAGGGGGAGGCTGCCATCATCCCCGTCAGCCGTCCCGCGCTCGGCCCCCAGGAGGAGGCGGCGCTCGTCGCCGCCCTCCGAAGCGGCTGGATCACCCAGGGCCCCCGGGTGGCCGAGTTCGAGCGTGCCCTCGCCAGCTACCTGGGCCAGCGCCACGCCGTCGCCGTCTCCTCCTGCACGGCGGGCCTCTACCTGGTGCTCCACGCGCTCGGCGTCGGGCCGGGGGACGAGGTGATCGTGCCGTCCCTCTCCTTCATCGCCACGGCCAACGCCGTCGTCCACACGGGAGCCGCGCCCGTCTTCGCCGATATCGATCTGGCCAGCTACAACCTGGCCCCGGCGTCCGTGGCGGCCGCGCTCTCAGGGCGGACCAGGGCGATCCTGCTGGTCCACCAAGCCGGCTTCCCCGCCGATCTGGAGTCCTTCCGCGCGCTCGCTGCCCGGGCGGGCATCGCGCTCGTGGAGGATGCGGCGTGCGCGATCGGCTCGCGGGTCGGTGGGCGCCTGGTCGGGGGCGACAGCCACGTCGCGGTCTTCAGCTTTCATCCCCGGAAACTGGTCACCACCGGCGAGGGCGGGATGATCGTCACGGGGGATGGCGACCTGGCCGGACGTCTCCGCTCGCTCCGGCACCACGGCGTCTCGGTGTCGGACCACGAGCGGCACCTGACGCCTGCGGTCGTCATCGAATCCTACCGCGAGATCGGCTTCAACTACCGGATGACGGACCTGCAGGCCGCACTCGGGCTCGCCCAGCTGGGCCGGGTCGAGGAGTTCGTCGAGGCGCGGATTTCCCAGGGCGAGCGGTACAGCCGCGCCTTCTCAAGCCATCCCGCCCTGGCCGTGCCGCAGGTGCCGCCAGCGGTTCGTTTCAACTACCAGACCTACCTGCTCAGGCTCCTGCCGGGAAGCCGGATCGACCGGGACGGGCTCATGCGAGCGCTCCTCGAGCGGGGAATCGCGACGCGACGGGGGATCATGGCGGCCCACCGCGAGCCCGCCTACCGGGACCGGCCGCTCCGGGTGCCGCTCCCGGCGACGGAGGAGGCGGACGCCAACAGCATCGTCCTGCCGCTTTTCCACGACCTCGACCCGAAAGACCAGGACCGGGTGATCGAGGCCGTCCTCGACCTGGTCTGAGAGCCTACCGTCCCGCCTTCCCCTCCTGCTTCCGAAACACCGCCATGCGGTGCTTCAGCTGGGCGATCGACGCATGGACGAAAGGGTACTCGCCGACCAGCTGGAGCCCGCAGGACCCGCGGAGCATCTCGCGCAGGGCCGGGCAGTGGTAGCGCTGCGGCAGGAGGTACATGTAGGGAATCCGCTCGCGCAGCCGCGCGTCGTCGTAGCGACGCCCATGGATTCCCCTGGCCAGAACGAGGATCAGGGCATCGGTCAGGGGGCTCCGCACGGACCTGAAGATGCGCCGGACGGATGTGAGCGCTCGATTGTACAGGCAGGGATAGGGCATCGTGTACACGAGGACGCCCCCGGCGGTGAGGTCGCCGGCGATCTTCGCGAAGAGCTCGGCGGTCGGCACGGTGATGGCGTGAAGGACGCCGTCGGACAGGATCACGTCGAACGGCGCGGTCCGATACTCCATGTAGTCGGTCGCGGCGAAGGAAAGCCGCTGGCCCCAGGGGAGCTCGCGCTGCCTCTCCCGGGCGACCCGGATGCTTTCCCCCGAGATGTCGATGCCCGTCAAGGCGGCGGCCGGCAGCGCCGGGGCCAGATCGAACAGCTGCTCGCCGGTCCCGCATCCCAGGTCGAGCACCCGCAGGGCCCGCGCGGGATCGACGTGGCGGAGGATCGCTTCGGTCACGTGCCGGCAGCGTTCTTTCGGCGCCGTGAAGGTCCGCCCGCCAATCTCTCCGTCACCCCCCCTCCCCTCAGCCCTCCCCGGCATCGCGCTCCCACGGGCTCAAGTCCAGTCCCGTCAACGCCCCGAAGCGCTTCACCGAGGGCCGGAAGTGCCGCCAGAGCCTCCGCCGCAGGGCCGGGTCCAGGGGCGGGCCGGTCGCCTCGGCGGCATTGATCGGGCCGAGCCCCCCCACGTCGAGCGGCAGGGGATCGACCCCGATGAAGGCCTGGATATCCGGGAGCCGCCGCTCCGGCTGCCGGATGACGTCCTCGTAAAGAAAGAACGCGACCGCGTCCGGGCCGAACGTCTCGTAGTACCGCCGAGCCAGCACATCGTATTCCCCCCGCCGCAGGTAGTCGAAGGGACGGGCGTACGCCTGCTCCGGCGGCAGGGGGCTCGGCCGCCGTCCCTCCAGCCCGATGGCCTCCTCGAAGGACAGGGTCTCCAACCCGTTCTGGCGGCTCCACAGATAGTTGGAATACGCCCGCGCCACGGGCTCCCGGACGACGAACAGCATCCGCACGTCAGGCAGGTGCTCATGGATGAGCGCGCAGGCCTCGGCCGACTCCAGGTAATAGCTCGTCTTCTCCCCGAGGGCGCGCCGGGCACCGGCGCCGGCGAAGAGCGACGCGTACCGGGCGCAGTAGGCGGCGTGGTCCCTGGGCCCCGTCAGGAACACCTTGGGCTCCGGGATGTAGGGCTTCGCCATGTACACGTCCGGATGCCGGTCGAGCGCGTGGCACAGGAACGTCGTCCCCGAGCGGGGCGCCCCCCCGATGATGAACGTCGGCAGGAGCGGTCGGTCACCCACGCGGCGTCCCGACGTCTGCCCAGGGACACCACTCGATGGGGTTGTCCGGCGTCACATCCCCGCGCACCAGGATCCGGCGCGCCTCTCCGAGGAACATGACGTGCGTCCCGAGCGGAACCTCCTCGACGACCCGGCACTCGAAGTGGATCGGCAGCGCCGGCAACACCGGGGCCAGCTCACCTTCCTCGAAGGCCAGCCCCGCCCGGGCGACCTTGTCGGTATCTTTCGGCAGGGAGATGTTCCCCGCGTACTTGATGGCCTCGATGATCGCGTCATCGATGTACGGCACGCCGCAGCCGAACGCCCCGTTCCGGCGGATGAGCTCCAACGTCGCCCGCGGCGCGTACCGCTCGTTGATGGCCGCGTACGAGACGCATGGCGCGATGATCAGCGGGTGCCGGCTGACCACGCTCGTCGAGCCGCAGGGCATCAGGTTGGGCCGGCCGCCCTCAGCCCAGGTCGTGATCATTCCGACGGAGGAGGGGAAAAAGCAGGGCCAGCGGGACCGGTCGTTGTCCAGCTCGACCTGATCGAGCGGCCGGGGCGGCAGGTGCAGCACAGCCATCCCTTCCTCGATGGCGTCCGAGCTGAAGGCGATCGTGCCGGCCGACGGGAAGGCGTAGTGCGGCGTGTAGCCCTTCTGATATCGGCCGTCGGCGGAACCCTGCTCGATGTCCGACGCCCGCAGCTCGCTCCCGCCCTTCGGCGACCATGCCGGGAGGCTCCGCCACAGGATCTGCGTCCGCCCCTCCGCGATGTCCCGGCGCAATTGGATCGCGGTGATCTCCAGAAAAACCATGCGGTGGCTGCCCACATCCATCCACGGCTGCGCGTAGATCGCCTCTCCCTGGAAGCCCACGGACGGCTCCACCAGCCGTGCCTCATAGACGAGGTACGCGTCCACGAACACGGGGGCATCGCTCGTCAGGGCCCGGCGGGTCGCGAGGCCGGTCCGCCGCGGGCGGCCCAGGGCATCCGCCTCCGTTCCCGAGGCGATCACCCCCAGGACGCGGTCGAGGGCACTCCCGGGCTCCAGGAACTGGACCGCCACGGTTCGGCCGGACTCGAGCACGTTCAGGAACGCCCGGCGAGCGTAATGCCGCTTCGACAGGCTCCGGGCGCAGAACTTCAGCGCCATCACGTAGGGGAAGCGGTTCACGATGGAGGGGCCGACGACCCTCTCCAGCACCGCGGAGGAGCCGTCGGCGGCCGTCACGACGCAGATCGGCGACGGGAAGAAGGCGGGCCATCGGCTGTCGCCGGCCATCTCGTCGGGGCTCTCGGGCATGCGGCGGACGGAGAAGCGCGCGCCATCGGTGGCCTGCCAGTGCGGGTCGGCGTGCACGTCGCTGGAGGGCCAGAGGTAACGGTACGGCTTAAGCGAGTCCCGCAACATGGTCCTTGTCTTGCCCGTCGAATTCGATGCGCGCGCGCCCCTCCAGCTCTTTCAGGCACTCGGCTGGCGGGAGGAGCTGGAACGCTCCGCTGTCCCGCGCCCATCGGAGGAAGTCCGCGTAAGCGGCGATCCGCGCCTCGGAGTCCGTGAAGGTGGGATCCGGGTGAGTCAGCAGGACAGCCGGCGCGTCGACGCGCCACAGTTCGGTCGCCTTGCGCTTCAAGAGATCGAGCCGCCCCGCGGCATCGAGCCCCAGGGCGAGCATTTCGCCGTCCCGTGGAAGCGTGGTGGGCACGCAGACAGCCCGGCGGTAGCGCAGCGGGAACGGCGTCCCCACCCCATCCCCCGGGTGGGGCCAGAGCAGCGCCCAGTCGTTGCTGGAGAAATCCAACCTCACGAGATCGCAAATGCCTTCGTAGAGCGCAGCGCTTCTGAGGAACGCCGGAGCGCGAAACGCGCCCGAGTCCAGGGGGCCGAGCGCCTCCTTCGCCCTCCGGACGCGATCCCGGATCTCGGCGATCGGTAGGTACGCCAGCCGGTTATCGTGGGTCGTGTCGTGCACTCCGAAGCGATGCCCCCGTTCCTGGAAAGAGGCGAGAAACGCAGCATCCCACCCGTACCGGTGGGTCACGAGGAAGGTGAGGCTGGCCAGTCCCAGGGACTCCTCGACCCGGAGCAGCCTCGGCAAATTCGCGTAGCCCTCTGCCGTGTCCACGTCGTGGGTGAACAGCATCGGCACCGGCCTTCCCTCGCCCGTCGGAACCTGATCGAGCCGGCCGAGATACTGACGGATCAAGGCCTCCGATCCGCCTCGCCGGGCGCCGAGGAGCCACCGCATCATCGACTTTACGCCGGGCGGAGTCGCGAAGTAGAGGCCGGGAAGGCGGGAGTAGAGCGGGCGTTTCTGGTCGGCCCCGAACAGTCCGGACAAGCTCGGCCTGGGGGCGGGAATCATGAGCCCGGACGCTCGACCTCGAACGTCGCCTCCTCCACGTACCAGAGCGGCCGCCGCTTGATCTCGTGAAACGTGCGCCAGACGTACTCGCCCAGGATGCCCAGGGCCAGCGTCTGGACGCCGCCGAAGAAGCAGACGGCGGAGAAGAGCATGGTCCAGCCCCGCAGGGATCCCCAGAGGTAATAGTAGAGGAGCTGGTAGCACACCCCCAGGAAGGCGAGGATGGAGGTGACGATGCCCACCCACGTGATGATCCGCACCGGCAGATGGGAGTAGCTGGTGAACACATCGATGGCGGTACGGAGCATCCTCCGGAAGGTCCACCCACTCTGCCCGTGAACGCGCTCCTGGCGGGTGTACCGGACCTCGGCGGCGGGATACCCCTGGATCGAGATGAGGCCGAAGATGGTGCGAAAGTCCTCCCGCATGCGACGCAGGTTTTGCACCACGACCCGGTCGATGAGGCAGAAGCTGCCCGTGCCCTCCGAGGGATACGTGGGAAGCGCGTACCGGCGCACCAGATAGTGGAACGCCCTGGACAAGAGCCTCCGGTGGAAGGGCTCCCTCTTTCGAGCGGCCCGGACTCCCCAGACGATCTTGAATCCCCCTTCCCATTCCCGGACGAACTTTGGGAGGAGGGCGGGCGGGTCCTGGAGATCGGCGGCCAGGATCACCACGGCGTCGCCTTCGGCGCAGGTGAGCCCGGCGGAGATGGCCAGGTGGGCCCCGTAGTTGTGGTTCAGCCGGAGAGCGCGGACGTTCGGATGCGTCTGGCTCATCTCCGAGAGGAGATTCCAGGACTTGTCGGTGCTTCCATCGTCGACGAAGAGGAGCCGCCAGGACAGGTGGGGAAGCTCGGTCGAGAATACGCGCTCCAGTTCGGCGTAGAAGCCCCGCAGGTTTTCCTGTTCGTTCAGGACGGGAACGACGACCTCGAGGACTTTACGCGGGTGGCCCATGGCGTCGCACGCGCCTATTTAGCGCCCGGAGCGGAACCATTGTCAAGGATTCCACCTACTTGCAATCGGCTAGGGGGATCAGCTCCGGCCCCGACTCGAGGCTGAACCGGTACCAGCGTGTGCTCGGCGAAACCTCGGCCCGGTACAGCAGATAGGGCGCCGCGCCGTCGAGGGCCGGCTCGATGCCGGCGAGCGGACAGGCCCCCAGAATTCTCGGATCGCGCTCCTTCAGCAGCGAGGCCGTCGGTTGGGCCAGCAGGCGGCGCGATCCCTCCAGCAGCGTCACCACGGCGGGGCTCAGCGGGCCGACTCTGATGCCATCCCGGGCCCGGCAGGCGGCGGGCAGCCGCGGCCACGGGCGGAGCGCGCTCCACACCCAGACCGGCTCGACCAGGCACCCCTGGGGCTGGTCGCCCCGGAGACACGCGCTCCCAGCGCCCGGGCCGGCGGGATAGAGCGCCGTTACCGTGGGCATCATCCCATAGTGCCCACCCACTTGAGCGGGGAAGAACAGGATGTTCGCCCGGTGACCTTCCACCTGCGCCTGCGCCAGCACCCGGTGAAGGGCGCGCACGGCGCCGCCCATGGTCGGGAGGTCCCGGTGAAAGAGCACCCAGGTGGCAGCCCCGTGGACCCCGATCCAGGCCACCAGGAGCACTCCCCCCGCGACCGTCACGGCCCGAGCCCGGGTGGGCTGAAAGGCCAGCCCCTCGGTCCAGAGGAGAAACAGCGCAGGCAGCGCGCCGGTCAGATGAAAGACCTCCGGCGTCGCAACCGGCAGCATGAGCGGAACACTCCCCAGCCCGAGCCACACCAGGTAAAACCCCAGGCGCCGCCGGCCGTCGGCCGACCGCCACGCGGCGCGCAGGCCCAGAGCGGTGAGACCGCCGGCAGGCACCGCCACGGCCGCCAGGGTGAGAAGACCCGCCGGGCTCAGGATTAGCTCCCGGATGCGCGCAAACTCGGGAAAGTAGGGGAGCGCCCGCACGGGATCGAGCGGCAGTCCTCCGGTCAGCACCGTGAAGAATACGCGGCCCGGGGTTTCCATCAGGATCCCGGGGGACTTGGCCACCGCCGACACGATGCCCCCGACGAGAGAAGGCGCGCTGCCGTAGACGGCCGCCTGCAGCTGTCTCGATACAGCATAGACCGGCAGGACGGCCACCAATGCGAGCGCGCGGAGAACGGCGGACCGGTCCCGCCGAACGATCGCCGCGTGGGCCAAGGGAACCAGGGCGAGGGCGAGGAACGTCTCGTGGGACAACGCCGCAAGGAGGAGGAGGAGCCCGCCAGCGGCCATGAGGCACCGCCGCCGGATCCCCTCCAGATCCTCCGCACGAAAAGAGCCTGCCAGGGCGATGAAGGCAGCGGCCGCCGCGAGCCCAAAGCCGAAGCGCAGGATGAAATAGCCCGAGGCATAGCTCACCGCGAAGCAGACACCGGTGAGCAGGCCAACTGTTCGGCTCGCCCGGAGCCACACGGCGACGCGCGTGACCGCCCAGACCGCCAGGCCGCCGGCCAGCACATTCATCACGTAGTATCCCAGCGGGCCGCACCCCAGGGCCTTGACGGCAAGCCACCACTCCACCGCCCGGACAGGGCGGACACGGCTGGGAGCCTGGGTGGTGGCCGCCCACTGAATCGCTTCGCTCATCCCCGCCGGCGTGAGCGGCAGGGG
>Ga0209342_10000580_pt1 | contig 42544 bp, 36 predicted proteins | sample RifCSP16_2_FD_184023 | JGI IMG/M metagenome (GOLD analysis project Ga0209342, IMG submission 184023) | Soil microbial communities from Rifle, Colorado - Rifle CSP2_sed 16_2 (SPAdes) (version 2) | ecosystem: Environmental > Terrestrial > Deep subsurface > Rock core/Sediment | place: Rifle...
ATTTACACCCGCTGGCAGCGCTGGATCACTGAGATCACGTCCACCAACTGAATAAACCCAACCATTCTTAAAACAACAAGCCGTCTGCGTTGGCAGGCGGCTTTTGTTAATTTTTGCAAACGAACTCGAACACGGGTTTCCTTTCCATTTATAATGAGTGTACATATCACCATGAAAAACGTTGCAGACCTGCTGGATTTTGAGGACATCTCGAATATTTCTGATTAATATTAACCTGTGACCGCTTTATCGAAAGGATGCCTCCTATTGACCCATACCATCGATTTTGAACCCATTGGTCGCCGTGGCGAGTGCCGGGAAGGGGATACCCTCCTCGATCATGCCCGCGCTCTCGGTGTTGACCTGGTCAACATCTGCGGCGGCGGGGGAAGTTGCGGCACCTGCCTTGTACAGGTGCTGGAAGGTCAGGTCTCTCCGATTGAAGAATCCGAGCGCGAATATATCTCTGATGATGAGTTGGAACAGGGTTACCGCCTTGCTTGTTTTGCCATCCCCGGGTCCGATTGCAAGGTGCGCATCCCGGCTGAATCGCTTGCAACCGTCCAGCGTACCCAGGTTGAAGGTCAGGAGATCCCGGTCGAACCTGATCCATTGGTTCGCTCATATTTCCTTCAATTGGAACCTCCATCCCTGCAGGATCTGCGTGATGATGCTTCCCGGGTTGGCAGCAAATTGAAAAAAGAATATGGTTTGGAGGTCTGCTCTTTCGACCATCACGTCCTGAGTAGTATTTCTACCACCTTGCGCGCCAATGATTGGCAGGTCAATGCAGTCCTTCATGGGAACGAAGTCATTGCGCTCACTCCGTCAAATGTTCAACCTCTGGGTGTTGCCGTTGACCTGGGTACCACCAAGATAGCCATGTACCTGCTTGAATTGGAAACAGGCAAAACACTCGCTTCACGTGGTCTGATGAATCCCCAGATCTCCTATGGGGAGGACATCATGACCCGCATGTCTGCTGTCCAGAACAAACCGGATGTCGCTGCTCATTTCCAGCAATTGATCGTCTCTGCCTTCAACGAGACCATTACCGACATGTGCTCGCAGTCGGGCAGCGACCCTTCTTACATTGCTGATATGGTGGTGGTGGGCAACACCGCCATGCACCACTTATTCCTCGGGTATCCTGTCGACCAACTGGGTAAGGCACCTTATGTGCCTGCCGTATCTTCAGCTTTGGATGTCAAAGTGCGCGATCTAGGCATCAATATCGCCCCGGGTGCTTATGTACATGTCCTGCCCAATATTGCCGGTTATGTCGGTGCTGATCATGTCTCTATGCTGCTCGCATCAGGGATTGCAGATCACCCGGGAAATGTGCTGGCGTTGGATATCGGTACCAATACCGAGATATGTCTTTCCCACAATGGGAAAATGTCCAGCCTCTCCACTGCTTCCGGACCTGCTTTTGAAGGTGCCCATATCAAGTTTGGGATGCGTGCCGCTCCCGGTGCCATCGAACGTTTCCAGCTCGTAAATGGGGTGGGAAAATACCAGACCATCGAAAATGCTCCCCCGGTCGGCATCTGCGGCTCGGGTATCCTCGATATCCTTGCCCAGCTGTTTGATCATGGTATCGTCAACCAGCTCGGTCGCATGCAGGAACATGCTGGCGTCCGGGGGGCTGGAGCTGCCCGGGAGTACCTGGTTGCTCCATCTGGTGATGGCGGCAGTGAGGTTACCTTCACCCAGAAGGATGTTGAACAGCTCCAGCTTTCCAAGGGTGCCATCCGCACTGGTATCGATGTCCTGCTGTCAAGGCAGAATTTATCCCCGCAGGACCTTGATGAGGTCGTTATCGCTGGCGCTTTCGGAACCTACCTGTATGTCCGCAGTGCCATCACCATTGGCATGCTCCCGCCTGTACCTGTTGACCGGGTCCGCCAGGTGGGAAATGCCGCCGGGGTCGGAGCCAGGCAGGTATTGATCTCACAGGTAAAACGCAGGGAATCCAATTCATTGGCTTCCAGGGTGGAATACGTGGAACTGGCAGGTTACCCTGATTTTATGAAGTTTTATGCCAATGCCATGTGGCTAGGCAGGTGATTTTAATTGTTCCCAGAAATAAAATGGTTGAAATTCATTCGATGCTTGGTTTGTAAAATTGTGATGACCCGCTTGATCTCTTCTTTCTTTTTAAGTTCATCCCAACCAGGAGCTTGAGCGGCTATCGTACAGACCTCTGTAAGACCATCTTGTGTAAGCCGTCCCAATTTGCCCAGCATGGACCGTCGGAAGATCAGATCATCCAGGTGCACTACATCTTCATTTGACACGATATAGTGAATTTCATTAACGCTGATGTCAGGATAATTCTTCAGTGTGGCCTCCTTCTGGTTGGCAGCATGATTCAACATACTGGAAACCTTGGTTCCATATTTGGAAAAGAGGGATTCCAACCTATCTTTACTGATCTCCATTTTGCCCAAGATAGAATCGAAGAACAATGCTTTATCAGGATCTGTTTTGGGAAATCCTTTCCCACCCCCGAGTTTGAAATCCGTGGTACTTCGTACCCTGTCCTTCCCCAGCTTTTGCAGGACCAGGTCGCAGGCTTTTTCCGAGAAAGCCCGGTAGGTTGTCCACTTCCCCCCGATCAATGAATAGATTGGAAACGAAATGCCGTTCCCGGGTTCATCGATCTTTATTTTGTGATCCCGGCTTATCTGCCCGGTCATGGATGCATTGGAGCTTGTAAGAGGACGAACACCCGAAAAGGCATAAACAATTTGAGAAAACTCAACGCTGATTGTTGGGAAAACCTTTTTGATCATATCGATGAAATAGTGAACTTCATTATCCGTAATGACAACCTGATCCGGACTCTCTACTTCGATGTCTGAAGTGCCAATTAAGATCTTGTCTTCCAGGGGATATATGAGAACGATTCGTCCGTCATTATTTTCGAAGAAGAATTCATTTTCACCAATGGCTTTTCGAAGTTCCGGATTATCGATGATGATGTGAGAACCCTTTGTGCCTCTGATATAGTCCGTTTCATGTCCCATGAAATGGTTGATCTGGTCGATCCAGGGTCCCCCAGCGTTGATTAATATCTTCGGTTTTACTGTTGTGGTGATTCCGTCAATTTCATCCCTGATGGTTACAGTATCACCCTTCACGGATATCGCACTTGTATAGTTCAGGGGTATTGCCAGCTTGTTTTCTTCAACAGCATCACTGATAATTTCAATGGCGATTCTTTCTGGTGAATGCATGGCGCCGTCGTAATACGTGCCGGTGTAGATGATTTCAGGGTTCAACATTGGAAAGTTTTCCAAAGATTCTGTTTTGTTCATAAAAACATGGTGGGGAACGGTCTTCTGCTTGCGGGTATAAAAGTCATACAGCATCATCCCGATCTTGATCACCAGCGCTCCTCGTTCCGAGGGTTTATCCAGCAGCCCCAGGAATTTTATAGGGGCATTTAATAATCCCGAAAATCGTTTAAAGATCGGGAATGTGGTTGGCAGTTGTCTTACCAGGTGGGGGGCATTTTCAAGTAGACGATTTCTTTCCTGGACTGCCTCGCGAACCAGGCGAAACTCTCCGTTTTCAAGGTAGCGGATGCCGCCATGGACCATGTGAGATGATGCACTGCTGGCTCCGCTGCAGTAGTCGTTTCGGTCGATCATTACGACATCAACCCCTTGCAATGCCAGGTCCAGGAATGTGCCAATTCCATTGATCCCTGCACCAATGATCAATACGCTGATTTCCGGGTTTTCAATAAGCTTATTTAATCTTTCTTTGCGGCTTTGTCTCATATTTTATTCGACCCAATCAAATGTTCGGGTAACAGCTTTTTTCCATTGTGCGAAGAGTTCTTTTCCAGCTTTGCTCTTGAGATCTGGTTGCCATGTTTTATCAACCTTCCAATTCTTCCGCATTTCATCCTTGCTTTTCCAGAATCCGACCGCGTAACCCGCTGCATAAGCTGCTCCCAGGGCTGTGGTTTCCGACACCATTGGCCGGATGACTGGCACCCTCAACACGTCCGCCTGGAACTGCATCAGCATCTCGTTTTGGACCATGCCGCCATCCACTTTAAGTGCTTTCAGGGGCACACCCGAATCGCTGTTCATCGCTTCTAAAACCTCCCGCGTTTGATATGCGGTTGCTTCCAATACAGCCCTGGCGATATGGCCGCGATTGATAAATCTTGTTAATCCCACAATGGCGCCGCGTGCATCCGGGCGCCAATATGGTGCATATAAGCCTGAGAAGGCTGGCACAAAATAGATCCCGCCGTTGTCTTCAACTGTGTTTGCCAGTACCTCGATTTCAGGGGCGGAATCAATGATTTTAAGGTTGTCCCGCAGCCATTGAACCAGTGCCCCGGTTATGGCAATCGACCCCTCCAATGCATAGACTGGTTTTTCATCACCAAACTGGTAGCACACCGTGCTGAGCAGACCGTTCTTGGATTGGATCACTTTTTCCCCTGTGTTCAGTATCATGAAGCAGCCGGTCCCGTAAGTGTTCTTGGCTTCGCCTGGGTCAAAACATGTTTGTCCCACTGTTGCTGCCTGCTGATCGCCCAGATCACCGGCCACTCTTACTGCACCTCCAAAAGGACCATCCTTGTCAGTATGTCCATATACCTCGGAGGAGGAACAGATCTTCGGAAGCATTTTCTGGGGAATACCCATGATCTTGCATATGTCTTCATCCCACGATAGTGTTTCCAGGTCCATCAGCATCGTGCGGCTGGCATTGGTCACATCCGTAACATGTTTTCCGCCGTGCGTTCCCCCGGTCAGGTTCCAGATCAACCAGGTATCGATGTTGCCAAAGATGGCTCTTCCTTCTTCAGCATCCTTCCTGGCACCTTCTACATTATCAAGGATCCAGGAGATCTTTGGTCCTGAAAAATAGGTTGCCAGCGGGAGACCCACTTTGCTGCGAAAACGATCCTGCCCACCTTCTTTTCCCAATGCCGAAACAATTTTATCTGTCCGTGTGTCCTGCCAGACGATCGCATTATGATAGGCTTTCCCCGTTAGTTTATCCCACACGACAGTGGTTTCTCTTTGATTGGTCACTCCGATTGCGGCAATATTTTCAGCAGTGATCCCTGCCTTCCGCATGGCTTCTTGAACGATTTCCCTGGTCTTTAACCAGATTTCAACTGGATCATGCTCAACCCAGCCCGGTTTGGGATAATATTGCTTATGTTCTTGCTGGTGGATTCCCACCGGTTCACCCTTATGGTTGAATATCATGCAGCGGGTGCTGGTGGTGCCTTGATCGATCGAAGCGATATATTCTTCCATTTCCACTTTTCCTGTGATCCTATTGTTGTCATTATCATAAATGATTTACATAGAATTGCCAACAAATTTTTATTGATCGAATAACAATTGGTGAAAGTTAAACATAACTGGGATCATTTAATTACTTGCACATGGTCGTGGAAGTTGGTTTTAAATCTTTAAATTGGTCTTTTCATTGCTTAATGCCTATTTAATGATTTATAGTTGAAAAGTTAAGAAAATTTAGACATGAGGGTGATACACTAAACATATTCGAATAAGAAAAAGAGAACACAAAGGAATAAATATGAATTCAAATACAAGTCGATTACATCAAGCAGGTGTCAGTCTCTGGCTGGACAATATCACGCGTGGCATGCTTAAGAACGGTAAGCTGGAAAGATATATCCATGATCTTTCCATAACTGGGTTGACCTCAAATCCAACCATCTTCGATAATGCAGTTGCCAGCACAAATGAATATGATGAAGCCATTCTCCAAAAAGTCAAAGCTGGCAGATCAGGTGAAGCACTCTTCTTCGAATTGGCAATTGAAGATCTCTCTCAGGCTGCCCAATTATTCAGACCTGTTTTTGATCTAACCAATGGAATTGATGGTTGGATTTCCTTGGAAGTTTCACCCCTGCTGGCATATGATGCCGATGCGAGTATCCAGGCAGCCGTAAGCCTTCATAAAAAAGCTGACCAGCCAAATCTGTTCATCAAGATTCCCGGCACTCCGCAGGGTCTGCCGGCGATCGAGCAGGCGATCTTTGCCGGGGTACCGGTTAATGTGACCCTCCTTTTTTCAGCCGAGCAGTATTTGGCCGCTTCCCAGGCTTATTTGCGTGGCATTGAACGGCGCATTGCTGCTGGTTTGGATCCTGATGTCCGTTCGGTGGCATCTATTTTTATTAGCCGCTGGGATAAGGCAACCATGGGCAAAGTCCTCCCGGCATTACAAAACACGCTGGGGATTGCGGTTGCACAGCGTACTAACGCGCTTTACCGCGATTTGTTGAACTCCGATCAAATGCTGCGGGTCATGAACCTGGGTGCACAACCGCAGAGGCTGTTGTGGGCCAGCACCGGGACCAAGGATCCCCATGCATCAGACATTTTATATATTCGCTCCCTGGTGGCTCCCTATACCATCAATACCATGCCGGAGGAAACCCTCCTGGCTTTTGCCGATCATGGAGAAATGGAGACCTCGCTCTCTGCTGAAAAAAACAAATCAGACCAGGTGCTTGAGGATTTCAAGAAAGCCGGGATTGATTATGACCAACTGGCTGAACAACTGCAGAAAGATGGCGCCGCGGCATTTGTTAATTCATGGAAGAACTTGCTGGCAACGATAGAGGCGAAAAGCACCATCATCTCATGACCAGCGAAGGGAATTAATGAAAAAGCTTTCCGTCACCCAACGTCCTGCCTGGCAGGCTCTGGTCGCCCACTACGATAACATCAAAGATGTTCTTATGCGCGATTTGTTTGCTGATGATCCCATCCGTGGAGAACAGTTGATCGTTCAGGACAGCGGTCTTTACATGGACTACTCCAAGCATCGCATCACAAACGAGACTTTGCGTCTTCTGATCGCACTTGCACGCGAGAGTGGGCTGGAAGAACGCAGGCTAGCCATGTTCTCTGGAGAGAAGATCAATCGTACTGAAAACCGTGCTGTCCTTCACACCGCCCTGCGCGCACCGAAAGAAACCCGCATCATCGTGGATGGTCACGATGTGGTACCGATTGTGCATGCTGTGTTGGATAAGATGGCAGATTTCACCGGGCAGGTCCGCAGCGGGGAATGGAAAGGATTTACAGGTAAACCCATCCGCAATGTGATTAATATTGGCATAGGCGGTTCAAATCTTGGACCTGTCATGGCGTACGAAGCATTGAAGTTTTACACCCCCCGCAACATGATCTTCCGCTTTATCTCCAATGTGGACGGTACAGATTTTGTTGAAGCCGTTCGTGACCTGGACCCAGCTGAAACAATGTTCATCATTTCTTCCAAATCTTTCACCACTTTGGAAACGATGACCAACGCCCACAGTGCCCGTTCCTGGTTGGTGGATGGATTGGGTCATCAGCAGGCTGTAGCCAGGCATTTCGTAGCAGTTTCGACCAATGAGCAGGCAGTGCGGGAGTTTGGTATTGATCCAGCCAATATGTTTGAGTTTTGGGATTGGGTCGGCGGTCGTTACTCGATGGATTCAGCCATTGGGCTTTCCACCATGCTTGCCATTGGCTCCGCGCAGTTCCGATCGATGCTCTCCGGCTTCCACCAGATGGACGAACATTTCCGTACTGCTCCGTTGGAAAAGAACATGCCCGTCCTGAAGGGGTTGTTGGCAATCTGGTACAACAATTTCTTTAACGCCCAGACGATTGCCGTTCTGCCTTACGAGCAGTACTTGCATCGTTTTCCTGCCTACCTCCAGCAATTAGCAATGGAGAGCAATGGTAAAAGCGTTACGCTTGATGGTCAGCCTGTCGGTTATCAGACCAGCCCGATCTATTGGGGCGAACCCGGCACCAATGGTCAGCACTCTTTCTACCAGCTGATCCATCAGGGTACAAAATTGATCCCTTGCGACTTTATCGCCTTTCGCCAATCGTTGAACCCGCTTGGGGATCAGCATGACCTGCTGATTGCCAACGTGATTGCCCAGGGAAAAGCCCTGGCTTTTGGAAAAACAGCCGGCGAGGTTAAGAATGAGAATATTCCGGATTGGTTGGTGCCGCATCGCACCTTTGCAGGTAATGTTCCCTCCACAACCCTGTTTGCAGATCGGCTTACTCCCGAAACGCTTGGGAAATTGGTGGCGTTATACGAGCACAGTGTTTTCACCCAGGGTGTGATCTGGGATATTAACTCTTTTGACCAATAGGGAGTGGAGTTGGGTAAAGTGGTTGCCAGTCAAATTTCTCCTCAATTAAAGAATGATTCAGTTCTCGACCATGACAGTTCAACCAATGCTCTCATTCGCTACTATCGTGCAGGCAGAAACCAGGATTGAAAGGAACGTGAGAAAACCATGACCCAGGCTTTACCTATAACCACACTCTTTATAGACATTGGCGGAATTGTGCTGGCAAATGGCTGGATTCGGCATATCCGCATTGCAAACCTTCCCTGGTATTCATCATTCCAGCTCCAGTACAACCTGTGAAGCTCTGGCTGAGTTTGGTTTTGAAACAGGGATATAGAAATACGATTGATTTTCTTTACATACTGTTAAATTAATAATTAAGAGTGGTATTTCCCACGATGAATGGGGAAAGGAATGACAGATGAAAAATAAATCAAAATTGCACCCAACTGCACTGGTTATTTTCGGTGCATCCGGAGATTTAAACTGGCGCAAGCTGGTACCCGCCTTGTACGATTTGTTTTTGGATGACATGCTCCCGGAAAAAATCTCGATAATCGGTGTGTATAGAAAGGCTATTACTGGCAAAGACTGGCGGAAACATTTACAGGATGGTGTCAGGCAATTTGCTCGTCATAAGGTAGTCGATAACGCCAGGTGGGAGGAATTTTTCACTCACTTTGTTGAATGCCAGGCCGGTGATGTCACGGATCCTGATGCCTTTCGTATCCTTGCCGAAACCATTAACGAGCAGGGAAAGGAGATGGGAGAGCTTTTTGAAGTTGTCTTTTATCTGGCTACACCTCCAGCAGTTGTGGGAGATATCGTTCACAACCTCGGGCAGGCTGGTCTTACGAAAGATCCGCAGCATTCACGCCTGGTTTTTGAGAAACCTTTTGGGTACGATCAGCGATCAGCCCATGAACTAAATATGTCGCTCCTCAAAACCCTCACCGAATCCCAGATCTATCGTATCGATCATTATCTGGGTAAGGAAACTGTCCAGAATATTCTGGCGTTTCGTTTCGCCAACACACTTTTTGAACCCATCTGGGATAGACGCTACATAGACCATGTCCAGATCACTGTTGCCGAGACACTCGGTGTGGAGCATCGCGGGGGATATTATGAGCATGCTGGTGCACTGCGTGACATGATCCAAAACCACCTGATGCAGATTCTGACGTTGGTTGCCATGGAATCACCTGTTGCCTTCACAGCCGATGAGATCCTTGCCCGCAAGGTGGATGTATTACGTGCCATTCGCCCCATTCCTGCTGAAAAGGTACACCTTTACGCCGCTCGCGGTCAGTATGGTTCTGGTTGGTTGCAGGGAAAACAAGTTCCAGCCTATCGCAATGAATCGGATATCGATCCAATTTCCAATACTGAAACATTTGCAGCCATGAAACTGTTTATCGATAATTGGCGCTGGCATGGCGTTCCATTTTATATGCGAACTGGGAAACGTATGCCACAGGACATCTCGAAGGTCATCATCCAGTTCCGCCCTGTCCCGCATCGATCTTTCCCGGCATCGGCAGCCATTGATTGGCAGCCCAATCGCCTTGAGATCGATCTGCATCCGGATGAGGGCATCAGCTTGAGTTTCATGGCCAAGCAGCCCGGGGTCATGCTGCAGCTCAGTCCCAAGCAGATGGACTTCCGCTATGCTGAAGCCTTCAAGACCGATCCACCCGAAGCATACGAGACATTGCTGATGGATGTGATTGAAGGCGATGCCACCCTCTTCATGCGAGCTGACCAGGTCGAGTGTGCCTGGCAGGTGGTTGATCCTGTCTTGGAAGTCTGGAATTCTGTGGAAGCATCCGATTTTCCCAATTATCCCAGTGGCAGCTGGGGTCCTGAAAGTGCCGAAGCTCTCATTGCCCGGGATGGACGCAGCTGGTTGTAATTTCCACACGAAAAGAGGATGAAATGATTCGTGTTCTTAATGATTATGAGCACCTCAGCCAGGCAGCCGCTGATATGTTCATGGATATTTCCAGGCGCGCCATCGATTCGCATGGGCATTTCAATGTCGTTCTCTCCGGTGGGTATACACCACAGCGTTTATACGAGATCCTGGCGAATTCTCCTTACCGGGAAGGAATCCATTGGGAAGATGTGAACATATTCTGGAGTGATGAACGCTGTGTTCCGCCTGATGATCCCTGCAGTAACTTTGGAAACGCTCGAGAAACATTACTCAGTTATGTTCCCATTTCAGAAGATCACTTACATCCCATACATGGTGAGCTGCCAGCCGATCAGGCAGCAGCCGAATATGAAACGGATTTAAGAGATTTCTTCAAAAACCAGCCACCTGTTTTTGATTTGATCCTTCTGGGTCTTGGCGATAATGCTCACACGGCTTCTCTCTTTCCCCACACCCCCGTATTGGATGAAAGATCACGCTGGGTGGAAGCAGTCCAAATGGACAAAAAAAGTCTGGACCGCGTGACATTGACTGCACCGATCATTAATCAGGCACAGGAAGTGATCTTCCTCGTCAGTGGTGCGGAAAAAGCCGCTGCCCTACAGAACGTTCTGGAAGGCATCTACCATCCCCATCAATACCCTGCCCAGCTAATCCGTCCGAACGGTGCGCATCCCACCTGGCTGGTGGACAAAGCCGCTGCACATAAACTCGCTGAGGAGACCATAGAACTGGCATGATTGTCTTTGAGGATCATCACTTACCTTGCTGATGGAATCGTTTTCGATATGCCTCCCCAAACAGTTGATCGTTATATTCATGGCGAAAGCCACAGCAATTATTCAGTTTGGGCATTCAACCATAAGATCCGCACGATGGTGCATGGCAGAACACTGCGATTGTGTCTATCAGACCCGGCCAGCGTGTGCTGGACGACAGATGCATGGACTACAGAACACGAACACCAGACCCGCGAAAGCACACTCGGCATCCATGTGCTGGATCTGCCTACCAGTCATTTGAAAATGGATGAAACCATTCGATTTACAATTATCTTTGCTGATGAAAAACATCGGGAAAGATTAGATTTTGTATTGGAAGTAATTTAATGATATTTTCTTTCGATGGAAAAGTTTTATAAAACAACATGAATCCGCAGTAAATTGGTAGTTCCAGGTTTCGAGTCCGGGGTTCCGGCTGTGATAACAACCAGATCATCTTTCTTAACCAGTCCTCGTTTCTTCGCAGTCTGGAGAGCATTCGCAATCATTTCGTCGGTATTGTCCGTACGTGATGCCATTAAAGCGTTTACCCCCCAATATAGTTTTAACCTTCGTTGTACATGTTTATCTGGCGTAATGGCGATGATCGGTGCACGTGGGCGGAAGCGTGATACGATCTGTGCGGTATATCCAGAAGCTGTGATGGCAATTATGGCTGCAATTTCGAGATTGTGGACAACATCTCTGGCAGCGCGTGCTACCGCCCGCGCGATGGAGAGATTGACACCTTCTTCCAACGGACGAAAAGGTTGAATTGGTATTTCAGTTTGTTCTCTTTCCACCTGGCTTATAATGCGGCCCATGATTTCCAAGGTTTTGAGTGGATATTGTCCGATTGCGGTCTCTCCTGAAAGCATCAAAGCATCCGTTCCATCCAGGATGGCATTCGCGACATCCGAAGCTTCGGCACGGGTCGGGCGCGGGTTGCGGATCATCGAATCCAGCATTTGGGTGGCTGTAACAACAGGAATTCCGACTTCATTACATCGTTTTATGATGTGTTTCTGGGCCATCGGTACCCTTTCAGTAAGAATTTCGATACCCAGATCACCTCGTGCTACCATGATCGCATCGGCAGCTTCTAATATCTCGTCAATGTTTTCCAGGGCTTCTGGTTTCTCGATCTTGGCCATAATTGGTATTGGACGGTTAGTTAATGTATTAATACTGCTTTTCAGCGTTTCAACATCTCTTGCAGAGCGGACAAAAGAAAGGGCAATCCAATCTACATCCCATTCCAGGGCATGCGCCAGGTCCTCATAGTCTTTTTCCGTCATGGAAGGCAGGTCCGCGGAAATGCCGGGCAGGTTGATACCTTTGTTGCTTTTTACAATTCCCCCGGTGAGCACCTTGCAATGCACTTCTTGTCCAATTGTAGAGAGGACTTTAAATTCGATGAGACCATCATCGATCAATATGTGGTCACCTTTTTCGACCAGTTGCAGAAACTTTTTATTTTGCAAGGGAAGTGCTTTTGGAGAGTGGCCGGTCAGGTTTTCGGTTGTTAGAGTTGCAGTTTCTCCTTCAACAACCGTGACACCTTTTTCCGATATTCTTCCCATACGGAATTTTGGACCTTGCAGATCAACCTGGATGGCGACAGGACAATCCTCAGCTTTGGAAGCCAGACGGATGTTTTCGACATTTTCCCGGTGGGTGGTTGCATCTCCATGAGAAAAATTGAGTCTTGCCACATCCATCCCCGAACGGATAAGATGACGCAGCATATCAGGCTCTCGGCTGGCTGGGCCGATCGTACAAATAATCTTGGTTCTGCGCATGATGTTAACTTTCCTATGAGTACAAGGAGAAACAAGAAACAATGTTCCATCCTTAAAACCCGACTCAATAGTAGATACTATTTTAATTTAGTAATGATGATTGATGCGGCATATTATATAATATTTTAGAATTGCGCTGTTATTGATCATTCACCAGCTTCGCAGTAAATAGACCCAATCAATTCAAACCACAATTAAAGATACCAACAGTTTATCCGGGTTGGAAAAATACATATTAAAATACCAGTTAATTAGAATCGGAAGGAAATCCTCTGGATTCCATGTGTTTTATGTTGGGCGGAATAGGACTTAAGCGGGAGGGGTTCTCAATAACCCCCATCCCGCAATCCCAGCACAGGAGTGCTGGGACGAACCGTGTTCATGAAATGAGTCGCCACCAATTGGTGCTGACCATCTTTAAGGAGAAAACTCCCGCAAGGACACGGGAGCATTCTGTGGGCGGAATAGGACTTAAGCGGGAGGGGTTCTCAATAACCCCCATCCCGCAATCCCAACACAGGAGTGCTGGGACGAACCTTGTCCATGAAATGAATTCGCCACCAATTGGTGCTGACCATCTTTAAGGATAAAACTCCCGCAAGGACACGGGAGCTTTTTGTGGGCGGAATAGGACTCGAACCTACGACCTATGCGATGTCAACGCATTGCTCTAACCAACTGAGCTACCCGCCCGGGCAGGCACATATTATAACGACAGTGCCCCTTTTTGACAATGGAAGATCGCTTAATCTGTGAACAACGGCAGATGCCCTAGAGAAATGATGTTCGTCCACTGCGAACGTTCCCCTTCGGTCAGGATGGCTGCCTCTTTTACCACAACTGCTTTGGCTTTTTCCAGGATCATATGCATACCCTGCAAAGTTGATCCGGTGCTGATCACATCATCCAGGATCAAAACTCGTTTATTGCGCACCAACTTCAGATCCTTCTCGTCCAGGAACAATGTCTGCGCTTTTCCGGTGGTAATGGAGAGTGTTTCAGCTTCCAATGCTTTTCCCATGTAGGGTTTATATGCCTTGCGCAGTACCACGTAGGGTTTCTTTGTTTCAACTGCCAGGGCATGGGCAATTGGAATGGATTTGGCTTCCGCCGTCATAATGATGTCATAATCGATATCCTTTAATTTTTTCGCCAGGGCACTCGCACATGCCTGCACCAGTTCGGTGTCTCCCAGGATATTTAGAATGGCAATTCTCAATCCTGGCTTGATCTCGAACAACCTCAATTCACGTTTAACGCCAGCGATCTCGATCGGGTAGAATTTTTTCTCAGCCATTAAATTCTCCTTGTTTTAATGAAAAAGGAATAGGGCCGTGTGTTTCAACTGGAACAGGGGCTGTCATTTTTGAGTTTATCACAAAACCTGCCCGGGGTATAATTTTAACGTGCTTCCAGAATTGAATTTATCAGATCGTGTCCGTTTGCGAAAACCTCATCCCTGTGGCTCCTATGAATGGCTGATCATCCGCCTTGGAGCTGATATCGGTTTGGAGTGCTGCGGCTGCAACCACAGGGTTTTATTAACCAGGCGCGAGTTGGCAAAGAAAATGAAAAAACTTCAGCCCAGAGAGATCGATGGCGAATAAAAAGGTTGAATTCGATATGGACCACCGTGATTCCGGGCATGATGGCAGACCGCATATCCTCTTCCTGTATTCAGACACCGGCGGAGGTCATCGTGCTGCTGCCGAAGCCATTATCGAAGCCCTTGATAATGAATTTGGCGAAGCCATAACGACCGAAATGGTCGATTTTCTTAAAGATTACGCTCCCGCGCCTTACAATCGCCTTCCGGAACATTATACTGACCTCGTACGTGTACCTGAATTATGGGGCGTTGGCTTTTTTATCTCGGACGGTCGTTCCCAGGCTCGTATTGTCACATCCACGCTCTGGCCGTATGTTCGCCGGGCTGCCCGCCGTCTTGTTAAAGAACACCCCAGTGATCTGCTTGTTAGTGTCCATCCATTGGGAACTTCCTTCTTCTTGAAGGCACTCGGTTCGAACCGCCAGCCGTTCATAACCGTTGTTACCGACATGGTCAGTACCCATGCGCTCTGGTATGATCAGCGCGCAGACCTCACCCTTGTCCCCACCGAAATGGCGCTTCAGCGGGCATTGGAATACCAGATGTCCCCTGATAAGATCAAGGTGGTCGGTCAACCGGTCTCCCAGCGTGGTAATCAGCCTGGTTTGGGAAAGAAGGAACTGCGCAGGAAATTGGGTTGGCATATTAAGAAATTCACCATCTTGCTGGTAGGCGGTGGTGAGGGAATGGGACCGCTCAAGGAAACCGCCGTTGCCATCGATGAATCGGGGCTGGATGTCACGTTGGTGATTATTGCCGGACGGAATTCGAAATTACAAAATGAACTTGAGTCCCAGGAATGGGACAATCCCGTCCACGTTTATGGTTTCACTTCTGATATGCTGGATTTCATGCGGGCTTCGGATGTACTGGTCAGTAAAGCTGGTCCTGGAACCATCGCTGAAGCACTGATCGCATCCCTTCCGATCATCCTCTATGCAAAACTTCCCGGTCAGGAGGATGGGAATGTACGCTTTGTTGAATCAGTTGGCGCAGGAGTCTGGGCTCCGGATTCCTTGCAGGTAGTCCGCACCCTAACCCGCTGGATTTGTCGACCTAGCGAGATGAAGAAGGTTGTGCAGAACAGCCATTTGGCTGCCGTCCCAGACGCATCTAACCGCATTGCACGCATCCTCGGGCAGGTGATTGGTTTGTCGGCAGGTGCCGAAGGGACTTTGCCTTCCAACCCGACTGGCTTATAATCTTAGTATCATGCCAATTCTGGATGTAAATTCACTGGAGATCTTCAGCCGCAGTCCCGAGCAGACCCGCCGCATCGGAATGCGTTTGGGTGCTTCCCTGCAAAAAGGTGATGTGATCTGCTTGCAGGGCGAGCTGGGAGCTGGCAAGACCACGCTTGTGCAGGGTCTTGCCCAGGGATGGGGTTCCCTCGATCCTGTCTCCAGCCCAACTTTCATTCTGGTCAATATCTATCGAAAACCTGATGCTGAAATGCTCTTTCACCTCGACACCTATCGCATCTCCTCCAATGAGGAGGCTGAAGAACTGGATATTGAAGAGATGATCAATCAGGGTCCCCTGGTCATCGAATGGCCGGAAAGAATCAGATCGTTGCTGCCCGATCAATACCTTTGGGTGGCTCTTGGTTACCAGGGTGAAGAGGTTCGTTCCATCCTGTTGACTCCTTATGGAAAACGGTTCAGAATAATGGTTTCAAATTTACGCCAATCAGTCTTTGGAGTTGTATGATATTACTTGCGCTTGATACCTCCACTTCTCAAACCGGGCTGGCTCTCTATGGCGATGACCAGGTTCTCGGCGAACTGAGTTGGCACAGCCACTACCGGCAGACTGTCGAACTTGCGCCTGCCATTGATGGACTCCTTCAGCGTTTGAATCTCAAGGCAGAAGCCATTGATGCCATCGGGGTGGCCATTGGACCGGGATCATTCACCAGTCTGAGGGTCGGTCTTGCGTTGGCAAAAGGCTTGGCCATGGCTCGTCATATTCCCCTGGTTGGCATTCCCACGTTGGATATTCTTGCTGCTGGCATTCCTGTTGTTGATATGCCCCTTGCAGCAGTATTGCAGGCAGGCCGTGGTCGTCTTGCTGTCGGTTGGTACCATGCCATATCAGGATCATGGCATCCGGATGGTCCTGCCACCACAGCGACTGCCGAAGAATTGGTTAACCAGGTCAAATCTCCCACCCTGGTGTGTGGTGAAATGAAGCCCGAAGAGCGTCAGAAACTGGCACGTAAATACAGGAATGTCACCATCCCATCGCCAGCAAATTGCGTCAGGCGACCGGGGATCCTCGCCGAACTGGCTTGGAACCGCTGGAAGGCAGGTGAAATTGATCTGGGTGCTCCTCTTGCGCCCATCTACCTGCACACTAAAGGAGTTCCTCAAGCATAATGATGTTCGAACCAATAGCCGGGATGGTTATTCGTCCCATGTTGGATAAAGATATCTCGTCTGTTCACGAACTGGATACACTCAGTTTTGCCCTTCCCTGGTCGGAACGTTCCCTTTCCTATGAGGTCAACCAGAACGCTGGTGCACGCACATGGGTGGCTGAGATCAAAAGGAAAGATGAAAAGATTATTGTTGGCATGCTCATTCTTTGGCTTATCTTGGATGAAGCCCATATTGCTACCCTGGCAGTTCATCCAGACTTCCGTCGCAGGGGTATTGCCAGGAGGATGATGGTAACTGCTCTAAATGCAGCCTTTCATGAAGGTGCCTGCAGCTCCTACCTGGAAGTAAGAGCCGGAAATCTTGCTGCTCTTCAAATGTATAAAGAGATGGGCTACAAGGTTGTCGGCAGGCGCAGCCATTATTATCATGATAATCAGGAGGATGCCCTGTTGTTGACTCTGGAGGTGCTTCATTTATTTGAGCTTGAGCCAGGGAGGTTGCCATGAATGCTGAAGAAACCCTTGCCCAGATTGCGTTGGAAGTATCCACTTGCCAGGATTGTGTTCTCCATCAGACCCGCAAAAATTCCGTTCCGGGTACAGGTCCGGCTTCCTCTGAGATCATGTTTATCGGAGAAGGTCCTGGCTTCCATGAAAACGAACAGGGTTTACCTTTTGTAGGCGCTGCTGGCAAGTTCCTGGATGAACTGCTTGCTGAGGCAGGTTTGCTCCGTTCTGATGTCTGGATCGGTAATGTGGTTAAATGCCGCCCTCCGTCCAACCGGGATCCCCTGCCTGATGAACTTTCAGCCTGTGATCGTTACCTTGAGCGCCAGATCAAAACGATCAATCCCAGGATCATTGTTACCCTGGGCAGGTACTCCATGGGGAAATATTTTCCCGGCGCCCGTATCAGCGCCATCCATGGACAGATGCGCAGGATCGGAGACCGGTTTATAATTGCCATGTTTCATCCGGCAGCAGCACTTCATCAGGGAAACCTGAAGCCGGTTATAAAGGCTGATTTTGCCCGGCTGCCGGAGCTGCTTGAGCAGGCTCGTCAAATGCTTGGAAAGAATGATTCATCCGGGCAGGATGAAGACCCCAGGCAATTAAGTCTGTTTTAATACCATACCAAGGAATGATCACATGACCATTAAAGAGGATTTGATCAACCGGTTAAAGAACCGGGAGGCAAGGATAGCTGTGCTGGGCTTGGGATACGTTGGCCTTCCCCTGGCTGTTATATTCGCAGAAGCTGGATTTCATGTATATGGCATTGATCCGGATGCCAGGAAGACCGATTCTGTCAACAAAGGTGTCAGTTATATTCAGGATGTGCCCACCGATCAGTTGGCAAAATTGGTAAAAAATGGTCTCATCCAGGCTTCCACTGATTTTTCCTGCCTGCAGGATATGGATGCGGTCAGTATTTGTGTGCCTACTCCCCTCAGAAAAACCGGCGACCCGGATATGTCCTTCATAATTTCAGCCACCGAGGAACTGGCTAAGTATATGCATCCAGGCATGGTGGTGGTATTGGAATCATCCACCTATCCGGGAACCACCCGCGAGATCCTTCTTCCAAAATTGGGAGATGAGAAAGGCTTGACGATCGGAATTGACTTGTTCCTTGCTTTTTCTCCTGAGCGTGTGGATCCTGGACGCGAGGATTGGACTACCTACAATACACCCAAGGTGGTGGGGGGCATCACCAGCAACTGCTGCGAGGTGGCTACTATCTGGTACCAACAGGCACTGAAAACAGTTTTTACCGTCTCAACGGCTGAGGCTGCAGAAATGGCCAAGCTTCTTGAAAATACCTTCCGCATGATCAATATCGGGCTCGTCAATGAATTGGCCATCATGTGTGACCGCCTTGGCGTGGATGTCTGGGAAGTGATCGATGCCGCTGCCACCAAACCGTTTGGGTTTATGAAATTCACACCTGGGCCAGGTTTGGGTGGACATTGTATACCGATAGATCCCCTCTACCTGTCCTGGAAAATGAAATCATTTAATTACAATGCCCGCTTTATTGAACTTGCTTCCGAGATCAATACGAATATGCCTCGTTATACCGTCAGCCGCGTGATGGATGCCCTCAACGACTACGGTAAGACGGTGAATGGCTCGAATATCCTGATCCTGGGGGCTGCCTATAAACCTAATATCGACGATATCCGCGAATCTCCATCCCTAGACGTGATTGGTCTGTTAAAAGCCAAGGGTGCCCAGGTCTCTTACCATGATCCTTATATTCCCAGTCTGCTTACCCATGAAGAAGAACGAATGGAAAGCGTGCCAGACCTGATGGCGGCAGTGAAAATGGCCGATTGTGTGGTCATCATTACCAATCATTCCGATTATGATTACCCTGCCATCGTTGAGGCTGCCAGTCTGGTTTTTGACAGCCGTAATGCCCTTGGTAAACATGGGAAAGACAATCCCAAGGTGGTAAGGCTGTAAATGGCTGATTATCTGGTAACCGGTGCTGCCGGTTTTATTGGTTCCAGGGTTTCCTCGATGCTCATTGATCAGGGGCATACCGTCACGGCTGTGGATAACATGAACCATGCCTATGATGTTCGTATGAAAGAGTACCGTCTTAAGAACCTCCAGGCTTTGCCAGGTTTTACCTTCCACAAACTGGATATTTCAGACCGAAACATCCTCGAACGCTATAAGGACCAGAAGTTTGATGCAGTTATCAATCTGGCTGCCCGGGCAGGTGTGCGCGCCTCCACCGAAGATCCTTGGGTGTTTGTTGACACCAATATTACCGGCACGTTGAATATGCTTGAACTCTGCCGCCGGAATGATATTCCAAAGTTCATCATGGCATCCACATCCAGTATCTACGGAGCCAACCCGGTTTACCCAACCCCTGAAGACTCGGATAGCGACCATCCTCTCCAGCCTTATGCTGCCAGCAAGAAAGGGGCGGAGGCACTGGCTCATAGCTATCATTTCCTCTATGACCTGGATGTAAGCGTGGTTCGTTACTTCACTGTCTACGGTCCTGCTGGGCGTCCTGACCTGGCCCTTTTCCGTTTCACGCAATGGATCATTGAAGGTCGTCCGGTCCAGATCTATGGTAGCGGGGAGCAGTCACGCGGTTTTACATACCTGGACGATATCGCCATGGGTACCATTGCAGCTCTTAAACCACTTGGATATGAAGTGATCAACCTTGGCGGGCATGAAGTTATCACCATCAACGATCTGGTAACCCTTCTTGAAGAGACCATTGGAAAAAAAGCCCTGATCGAACATTTTCCTCCCAACCAGGCTGATATGTTCTCCAATTGGGCTGATGTAAGTAAAGCGAAAAAACTGCTTGATTGGAAACCAAGGGTAAACCTTCAGCAGGGTGTTAAATATCTGGTGGATTGGTATAACGCTGAAAGATCGTGGGCAAGCGAGGTGCTTACACCTTGACCCTCCTCCAAAAGGTCAATGATTTCTGGAAAGAAAATCCGATCCTGCGAAAATTAGCCCGAAATTTTGGGTATCTTTTCAGCAGCAATATGGTCAGCGCTGGACTTAGCATGTTCCAGGGCATTTTTTCTGCGCGTCTCCTGGGAGTGGACGGATTCGGCATACTTGGTACCATCACCATTTTTATAACAGTCATCAATAAATTAACTTCCTTTCGTATGGGAGAGTTGGTCATCAAGTATGTCGGAGATTTTAATGAGAACAATGACAGCCAGCGTGCTGCCGCAGTTTTTAAAGCAGCTGCTCTTACCGAATTGCTGGCTTCTTTGGTCGCATTTGGGTTGGTTTGTTTGCTTGCTCCTCTCGGCGCACAGTATTTTGCCAAGGATATCAGCTTGGCGCCCTGGTTCATTGTTTATGGAATGATCATCCTTGCCAACATCATCTCGGAAAGTTCAACCGGGCTTCTGCAGTTCTTTGACCGCTTCCGCCGAATGGCTGGCTTAAATATTCTACAGAGTGTGGTTACACTTGCTTTGATCATTCTCGCCTGGTGGCAAAATACGGGCTTGATGGGTGTGTTGGTAGCCTACCTGGTTGGCAAGGTCATCAGTGCCGTGGGGCTCACGCTGGCTGCCCAGGTGGAAGCTGCCCGTCGCTGGGGGTCCGACTGGTGGAAGGCACCTCTTCGTCTCCTGGTTCCCCATGCACGCAAGTTGATCAGCTTTGCGATCAGCACCAACCTCAGCAGTTCGCTCAGCCTTATCAGCCGTGATTCCGGTATTCTTTGGGTATCGTATTTCTCAACACCCACCCAGGCAGGCTATTACAAGCTGGCCATGGCACTTGCCAATTACATACAGCTCCCCATCGCTCCCTTGCCGCAGGCAACTTATCCCGAGATGTCACGAGCGGTTGCCCGTAGAAAATGGGCGGATTTTCGTTATCTAATGCGGACAGGCACCCGCCTGGCAGGAGGATATTCCCTCCTGGTGGCGCTCGGCTTGGTTTTGTTGGGCAGGCTGCTGATCGAATTTATTTACACAGCCGAGTTCCTGCCAACATATGGCGGGTTGCTCATCATGCTGATCGGGATCGTCTACAGTAACAGTCTCTATTGGTCACGCTCCGCTCTTCTCTCGCTGGGTTTGGCAGATCATGCCACGCGCGTAAATTTTCTCGTTACCATATTGAGTGTGGCTGGACTGATCCTCCTCCTTCCGAAACTTGGATTCATCGGCAGCGCCATTGTTCTCTCGTTCGGTAGTGTTTTGGGAATCAGCTTGGTCATCCTGCGTGTCCGATCTGAGCTGCGCAAACAGGAGATCCTTTTTCCTTCTCCTATCGAGGACCCTGCCTGATGAGTGATAAGTTGAAGATCGGTATGGTCGTGGACACCTACCTGCCGGTTATCGGTGGTGCCGAAATCCATGTGCTCGAACTCAGTAAGGCGTTGCAGCCGCTTGTACAGGAGATCCGGGTATGCACGGGCAGTCCGGCAGGAATAGAATCGATACCGGATCAATTTCCAGTCACCAGAATTCCATCCCTTGGCTATTCTGGTTGGAAAACATGGCTGAAACTTCCCTTTGCCCTGCCAGCCCTGTTTCGTTTTATTCGTTCTGTAGATGTGGTTCATTGCCACTACACCTTTTACCTGTCCATGCTGGTTGTTGGTTTGGGAAAATTGCTTGGAAAACGCACAGCAGTCACTCTGCATGGTTTGGGGACACTTGATTCATCCGTCAGGAATTCCTCTGTGATGCGTTTTTTCCGTTGGGCATGTTTTAAATGGGTGGACGTGGTCATCGCCACCAGCGAGGAAATGCGTGAGGTTGCTCTTCGTTACGTACCGGATTCCCGTATCAGGATCATTACCAATGGGGTGGATACAAATTCTTATCAACCATCCGCTAAGAACGGGAATAAGGAATTTGTCATCCTTACCATGCGTCGCCTGGCTCCCAAGAATGGAGTTCAATACCTTGTCGAAGCAGCTCCCCGTGTTATTGCTGCCATACCGAATGTGGTCTTCCTGATTGCCGGGGAAGGCAAGTTGGAGTCCTATATCCGCCAGCGAGTGGATGAGTTGGGTATTGGAGCCAATATCCGTTTCATTGGCTTGGTCCCTCATTCACAGACAGCCGATTACTACCGAATGGCTGACCTTGTCGTCTTTCCATCCAGCGCTGAATCGACCAGCTTGGCATGTTTGGAGGCGATGTCCATGGAAAAACCGATCGTAGCCAGCAATTTGGAGGCTTACCAGGATATGCTTGGTGACGGTCAGCGCGGTGTACTGGTGAACCTGTTTGATCGGACTGCATCCGATTACAATGCCCCCCTGACCCTCCCTTCGGATCGAATCCAATCCCTTGCTGAAGCGATCATTCAGCTGGCTAGTGATTCCAGGCTTCGCATGGAGATTGGCGCTCGCGCTCGTCGCTTTGTAATCGATACCTATGATTGGCGGCAGATTGCTTCACAGGTGCTTCAAGCTTATCGCATTTAAACCCCTTATAATTAAAGATGGAATTACGAAACAGGGATTCAATCACCCTTCTAATTGATCTCAGGTACAGGTTGGAAGTTCAAGAAAAATAAATGAAGATTGCCTACATCTTTGCTGGAAACCTGCCTTCCGAAAGGGCAAACACCATTCAGGTCATGAAAGTCTGCCAGGCTTTCTCCCGCTTGGGTCATGAATTAACACTTTTTGCTCCAACTTCGGGTCCAACAAACCCTGCCTGGGAATCCCTTGCAGAACATTACGGGTTATCGACTTTCTTTAATATTGAATTTTTTCCAATCGATCCCATCTTTAAACGTCGCAGTATTCCCTGGAAAGGACTGCGCCGCGCTATCCGTATGGACGCAGACCTGCTTTATTCTAGAGCCCTTCCCCCCGCAGTCCTTGGATTATTGTTCAGGATTCCCGTTATCCTCGAAATGCACCAATTGCCTGCTGGCAGGTTCGGACCTCTCTGGTATAAGCTTTTTCTAAGATTACCCGGCAGAAAACTACTGGTGCCAATCACGAATGCCTTAAAAGATTCCCTCCAGGAAAAATATTCCCCTGCCTTGCCTGACAGGGATGTGGTAGTTGCCTCCAGTGGAGTGGATCTGGATCGTTATCAGAACCTTCCCGATCCTGTGTCTGCCCGCAGGATGCTGAACTTGCCCCAAAAGTTCACGGTGGTTTGCTCGGGTCATCTCTACCGTGGGCGCGGTATGGAATTGGTGATTGAATTGGCGGGTTGCTTGCCTGCTATGAATTTTCTTTGGGCTGGAGGAACGATCGAAGATGTTGCCAAATGGCGTACCACGATCCTCGCCAAAGGGTTGAAAAATATTACCCTCACCGGTTTTATTCCCAACCAGCATTTGCCTCTTTACCAGGCTGCCTCTGACGTCCTTCTTATTCCCTATGATGACGGCTTTACCAACTCCGGAGGTGAAAACATTTCCGCTGTCAGCAGCCCAATGAAGATCTTTGAATACATGGCAGCCGAACGTCCCATCCTCTCCTCAGACCTGCCGGTTCTTCGCGAAGTTCTTGATACAAATAATGTTATATTTTGTCCTGCTGGCGATGTTTCAGCCTGGCAGAAAGCCCTGCTTGATCTGGAGGCACATCCTGCCCGGGGAAAACAGATTTCTGCTCAGGCTCGCAGCGATGTCGAAAAATACAGTTGGGAAGAACGCTGCCGGTCAATATTAACTGTTTTTAATAGAGGTACTCCATGAACCGTTCCCGTTGGATCGAATATTTTCTTACCTTCCTTGCCGGGTTGATCTTGGGGCTTGTTCTGGCAGTCCTCGATGGCAGTAAACACCTGGTCCAGGGTTGGTTGGCATATGGATTCTTATCATCATTGGCTTTCATTAGTTTTCTGGTCCTTTGGCGCTGGGTGGGATCCCCGTCGTGGCTTGCATGGCTGCTTGTTGCCGCGTTTATCCTGCATCTGGTTCTCGCGGTAACTTTTTCCAATATTTTGCCACTCTACGGGTATGATACCGAGGTTCAGAACGCTGGCTATATAGCCATCGATGCCTATTCACGCGATCTGCAATCATGGGAATTGGCCTCCTCGGAACGACCCATCATGGATGCCTTCGACAAGGATTATGCAATTGACCAGTATGGTGGGCTGGAGGCAATGAGTGCTTTGGTCTACCGTTATCTCAGTCCTGATTTTCATCGCCCATGGTTGATCATCCTTCTTGGCTCCTGGATGACTGCCCTTGGGATGGCTTTTCTCTGGCAGGCTTCGCGAATGGTCTTTGATGAAAAACTTGCCACTCTTGCTGTTTGGATGATGGCTTTTTATCCTGAAGGTGTCTGGCTGGGTAGTTCCCAGTTGCGGGAGCCGTTCCTGATGGCTTTTGTGATCTTTGCGTTTTACGGTGTGACCGCCTGGATCAAACTTCCTGCTCATAAAGGCTGGCCATGGCTTCTTGTTGGTTTGCTTGGGTTGCTCCTGTTCTCGCCGGGTATATCCATCTTCTTGATTGTTATGTTGGGCGGGTGGGTTATCCTGGAAAATGGACACAATCGCATCCCCTGGAAGGGGTTGGGGTTGGGGCTTGGGATCACTATTCTTGCCCTGCTTCTTTTCTGGGTGGCGCAATCACAGGGAAACCTGCAGGGGCTTCCGCTTTGGGAAACCATTTCAGGGTGGTTCAAATACACGGTTAATTGGGATATTTATCAACTTGAGCGGGATTCCGGTATGATCCAGTACCTGTTCAGGAATGTTCTTCCCCAGGGTTTGAAATTACCCTTTGTTTTCATCTACGGTCTTCTCCAGCCAGTTCTTCCTGCTGCCATTTTTGATGCTGCCAATGGTTTCTGGCAGGTGGTCGGTATCCTGCGCAGCCTTGGTTGGTACCTGGTTGTTCCTCTCATGATCTTCAGCCTGCAGGGTATTTGGAGATCAGCCAGAAAGACCGGGAATTATGCCTGGCTTTGGCTGTTCCTGGCTTCGTGGACATGGATTTTCATCTCTTCATTAAGAGCAGGTGGAGACCAGTGGGATAACCCCCGCTATCGGGCGATCTTTCTTGCCTTCCAGGCGTTGTTGGCAGCCAAAGCCTGGTTGAGTTACAGTCAATCCCGCAATCCCTGGTTTATTCGCATCCTCCTGGTGGAATTGGGTTTTGTGACAATCTTTTCCCTCTGGTATGCTTCCCGCTACACATCCATCATTGCTCCTTTGTCCTTTCCAGTCATGGTGGCTTCCATCCTGGGTTTTACAATTGTGATCCTGTTTGGTGGATGGCTATTGGATAGGCGCAGGAGGGTAAGAATTGATAAGTAAATTTCCTCACACATTATGGTTTTGTTTTATCCACGTTCTTTCGGCTTGACGAAAGACAAAGAACGTTTATAATTCATTGGTTGAATTTTGAATCTCTTGGCTGAAATTGAAAGTTTTCAAATAAATACAAACTCAAGCCACAACCTTGAGGACAGGGAGAAAATATGCCAACTGCATTGATCACAGGTATTACAGGCCAGGATGGATCTTACCTGGCGGATTTATTGCTTTCCAAGGGGTATGATGTGGTCGGTATGGTTCGCCGTACCAGCACCGTCACGTTTGAGCGCATCGCCCATATCCAGGATGACATCAATGTGGTATTTGGGGATTTGCACGACCAGAGTTCCCTTGTTTCAACCCTTGAAGAATATAACCCCGATGAAGTCTACAACCTTGCAGCTCAATCATTCGTTCCAGTTTCGTGGAGTCAGGCAGTTCTGACAGGGGAAGTTACTGCCCTGGGTGTCACACGCATCCTTGAAACCATTCGTTCCGTTAATCCGGGAGTTCGCTTCTACCAGGCTTCCAGTTCCGAAATGTTTGGAAAGGTTCGCGAAGTTCCCCAAACCGAAGATACACCCTTTTATCCGCGCAGCCCTTATGGAGTGGCAAAGGTTTATGGTCATTGGATCACTGTTAATTATCGTGAATCGTATGATATCTTCGCCTGTTCAGGTATTCTTTTCAACCACGAGAGTCCGCGTCGGGGTCTTGAATTCGTGACCCGCAAGATCACGGATGGTGTTGCCCGAATCAAGCTGGGTTTATCCAAGGAGCTTCGTCTTGGCAATCTCGATGCCCAACGTGACTGGGGATTTGCCGGGGATTATGTTGAAGCCATGTGGTTGATGCTTCAGCAGGATAAACCTGATGATTTTGTCATTGGAACTGGTAAAACCCATCATGTGCGTGAATTTTGCGAGTTGGCATTTGGTTATGCAGACCTGGATTACCGTGACTTCGTTGTCCAGGATCCTCTTTTCTACCGTCCTGCTGAAGTTGACCTGTTAATATCCAATGCTTCCAAGGCGGAAAAGGTTCTTGGATGGAAGCCAAAGGTTACTTTCAAGGAATTGGTTGAAATGATGGTGGATGCGGATCTCGAGCGGTTAAAGAAAGCCGGGCATTAATAAAACCTGGAGCTGTCATGCAAAAAGCTTGGCAATGGATCCGTGCAATTGATCCCCGGCATCGCCTGGCGGATCTCCTCGCTGTTTTGGGGGCATTGATCTATACTGTTCAATCCTATCATTACTCTACCCGCCTTATTTCAATGTTGGATGAAGGTTCTTACCTTTACAAGGGACTTTTGTTTGTCAAGGGAATCTACCGTCCTTTTCAGGACTTTGGCCCGTGGACAAATAAGGGTCCCTTGGCATTCCTGATACCAGGCTGGTTCCAGGATATTTTTGGAGCTGGATTACCTGTCGGCCGATTCATGGCTGTTGGTTTGGGTTTATTAACCCTGGTTGGTCTCTGGTTGACTGCCCGCAGACTGGGAAATGGATGGTGGGCGGCGGCAGTTGTCTGGGGGTTGGCACTCAACCCGGCTTTGATAAAGGCTTACAGCCTGGCAATCTCGCAGGGTTTGGTGGTGTTCCTTTTGGTGTGGAGCTTGGCGCTGATACTTGGGGAGAAACGCAAACCCTGGCAGCTTGTATTGGGTGTAGTTTTAACCGTCATTATGGTTTTTACCCGTCAGAACATGGCGCCAGTCCTTCCACTCATGATCCTCTATATTTTCTGGCAGCATGGAAAGCGGATGGGGTGGATGACCCTGGCGGTAGGGTTGGTGCTATTCATTGCTGGTCATCTTATCTATTGGCCAAACATTATGCGGCTTTGGCTGCCATGGTTGCCTGCCAGGTTAACCCCTTTCCTGGATTTCCTGCGTTTTCAGGATGGTGGCAATCCAGCCTATGGTTCAGAAACTACCTCACTTGGTCAGCTTCGCTCTGTCTTGCAATCTTTTCGAAACAATTTTCTTCCCCTGGTTGGGTTGTTGTTGGTCCTGCTTCTGTTCCCGTTGGGAAAGGCAGCCAGGAAATGGATGGATCATCCCCATTTCCGAACATCTGTCTTCCTGTTGGTACTGCAGGTTACCCTTGTGGTCATGCATGCATGGGCAAGCCTGACACAGGAGTACTGTATTTATTGTTTTTCTCTATACATGGGATTCTTCGCACCAGTGACTTCCCTTATTCTAGTGGTTATGTTTTCTTCCCTTGAGAAAAAACCTGCTAGGCTGCGTAGTTCATTGATCCTGTTGGTTGTATTGGGTTTATTCACAGGCATCGGATACGGTTCATTTGAGGAATACGGTTATCAACTTCGCGGGATTTTTATGAACATAATGTCTGTCCAAATACCCCGCTTTAAGGATTTCTTCAGCAATTGGAAATTTCAGCCGGGAACAATCTCACTGGAAGGTTTGATCGAAAATAAGTTCAAAGTGGTGATAGACCCCTTTAAAGATATCGAGAGTTTCCGGCGGATATTACCCATGATCACAGGATTGTTATATGGGTTGCTTTTCATTTTATTGATCTATCTAGTTTACAAATTTATCAGCAGGAAATTCTATCCTGGCTGGCATTATGCCGCCTTACTGATGATTGGTTTCACTCTTTTGGGTAGTCTCATAGCTCCAACAAGGGCGCTTGGTGGTGGTTCTTTCGCTTATGACTGTGATACTATCAGTTTGGACGATTATCAAAGGATTGGTCAAAGAATGGCTGAAATTATCCCTCCTGGCAGCAAGGTATACTGGGATGTCGGATCATCATCCACTTCCCTGTTGCTTTATCTTCCTTTTATTCAGGTCTTTCCCCAGCAGATAAACGGGATCTATTCCTACCAGTTGGGCGGTAACACACAGGAGATCCTCAGAAGAGGTCAGTGGAATGATACTGCCGCTGCTCAATGGCTTCATGAAGCTGATTTTGTCATTATTGAGAACCCCGCCATCGATACAGGCTGGGATGAAGTCGTATCTGCTGGTTATGAAAAGTTTATGGTTGTCAATCCGGTCTCAGCATGTTCTCAGGATCAGGTGATTGATATCTACAGGAAGGTACCATGAAAAGTAAAATAGATATGGAGCTCTCTTTGGTGATCCCTGTATTAAACGAGATGGAGACGCTTCATTCCCTTGATCAGGCTGTTCATCAGGCACTCTTGGATTTTGAAGGCGACTGGGAGGTTATCTATATTGACGATGGCAGTCAGGATGGCAGCCTTGCTATCCTTGAAGAGCTGGCAGAAGCGGATAAACAACATGTCCGCGTCGTAGGTTTCCGCAGAAATTTTGGGCAGACGGCTGCCATTGCAGCTGGTATCGACCATGCCAGTGGGGAGATCATCGTCACATTGGACGCAGATTTGCAGAACGATCCGGCTGACATCCCCATGATGGTGGCGAAGCTGAATGAAGGTTTCGATGTTGTCAGTGGGTACCGGAAGGATCGCAAGGATACCTTCTTCACCCGCACAATTCCTTCCCGTATCGCCAATTGGTTGATCTCCATCGTCACCGGGGTGCATCTCCATGATTATGGCTGTACCCTTAAGGCATATCGTCGTGAAGTTCTTCAAAATATCCGTCTGTATGGAGAAATGCACCGATTCATTCCAGTCTATGCACATGCCTACGGAGCCCGTATCACCGAGGTTCTGGTCAGGCACCATCCCCGCAAATTTGGGAAGACCAAGTATGGTTTGGAGCGTACGTTCAAGGTCATTCTCGACCTTTTTACAGTCAAATTCCTGCTTAGTTATTCTGCCAAACCCATCTACCTGTTTGGCGGTACAGGAACGATCCTTATTCTGCTTAGCGGTCTGGTGCTTTTAATTTTATTGGTGCGTCGTGTTTTCTTTTCCATCTCTGTTTTGGCTTCACCTCTTTTCCAGATGAGTGCCATGTTCTTCATTCTTGGTTTTCAGTCCATTTTGATGGGGTTGATTGCTGAATTGTTGGTGCGTACCTACCATGAATCCCAGAAGAAACCAACCTATTCCATCCTCAAATTGATGAACATTGATAAGAACTCTAAAACGGAAGGGAACTGAGATCATGGGTTTCAATCCCCGATCCAGTTTCATTTTACAGGTTTGGATTGAACGCCGTTAATTGATCCGGAGATTTCCAGCTTGAAGATCCTGTTGTTGAACAGCGAATTTCCCCCCATCGGTGGAGGTGCGGGCAATGCCAGCGCAAACATCTCCAGGCATCTTGTCGACCTCGGGCATCAGGTGATTGTTTTTACTTCCCGTTATGCGCATTTGCCTGCACATGAAGGATGGCACGGGGTTCAAATACAGCGCATACCTTCCCTTCGCAGGCATCAGGATCGATCCGGATTATTAGAACAGGTCAGTTACATCCTTGTTGGTTGCTTGAAGGTCGGCCGCCTGATTAGGGATTTTCAACCGGATGTTGTCCTGGCTTTTTTTGGTATCCCTTCCGGTGCGATAGCCTGGTGGGTGAAAGTGAAATACCGCATCCCCTATATGATCTCCCTGCGTGGTGGTGATGTTCCTGGTTTTCGGCCGTATGATTTTGCACTGTACCACCGTCTGGTGGGACCTTTCCTGCGTGTCATTTGGAAGAATGCCGCCTCCCTTGTTGCCAACAGCCGCGGCTTGCGTGACCTTTCGCTGAAGTTTGAACCGCATGCCCGTATTGATCTTATTCCCAATGGGGTCGATCTCGAAGAGTATTCCGTTATGGATCGAAAATGGATGCCGCCTCGCCTCCTGACCGTCGGACGATTGGTGTACCAGAAGGGCTTCGATCTGGCTGCCCGGGCTCTGTCCGACCTTAAAGACCTGGAATGGAAATGGATCATTGCAGGTGATGGATCTTTTCGTCAGGAGTTGAATTCTTTGTGCCTGGATTTGGGAATTTCCGACCGTGTTATTTTCGCTGGCTGGCAGTCTCGCAGCCAGTTGAAGGAGCTCTATCGTGATGCCAACTTGTTCGTTTTTCCTTCCCGCCACGAGGGTATGCCCAATGCTGTTCTGGAAGCAATGGGCAGTGGACTGCCGGTGGTTGCCTCACGCATAGCCGGCAATGAAGAACTGGTGGTTCATGGCGAGACAGGTTTGCTCGTTCCTGGCGAATCCATTGCAGAACTGACTTCCGCTTTGAGTCTGCTGATATTGGATGATGAAAGCCGCAGGAAGATGGGAACTGCCGGTCATGCCCGGGTGCAGGCTGGGTATTCATGGAAAAGTGTTGCCAGTGAGTATGCCCGCCACCTTTCAGGCATGTTGGAGACAGGCTGATGTGCGGTATCTGTGGACAGGTGTTTGTGGATGAGCGCTTCCCGGATGCGGAAGTCCTTCTGCGTATGAATTCCGCCCTTGTCCATCGCGGTCCCGATTCAGAAGGGATGCACCAGGCACCCGGCGTGGGTTTGGCCATGCGCCGCCTGGCAGTCATCGACCTTTCCACCGGAGACCAGCCTATTACCAATGAGGATGGCAGTCTTTGGATCGTCTTTAACGGTGAGATCTTTAATTTCAAGCAGTTGCATGCTGATTTGGAGAAGGCTGGACACCAATTTAAAACACGTTCAGATACCGAATGTATCCTTCACTTGTACGAAGATCACGGTGATGATTGTGTCCAATACCTTAATGGTCAGTTTGCTTTTGCGCTTTGGGATGCCTCCCGCCAGCGTTTGTTGCTTGCCCGTGACCGTATGGGTGAGAAACCACTTTTCTATTCTCGCCAGGGTGACACCCTTTATTTCAGTTCTGAACTGACCAGCCTCCTTACCGGGTTACCCAACCAACCCGACATTGACTTGAACGCTATTGACCTTTACCTTGGACTGCAGTACGTACCTGATCCTCTGACTGTTTACCAGGGTGTTTATAAATTACCTCCTGCCAGTACGCTGACATGGCAAAATGGCGAATTGCAGGTTGAGCGGTACTGGCAGGCTGCCTTTGCTCCAAAATGGGATCAACCCGGGGATCAGTTGGCAGAGACTTTACGGCAAAAGCTTCGGCATGCGGTCGAGATCCGCATGTTGTCTGATGTTCCCTTGGGTGCCCACCTTTCAGGTGGGATCGATTCCAGCATTATCGTAGCTCTCATGGCTGAATTGAGCGATCAACCCAATGAGACATTCTCGGTTGGATTCAAGGAAAGCTCCTTCTCCGAGCTGCCATTTGCGCGTGCTGTTTCCGAACGATACAACACCCATCACCACGAATTCATCCTTTCATACGATGATATTCCAGCCACCATGCTTGCTTTGGTGGATCATTTTGGTGAACCATTTGCGGATCCTTCAGCCCTGCCCCTTTTCCTTCTCTCCAGGGTAACACGTCAGCATGTAACCGTGGCTTTGAATGGAGATGGTGGGGATGATATTTTTGCTGGTTATCCTCGCTATTGGCTCGACCCTCTGGCAGATGCCTACATGAAAATTCCGGGATTTATTTCCAGGAAACTGATCCCCTCTTTGATGAGGTTTTTCCCCGATAAGAGTGGCAGACCAGTCGGTGCCAGCCTGGTTAACGGACTTAAACGCCTTGAACAAGTAACAACCATGGATCCACGCGCCAGCATCCTTCGCTGGGGTTCTTATTTTTCACCAGACCAACGCCGTAGTTTATGGAGGTCTGAATTGTGGCAGGAACACAATTCTCATAATGCGGAGGAATGGCTCATGGAATGGTATGACCAGCTCCCAATGGGGACAGGTCGACTGGATCGAACCTTGTTTTGTGATACCAATACCTACCTACCGGGAGATCTGCTTGTCAAGTCAGATCGTATGAGCATGGCTGCTTCACTTGAAGCTCGCTCTCCGTTCCTTGATCACGAATTGGTTGAGTGGGTATCCCGCCTTCCCATTAATATGAAATTGAATCATCGCAGTGGGAAGTACCTGTTAAAGAAAGCCTTTCAAGATTACCTGCCTGCAAGTGTCCTTGACCACCGAAAGCAGGGCTTTGGAATTCCCGTGGGATCCTGGTTCCGGGGACCCCTCTCTGAATGGTCAAGGCAGATCCTGCTCGGGCAAAAAAATCCCCTGCATGTTTGGTTTAATTCAGATCAAGTTGAACACCTGCTTGAAGAACACCAGTCAGGTCGTTTCGATCATGGCAAGCGCATCTGGTCCTTGATGATGCTGGCGCTTTGGACAGAAGGGAAAAAGTTGTAATACCATGATCACTAAACCCCGCGTTCTTCAGGTGATCGACCATACTGATTCAGGCGGAACCCAGGCACAGCTGGCGATCCGCATGGCAGGTTTACAAGATCAGTTTGAGTTCTCCGTTGCAGTACTCGGGCGAACAGGGGATCTCTCTTCCAAATATCAGCAATTGGGGTTCCCGGTCTTTGAACTTGGCAAAGGCAGGAATCGTTGGAACCTGGGGGTCTTTTTCTCTTTGTTCAAACTTGTGAAAAGGGTTCGACCGCAAATCGTCCATGGTCACCTCTTTAAATCCATCATTCTCTCACCCCTTGTTGCCTTACTGGCTGGTACTTCATCCATACTGCATGATCATTCGGGACTTAACCAACGATCCTTGCGCTTTTATTTTCACAACCCGCTCCAAAGATCCATATATTCTTTGGCATTACGACTTGCTATCAGGTTGAGCACCCATGTTGTGGTGTTTACGCAATCAGGTCGACAGGATTACGTAAGGGAATTTAATGTTCCCCAGGCAAAGATCGACATTCTTCCGAATAGCATTGATTCTGGTGGTTTGAACATTGGGCAGACTGGTTATGATCTTCGCAAGGAATTGAAGCTTTCGGATAAAGCCAGGATCATCATTATGGTAGGTAGGCTTTCTCCTGAGAAGGATTGGCAAACCTTTATTGATGTTGCTGAACGATTTCCAGATCCTGAACAATACGCTTTTATTGCTGTTGGTGGTGGATATCAGGAAGCCAGCTTGCGTGAAACTATAATGAATAAGGGATTGGCGAACTTACATTTCTTGGGAGAACGAAACGATGTGCCTGCTTTGCTTTCACAGGCAGATGCATTCCTGCTCACTTCCCGCCAGGAGGCTTTCGGCAATGTAATTTTGGAGGCAATGGCAGCAGGCTGCCCTGTGATCGCTTCCCGCACACCCGGAGCTAGTTCCATCATCGAGCATGGGATCAACGGGTTTTTGGTGGAAATTGGTGACGTGCATGCATTCGTCACTACTCTGGAATCTATCAATACCGATCCTCGCAGAATTGAAGAATTGGTTCAAAACGCAAGGCTTTCTATAGGCGAATTTTCACCGCAAAAGGTTTCCGCAAAATTGGCGAACATCTACACTATGGTTTTAAAGAACAGGAGACAGCAAAAATCGTAATGGAAACGACAAGAAAGCCTATTCCATTGAAAACCAGGATCTGGAATATTGCCAAGATCCTGATAGCAATTGCACTGGTCGGCTTCGTGATCTCCACCACGGATGTCGAGCAATTAAAGCTTTCCTGGCAAATGCTTTCCCGTGATTGGCTTATAGCCAGCATCGCGGTTTTCCTGTTGATGGTTATTGTAAAAGCCCTGCAATACCGGGCATTGATCGATCCCCACCTTTCCTTCTGGAATGTCCTCAATATTACCGTCATGCAGAATGCCATCTCGAACTTTGTTTCCAATGCAGCCGGAGTGGCAACGTATGCATCCATGTTCAAGGTGGAGCATGATGTCACCTTAACCCGTTCTGCCATCGCTTTTATCTTGGTCAAAGTGGGTGATCTGGTTTCCATCCTTTTTTTGCTGGTTGCCTCGTTGTTCTTTGTTTGGTCCCAGGTCAGCATTCTCCATGAGGTGTTGTTGATACTGATCGCTGTGATCCTGCTCGCTTTGCTTACCGTTCTGGCCACGATTTTATTTCGTCAATGGTTTGTTAATGCTCTGGATAAATTTCTTATCCGCTTGAACCTCGTAAAATTTGGATTGGTCAGAAAGGCATTTTCGATCCTGGCATCTCTTTCCAGGGCGGAAAAGGCAGTGGTTAATAAGCTGATGGTCCTGGCATTGGTATACTCCGGGTTGTATTTTATGATCACGATCACCTGGTCTTATACATTGATTAATGCCTTTCATATACCGATCGCATTCCCGGGCATGGTGTTCGTCTCGGCAGTTCGTCAGATCATCTCCTTCATCCCCATTCAGGTATTTGGCGGTTTGGGGGTGACTGAAATTTCCTCCCTCTATTTGTACGGTCTTTTCAATATTCCCGTTCCTGAATTGAGCGCGGCATTGATCGGGATTCGTATCTATCACACCATAGTGAACGCACTGACACTTCTCTATATTCCGTTCGGAAAAAAGAAGATATAAAATCTTACCCCTCGATAATCTCGCTGAAATATTGACCCCTTGACCCTGAACAGGATGCGGTTATAATTCAACAATTGAATTATGGAAAATTCTACTGAGGTTAACAGGGAACTAGCCCTCCTCGAATCGATCGAACTCGATCCGGATGTCACCCAGGCCAGCCTTGCATCACAATTGGGTGTGGCTGTCGGGACCATTAACTGGCATATCAAGCGCTTGATCGAGAAAGGCTATGTCAAGATCAAACGGGCTGAACGAAAGAAATTACGCTATATCATCACGCCTGAGGGGATAGCCATGCGTGCCCACCTGACAGTGGATTTCATTGAGCAGCAATTCAATCTTTATCGAAATACTCGCCAGCGGGTCAAGGATCACCTTCAGCAGGTGCAGAAGGCAGGCTATGATTCTATTCGATTGGTTGGTGAAGGTGATGTCGTGGATGTGTGCAGGTTGACTTGCCTTGAGCAGGGAATTGAAATATCGAATGATGGAAACAGCCCTGTTCTTGAAGTGATAGGATTGAAGGTTATCCTTCATTTGGAGGCTGATCATGGATAATAAGCGTCACGTCCTTATAACAGGGGGCGCCGGTTACATTGGCTCATTGCTGACTGCAGAACTGCTTCGTGCGGGGTATCGCGTTTCCGTTCTGGATAAGCTCCTTTTTGGGGGGGAATCTCTCTTGGCTTTCATGGCACATCCCGATTTCTATTTTGCTCGGGCAGATATCACCGAGAACCGCGCGTTGCACCATTTCCTCCCGCGTGATTGGCCTGCACCCGATGCCACTGTGCATCTTGCCGCCATTGTCGGTTTTCCTGCCTGCCAGTCCATTGGAAAACAGGCTGCCTGGCGTTATAACGTGGATGGAACCCGTAAAGTGTTCGAACAATCCGCTTCTTTGGGTGTTTCCCGCTTTATTTTTGCCTCAACCTACAGTAATTATGGTGTTTCCACGGATGGTAAACAAGTTAATGAGGAATCGAAACTCAACCCGCAATCACTTTATGCCGAGACCAAGATCGCTTCCGAAGAGTTCCTCCTTAAACAAAAAGATGAGTCATGTGTTCCCCTCATCTTCCGTTTGGCGACTTTGTATGGCATCTCTCCCCGCACCCGCTTTGACTTGATTGTCAACCAGTTTGTCCTTGATGCCTACACCAGGCGTGAACTGATCATTTACCAGCGTGGATATTCCCGCTCTTTTGTCCATGTTCGTGATGTGGCTCGTGGTATCCTGCTCGGTTTAGAGGCTCCGGAAGATAAGATCCGCGGGCAGGTTTTCAACTTGGGGATGGACAATGGCAATTACACCAAGGATGAGATTGTCGGTCTGGTTATCAAACGCTTGCCTGAAACCACCGTTCGTTACAAGGATCTGACCTTCGGCGGTGATATGCGCGACATCCGTGTCTCTTTCGAAAAGATCAAGCGGGTAATGGAATTCAAAGCTGAATTTAACGTGGATGATGGTGTCCGCGAGGTTGTCAATGCACTCAGTTCCGGAATGATCCGCAACCCGACAGATGAGCATTACCGCAATGCTCGTTTCATCGTTCAATAAATCAACCAATGGAGTCACAATGACGGAAAATTTTTGGAAAAATAAAAGGGTGGTTGTTACTGGAGGAGCTGGCTTTTTGGGCTCTTTCCTTACAGAGAAACTCTATCAGCTCGGTGCTGCTGATATTTTGGTTCCCCGCATCGAAAACTACGATCTCACCGACCGTGATGACATCCGCACCTTTCTTGATGATGCCAGTCAGCCGTTTGAAAACCGTCCTGCACATCTCAAACCTGCCAACCTTCCAAATCTTAAACCAAAACCGACCGACCCTGCTGACACGATCATCATTCACCTGGCAGCTCATGTTGGAGGAATCGGTGCCAACCGGGAACACCCGGCTGAGTTTTTCTACGATAACCTGATGATGGGTGTCGAACTGATGCACCAGGCTTGGCAGCGAAGAATTCAAAAATTTGTCGCCATCGGAACGGTTTGTGCTTACCCCAAGTTCACACCGGTGCCTTTCAAGGAAGATGATCTCTGGATTGGATATCCCGAAGAGACCAATGCCCCCTATGGTTTGGCGAAAAAGATGCTTCTTGTCCAGGCGCAGGCTTATCGACAGCAGTATGGATTCAATGCCATTTATCTCTTACCGGTTAATCTTTACGGACCGCGCGATAACTTTGACCTGGAAACATCCCATGTCATCCCGGCTCTGATTCGCAAGTGTGTCGAGGCAAAGGACCGGGGAGATGACGAGATCGTTGTCTGGGGAGACGGTTCTCCGACCCGTGAATTCCTTTATGTGGAGGATGCTGTTGAAGGAATTTTGCTAGCTGCCGAGAAATACGATGGAGAGGAGCCTGTAAATCTTGGGTCTGGTTATGAAATTCCTATCAAGGAATTGGCAGAGAAGATAGTAAAACTGACTGGCTTCAAGGGAAAGTTGACTTGGGATATCAGCAAACCCAATGGGCAGCCCCGTCGCGGTCTGGATGTGAACCGGGCGCGTCAGGAATTTGGTTTCCAGGCAGGCACCTCCTTCGAAGATGGTCTCCGTAATACCATCGCCTGGTATGTTCAGAATAGGAAGTAACCAGTACATGACTGACCAGGCAACGATTACCAGGACTGAGACAAGGTCCATCACACTGCGGCCTTCCAGGGGTTGGATATCCCTTAATCTGCGTGATCTTTGGCTGTACCGCGAGTTGATCTATTTTCTTACCTGGCGCGATATCAAGGTGCGTTATAAGCAGGCAGTCCTTGGTGTTCTATGGGCAGTTCTCCAGCCTGTGTTCACTATGATCGTCTTCAGTGTGATCCTCGGGTATCTTCTCAAGGTTCCCACTGATAATAATATCCCCTACCCGGTATTCAGTTTCGTTGGGTTGCTTCCCTGGCAGTTGTTTGCCAATTCCCTGTCCAAATCTGGAAGCAGCCTGGTGGGAAGCGCCAACCTGATCACCAAAGTATATTTCCCACGCCTGGTGATTCCCATTTCTGCTCTTGGTGCCACCATGGTGGATTTCCTGATTTCATTCGTAGTTTTGATCGGCTTGATGATTTATTACAAACTTGCAATCACCTGGAATATCCTCTGGTTGCCGCTATTCCTCTTGTTTGCTCTCGTTACAGCTCTTGCTGTCGGTCTCTGGCTCTCTGCTTTAAATGTTCAATACCGGGATGTGCAGCAGATGATCGGTCCGATCATCAACCTGTGGATGTATGCCTCACCAGTGGTTTATTCTGCCAGTATTATCCCAAGTGAATCCTGGCAGCTTGTTTACGCCCTTAACCCGATGGCAGGTGTCATTCAGGGTTTCCGCTGGGCGCTATTGGGAACAGATCCACCCGGTTTGAGCCTGGCGGTATCAATTGGCGTGGTCCTTATTCTGTTGGTTTCCGGGCTTTACTTCTTCAAACGCATGGAACGTGTCTTTGCGGATATCGTTTGATCATTATTAAGGATCGATAGGGTTTAAATGGGTGATGTAGCCATTCAGGTCAGGAATCTCGGGAAAAGGTATCGCATTGGTGCGTTGATGAAACGTAATGACACCCTGCGGGATCAGATCGTGGATTGGTCCACTAATTTGGTCCATCGTTTTCAACGCAATCCATTGTCAAACCATGATGAAAGCAGTTGTGGGCGCTCAAGGATATTTCTTTTGAGGTTAAAAAGGGGCAGGTTCTCGGAGTGATTGGTAAAAATGGCGCCGGTAAGAGCACCCTGCTTAAAGTGCTTTCCCGTATCACTGAACCTTCCACCGGTGAAGTTGTGATCAATGGTCGCGTGGGATCATTGTTGGAAGTTGGAACCGGTTTCCACCCCGAGTTGACCGGCAGAGAGAATATCTATCTCAATGGTGCCATACTGGGGATGGCTCGAACCGAGATCAACCGAAAATTTGATGCAATAGTGGATTTTTCAGAAGTGGGCAGGTTCATCGATACACCGGTCAAGCGATTTTCTTCTGGTATGTATCTTCGCCTGGCTTTTGCTGTGGCTGCATTCATGGAGCCTGAGATCCTGGTTGTCGATGAGGTATTGGCTGTTGGAGATGCAGAATTTCAGCAGAAATGTCTCGGAAAAATGAGCGAAGTGGCGCAGGAAGGTCGCACGATACTGTTTGTCAGCCATAATATGTCTGCCATTCTACGGCTGACCCAGGAAGCGATTGTACTCAATAAGGGTCAGCTTCAACTGCGTGCTCCCACACCGGAAGCAGTGGATCTCTATCTTTCTGGCGGACATGCCAAGGCAGGGGAGCATATCTGGCAATCCGATGAGATCCCCGCGGATGCAGCACCATTTGTTCCGGAAGCCATGCGCCTGATGGATATCCACGGCAGTATTGTGGATACTATTCGTTCAACAGAACCTTCATTTCTTGAGGTGGAGTACACATTAAAAGCACCGATAACAGGATTGCGTATTGGTATTTATCTTCATACAGCCCGCGGAGAAGCTGTATTGACATCTTTTGATACGGACGAAGTGGAATTATTTGACCAACATACCCGCCGGAAAGCAGGTAGATATGTAAGCCGCTGCACCATCCCTGCCGATCTTCTTAACCAGGGACGGTACACGGTTTCTTTCAACGCAAGTTCATACAACATTCGCAGGTATTTCAGGGATGAACAGGTTCTTGATTTCACTGTGGATGCAACTGGCGCACCAGGGATGCAGTGGTCTGAATCAAGATCCGGTGTCATCCGCCCGCGCCTTATATGGGATATCATGGAAAGGTAGGGAATGATCAGCATCAAAGAGAATATCAAGAAGATAGTGGGAGAGATCCCGTTGGCTGCCGAAGTTTATTGGCTCACACGAAAAGCAGAACATCCAACAGGTTCCAATTATTCCCTGCGCAATGTCAAGGAAGTTTTACCGGAAGCTGTTTCTGTGGTTGCAGAAAGCCGCAAAACTGCGCCTGCTGGCAAAAAGATCTTCCTGTTTTCCTCCACCCATAAATGGCTGGAGATCGATCTGTTTCTGAGCCTTGCACTGGCAGGTCAGGGACATGAAGTAACCCATGCTTATTATCCTTATGGGGAATGGAACATTCAATCCGCTTTGTTCGACCTTCGCAAACAAAGCGTTTATACCCGCAACATTTTAAGCCAGGTATCGTCTGTCATGTCAACGGTCGACCTATTCCGTTCGAAGATTCCTTCAGGAGAAATTCCCCGGGAGGTTCTGGATATTGTCGACCAGGTTACGGATTACGATTATATGTATGCCTACCAGACTGAAGAAGTGAATGATGAGGATCAGTTTTATCTATTCCGTCATGATCGAAACCTTCATTCAGCCAGGACACTTTACAGTCTGTTGCAGAAACTGAAACCGGATGTTGTCATCGTTCCCAACGGAACCATCCTGGAATTGGGTGTGGCATACCGGATAAGCAGGTTATTGGATATTCCCACTTCCACCTTCGAATACAGTGATCAGCGCAATGTGATGTGGCTCGCCCAAAATGATGAGATCATGCTTCAGAATACAGACCTTGTTTGGAAAAAGGCTGAAGGGCGTAATCTTAAACCCAGCGAAATTAAGAAAGTGGAATCTTTGATGACATCCCGCAAGGAAGCTGCTCTTTATGGAAAATTCTCCCGCAAATGGCAGAATGCTCCATCCAAGGGACCGGAAAATACCAAAAAGATGCTTGGTCTTGACGATCGTCCCGTGATTCTCCTGGCTACCAATGTTATGGGCGACAGCCTTACATTGGGAAGACAGACATTTACCAAATCCATGGCAGATTGGATCATTCGAACCATCCAGTATTTTATCCAGACCAAAGGAATTCAACTGGTCATCCGCATTCATCCTGGTGAAGCCAGGGTTGAACATGGATCGATCAGCGAAATGATTCAGCAGATGCTGCCAGTGCTGCCGGATCACATCCATGTCATAGGACCGCTCGAAGAGGTGAATACCTATGATCTGATGGATCTGGCTAGTCTCGGTCTGGTATATACAACAACGGTCGGTCTCGAAATGGCACTGCGGGGTATACCGGTGGTTGTTGCCGGTCGAACACATTACCGCAACCGTGGCTTTACGCATGACCCCACATCCTGGGTGAATTATTTCAAGGAACTCAACGCCCTCATGGAAAATTTGCAATCATTCCAGCTCACCGAAGACCAGGTCAGGTTGGCCTGGAAGTACACCTATCTGTTCTTTTTTGAGTACCCGCATCCTTTCCCATGGCACATGGCAGGTCGGGCAAAAGATTTCAAGGAATGCACCATGAGCTCGGTCCTCTCGAAAAGAGGTTTGAATAAGTACGGCAGGACGTTTGAATTATTAACCTTCGATCAAAAATTGGATCAGGATTAATCTTAAGGAAGTTAAAAATGGACTGGAAAAATAGTGTCGTATTGATTACCGGAGGAACAGGATCATTCGGCAGGAAATTTGTTCGTATCATGCTGGATGAATTTCATCCGAAGAAATTGATTGTTTTCAGCCGGGATGAACTGAAACAGCATGAAATGCAGACTTCCGGATTTGCTGATCCGAGCTTGCGTTTTTTCATTGGAGATGTTCGCGATCGTGATCGTCTTCGCCGGGCGATGAACGGTGTCGATATCGTTGTCCATGCAGCTGCCCTGAAACAGGTGCCTGCCTGTGAATACAATCCGATGGAAGCCATCAAGACAAACATCATGGGAACCAGCAATGTGGTCGAAGCAGCCCTGGACTCAGAGGTCAACAAAGTGTTGGCGATCAGTACCGACAAGGCTGTAAACCCGGTTAATCTTTATGGTGCCACCAAGTTGGCTGCTGAAAAATTGGTCATTCAAAGCAATGCGTATGCAGCCGGTGCAGCCACGCGCTATTCCTGTGTCCGTTATGGTAATGTGGTTGGCAGCCGGGGATCGGTTGTACCGGTTTTTCTCAAACAGAGGGAAACTGGAACGGTAACGATCACCGATGATCGAATGACTCGTTTCTGGCTCTCACTGGATCAGGGTGTCCATTTTGTGATCAATTGTATTGAACAAATGGAAGGGGGTGAGGTATTCGTCCCCAAAATTCCCAGCATGAAAGTGGTTGACCTTGCCCGCGCCATTGCTCCGCATGCAGCCATCAATGTGATCGGTATCCGTCCCGGGGAAAAACTCCACGAAGCGCTCATATCAGAAGATGAATCTCGAACGACAGTGGAACTGGAAAATATGTTTGTGGTCCAGCCGGCGGAAGCGCTCTGGTTTGGTTATTCCTGGCAGCAGAAGGGTAACCTTTTGGAGGATGGGTTCCGCTATACCAGTGATACGAATACCGAGTGGTTGGATGTTGAAGGCATCCAGAAGTTTATCGCGCCGTATGAGAAATTATTCAGCAACGGCAAACTGGACGGATAAATGCGGCTTATAGTCACCGGGGCAAGCGGTTTGCTCGGTTTAAACCTATCACTGTCTTCTTTGGAAACCCACCAGGTTATTGGTGTGGATCGAAGCAAATTGGCAGGTGTACCATTCGAACTCCTCAATATCGATCTTCTTGAAAAAGGATCGATTGAAAAGATCTTCGATGTCGCCAACCCGGATTGCCTTATCCATTGTGCAGCCCTGGCGGATGTGGATGCCTGCGAAAAAGACCCGCTTGGCAGCCGGCGGTTGAATGCCCTTTTACCTGGGGAAATAGCCGCAGCTTGTGCCTCCCATTCCGTTCCCATGCTGCATATCTCCACGGATGCTGTCTTTGATGGTACCAAGGATGGTCTTTATCTTGAAGATGACGTTCCCAATCCATTGGGAGTATAT
>Ga0209342_10000581_pt1 | contig 42497 bp, 52 predicted proteins | sample RifCSP16_2_FD_184023 | JGI IMG/M metagenome (GOLD analysis project Ga0209342, IMG submission 184023) | Soil microbial communities from Rifle, Colorado - Rifle CSP2_sed 16_2 (SPAdes) (version 2) | ecosystem: Environmental > Terrestrial > Deep subsurface > Rock core/Sediment | place: Rifle...
CGGGGTGACGATGCTGGATGAAAAGGAATTTCTAAAGTTGCTGGGTAAATAGCTTTCATGTAGGTTGGGGTGAATGAAATGAACCCCAACAAGCCCAATATCGAGGGCTTGAGGACAAGAACATAATGGTAATATGAGAGGGGTTATGTTGGGGTTCGCGATGCATACCCCAAACCCACGTGCTACATTTACTCATTTCGCTCTGGTACATATTTAAGGGGGTTCCATCCTGTGCCCGAATCGCGTGACAAGACGGACTCACACATGAATCGTGAAGTCACTTGGAAACATGTATGGGAGTTTTTTCCAATTGGCTTTGTGCTAGTAGTCGCCTCTCTGTTCGTGACCTTGTTTGTTGATCCGCTGCGAGCCTTGTTTACCAAACCCACCCCCCGCTTTCGGGAGCTGGCTACGCTTAGACTGGATGCTTTATGTGACCAACTCTTAGAAGGCAAAGATTTTGAGTTTGAGGCAAACGATGACAGGACCCGTGCTGCTTCGGAAGAGGAATTACAAAAAATTGCGCATCACATCAGTATGCAAGCAGCGGGACTCTTTACACTCGAACAATATCCTCAATTATCGAAAATATTTCGCAGCAACCTCTTTTGGTTATATCTCAACGGATATGCCGAGAACGAGAGGCACAAAGGTATCCGCATGGGTTTCTACCTTGCTGTGGTAATCGGAGTCGTAATTTACAGCGTTATTTGAATATAGCCGGGTTCTATGGTCTCTGTAGCCCGTAGGTTGGGGTGAGCGCAGCGAACCCCAACAAACACAAATCCAACTTCGTTGAAATATTGTTCTCATGCGTTATCGTCGCGCAGGTGTTCCTGGAGCAAGTTATTTTTTCACCGTCAATCTTGCCGAGCGGAGCCGGAGATTGCTGGTAATTATCAATAGGGTCAGACACGATTGGTTGCGCAGCGCGCGTAGGATGGATATCGCTGCGCGATGGCCAGGATGCCCGAGTGCCGCGGAGCGCATGGATGCGCGCGAGCGGCCTCAACCCATCCTATGGGCTAATGACCGTTTACACAAACTGATTTACATCCTCGACCAAGGAGACTTCGTATGACCGCACAGCTCGACAAACATAACAATTGGGGTCAGATCACAGTTTCCGCTAATATTAGCCAAAACTGTGATCTGACCCCGTTTACTCTCTTTTCGGTTTAATAATCATTGTTTGGCGCGCGAGCTTATTTGCACGACAGGAGCTGTGAACCCGATGTACCTATGGCGGAATCTCCTGCTCAATGTGTTTCTGGCGATTACAGGCGCTATGTTTTCCTCAACGGTGATGGCGGTATCTGAAGTGATGGCAAAACATCTTGCTCCTTGTCCTTCCTCTCCCAACTGCGTTGCGAGCGACGCCGCCGACCCGTCGCATCACGTACCCCATTTTGCGATCGGTCTTCCTGTCAATGAAGCATGGCGTCTGATCAGAGAGACAGTGAAAGACATGCCTCGGACGAAAATAGTCGAGATTACGGAAAACTATCTCCACGCCGAGTGCACGAGCGCGGTTTTCCGGTTTGTGGATGATCTGGAGATCGAACTCAGAGCGGAGTGTATTATCGCCGTTCGGTCCGCTGCACGGACAGGTTACTGGGATTTTGGTGTGAACCGGCGCAGAGTCGAGCAATTGAGGGAGGTTTTGCGGAGCCGCGGCGTCGTCAAATAAGGACGCCGAACACTCAAGATTATAATCTGGAACCGCAGATGAACGCAGATAAGGAAAGAGACAAACGCAGATGGCTTATGGATTTCTCTTTTATCTGCGTTCATCTTAAAAAATAAATCCGCGTTGATCTGCGGATTAAGATATTTTGAGATAAGTTCTAGTCATCCAGTAACTCGAAATACATCAGTAGTGTTCGCTGGACAAAAAGATCGTTATTGTCGCTTACCATGAAAAAGCGATTGCCCCGATGACGGGCAAGACCTTCGAAGTTGTCAATCTGAAATCCACTATTGCTGTCGAGTTTCACCATCGGTTCCGGACTCAGCGGCCGGGTCGACGAGTCGGCCGTCAGATGTACGCGCTTGAGCATCACGACGATCTGACCGAACGGGTTCTGATAATTCTGCTGCAGTACCAGCACCTCGCCTCGGCCGAGACATTCCAGGGCGGTGATGCGATCGCCCGGCGCGAAGGGATAGAGCCATGACGGGCCGGAGAGGCTGAACAGGCGGGTGTGGCCTTCGCGTTCGTTCTTCAGCGGCGCTTCGGGCGTGGTCATGACGCCGAGCGCTGAATCCACGCACACGGATTCCAGCACCTTGTTGGGGCCGAGATAGCTCTTCGCGTCATTGATCGGCTCGGGAAGAGGGTATTCGCCGATCGCGCTGCCATCGGGATGGTAACGCACGATGCGCGGGGCGCGCTCGAAACTGATGACCAGCTCGGCGTCACCCTTACGTCCGTTGCGTCCGTTCAGGATATCCAGCCCCTCGGCGTCGGCGCGCGACCACTTGAGCGGTTTACTGCTTCCCAACTCGGGCAGAGGAACAGCACGCACAAGTTTCACGCCAGAGAGAAAGTCGCCAGCAAATTCGGGCTGCAGGTGAAACAAGCCGCCTTTGTCGGAAATGGCAAAGAGGATGCCGTCGTCATCGTCCCAGGCAAGCCCCGAGAGTTGCGACAGCCGCAAGCCATTGCGCGTGATGTCGGGCAGTTCCAGCATGCCGAGAAAACGGACGCGCCCGATGCGGTCGCCGATTTTTATATTTTGCGAAAGCGCGACTTGTCGCGTTTCCAGTTCAGTTTGGGCCAGAAGGGGACCACCGTGAAGCCCGGGGGCCAATATTGCGGCGATCATGCCGGCGGTTTTGAGAAAATGCTTCATGATCGGGAGATATTGAACGATGAAAAACCATCTCGCCGCGCGGCGAGATGGTTTGACGAGAACGGCATCAGTTCACTGTAATCTTGGCCTTGTCTTTAAGATCCTTGACCAGATTGCCGACCTTGTCGTCCTGCATCTTGCGGTAGAGATTGGCGCGGGCGCGCTGATCCGACATGAACTGTTCGAAGGTCGGGATCTTGAGAGGACGGGTATCCTCGACCTTGATGATGTGCCAGCCGAAGTCGGATTTCACGGGCTCGGCCGAGACCGCCCCTTTTTTCATCGCCATCACGGCGTTGAAGAACTCCGGCACCACCATGCCCTGATTGATCCAGCCGAGTTCGCCGCCGGCTTTGCCGCTTTGGATGTCGACGGATTTGTCCTTGGCGAGTTTGTCGAACTTTACGCCCTTGCCCAATTGCGCCAGGATTTCCCTGGCTTCGGCTTCCTCCTTGACGAGGATGTGACGCACCTTGTATTCGGTCTTGTGCGTGTTCTCGACTTCCTGTTCGAAGCGCTTCTTCACGTCGTCATCCGTGACGGGGTTGTCACGCAGCAGCTTGCGTTTGACGGCCTGCCCCAGGATTTCCTCGCGCACGCGCTTCATGAGGCTGCTCACTTCCGGTTCCTGGTCGAGTTTGTTGCTGACGGCGTGCTGGGCGAGCAACGTCTTTTCGATCATTTCATCCAGCACGACCTTCTTTTCCTTGTCCTTGTCGGGGATCGGGCCGACCTGCTGCTGGCGCAGTTGCAGGTAATTCTGGTAATCCGATTGCATGATCTTTTCGCCGTTGATGGTGGCGATGACCTTGTCGGCTTCCTTGGCCGCTTCTTTACCGGCCTCGTCGGCCGGCTTTTTATCGCAGCCGGCGGCGAACAAGCCGGCCGCGGCCAGAACAACGATGAGGGAGGTGCGTAGGGTTGACATGGATTTTCCTTGGTGAGAGTTGTGGTTTGGCTGATGGATTGGCGGTTCAGAGTTCTTCCGGTGTGAACGCCTGGATGCTGAGCGCATGAATCTCCGTTTTCATCATCTCGCCCAGCGCCTGGTAGATCATTTGATGCCGTTGCACCGGAGTTTTGCCCTGGAAGCGCGGCGAGACGATGGTGACGGCGAAATGCCCGCCGCCGCTTTGCGCGCCTTCGTGCCCGGCATGCCGGTGGCTGTCATCGCGCACCTCGATTTTCTGCGGCGCGAAGGCCTCGCGCAAGCGGTTTTCAATGAGAGTTACACGTTCCATTTATGTAAGATGCCTTTGAAATAATAGTTTTCACCGCAAAGGCGGTCGCTCTCGCGCATCCCTGCGCCCGCGACATTCGTACTTCCTGTACAGCACAAAGAGCGCAAAGTATTTTGTTTTGTTGCGGCCCAGGGTGCAACAAAACCCGTTGCACCCGTTCGGCGGCGCTAATGTTCGCTGAACATTAGCGGAAACCCCGCCTCACCCTTCGCGTCTTTGCGGTGAGAAATCATAATTAAATTAATCGCAACTTCCTTAGAACCTCTAACAAAATGAACTCTGCCGGCGCTCAACCCCCCCCCCCCCCCTCCCCCTGGAAGGGGGAGGGAGAGGGAGGGGGTGCGGCGTTTCATTTTGTTAGGCGCTCTTAGGGTAATACCTTGCGAAACGGTTTGACGCTGACATTGGCGTAGACACGCGCTTCGACATACGGGTCGGCATTGGCCCAGGATTGCGCGTCTTCCAGCGAATCGAATTCGGCGACGATCAGGCTGCCGGTGAATCCGGCCGGCCCGGGGTCGTTGCTGTCCACCGCCGGGCAGGGGCCGGCGAGCAGCAGACGGCCTTCATTCTGCAGTTCCTGCAAACGCGCGAGGTGCTGGGCGCGCACGGAAAGCCGGCGCTCGAGACTGCCTTCAGTGTCGGTGGCGTTGATGACGTACCACATCAGTCCGCGGTCCTGTTGGGAGAGGATTCGCCAGGCTCCGGTTTATCCTGAAAATGTTTCGCCATGAAGAACGCCTGCGCCACGACGAAAACCAGCGTGATGCCCAGCAACCCGAATACCTTGAAGTTGACCCAGATACTGCGCCGTGTTTCCTCGTCGAGATCGAGACCGTAATAGAACGCGACGTAGATGTTCACTGCCCCGAGCACGGCAAAGAAAATGCCCCAGCTCAGATTGAGACGTTTCCAGACCGTCGCGGGCAGCGCGACTTGCGACGACAGCATGCGCTCAATGACGGTTTTGCCGCCGAACCACCGGCTGGCAAGCACGAGCGCGGACAGAATCCAGTACACCAGCGTGGGTTTCCATTTGATGAAGGTGTCGTCGTGCAGCAGCAGTGTCATGCCGCCGAAGACCGCGATGACGGCGAGTGTTACCACCTGCATGGTTTCGAAGCGGCGGTGCTTGAACCAGAAAAGACCCACCTGTACGAACGACGCGGCAATGGCCACCGCCGTGGCGACATAGATGTCGTATGACTTGAAGGCCGCGAAAAACAGCAGCAGCGGAAACAGATCGTAAAGGAATTTCATCGTGAAAGCGGTGACAAAAGGAGCGCTATTTTGGCACCAGCCCGGCGGGGCGGCAAGAACATTGCTGGAAAATTCCCGTTTTTCGCGATGTTCTCCGGCTTAGTGCATCCGCGGGCGTGTCCAGCGGTCGAAATAGCGGTGCATGACCTGGCGGACGTGCGGAGGGTAATCGAGTTCCTCCATCTGCTGCATGCCTTCGGCGAAAAACGCGGCCGCATCCTCCGGAAGGTAGCGCACCAGATCGTCGAAAACCTTTTCCATGAGCTCCGGATTGTGCGTACGCGTGGCCACGATGCCGCGATTCAGATGCAACACCCGCCACGGCCGGCCGGGATTGTTCTTCTCCAGATCCTGCTTGATGAGATTGGCGGCGGCCTGGGCCACGCGCCCCATCAGCGTGATCAGCGGTTCCAGTGACGCGGGATCTTGCGCGCGGTTGGCGAAGTTGGCGAGTGCATTGACCACCGGTTCGAGCGTGCGAATCTGGCCGTCGTGACGCACGAGCCAGTCGGCGGCGGCAAGTGTTACGATTTCCAGGTCCTGTCGCGGGACGGGCAGGTTGAGCTGGCCGGCCCAGGCGGAGAGATCGGCGATGAGTGTCATGCCGTAGTCGCCCAGTTGCGTGGCGTCATCCTTGGCGATGGGGCCGATTTTGCCTTCTTCGCGGTCAATGCGCTCGATGATGCTCAGGAACTGTTCGATGGCTTCCGTCAGTTGTCCCGGGGTGATCTGGTTGGTTATGTCCGGCCGCCTCGCCTCGTAAGTTTCATTGATCTCCGCCGCCGCGTGCTTGAATCGCAGCGCCGCTTCGGCAAGAGTGGGAGGCAATGTGCTGGTGGCCATGGGTAATATATAGCTGCCGTCACGAAATAATCGAGTGTTCATGATACCCTGTTTGATATGAGCGATTCCAATTTTGTTCCCGTATCGATCCCGTCGCATGGCTACGATATGCACACGCACAGTTTGCGTTCGGATGGAACGCTCACGCCGTCGGAGCTGGTTCAGCGGGCGTACGCCGCCGGTGTCAGGGTGTTGGCGCTGACCGATCATGACGTCACCGACGGTATCGCCGAGGCGCAGGTTGCCGCGTGCCGGCTCGGGATAAGACTGATCGCGGGTGTCGAAGTCTCCGTCACGTGGCAGAGCCAGACGCTGCATATCGTCGGCCTCAACATCAGCCCGGACCGGTCCGAGTTGCAGCAGGGCTTGGCCCGCCTGCGCGAATTTCGGCAGTGGCGCGCCGAGGAAATTGGCCGCCGCCTGCGGAAAAAAAGGATCGAAGGCGCCTACGAAGGAGCGGCACGTCTGGCCCGGGGAACGATCATTTCGCGCACGCATTTTGCGCGTTTCCTCGTCGATCAGGGTTATGTGCGGGGTCCGCAACAGGCCTTCCGGCAGTTTCTCGCGCGCGGCCAAGCCGGCCACGTACCGGGCCGCTGGGCCGCGCTCGAAGAAGCGGTGCAATGGATAGTTTCCGCGGGCGGGCGGGCGGTGGTGGCGCATCCGGCGCGCTACAAGCTGAGCGCCGGGAAATTGCGTCAATTGCTGGGCGAGTTCCGCGAATGCGGCGGCGCGGCGATTGAGGTGATTTCCGGCAGCCACACGCCCGATGCCAACCGTCATTTTGCCGGCATCGCCCGGGAACACGGTTTCCTGGCCTCGGCGGGATCGGATTATCATGGCCCGCAGAAAACCTGGATGGATCTGGGAAGGCTCCCTGCGTTGCCGGACGGTTGTGTCCCCGTGTGGCAAGATTGGGAGCGCTCAGGACTAAGGGCTGAGGACTTAGTCCTGAGTCCTCAGTCCTAAACTTCATGGCTCAATACTTTCAAATCCATCCGGTAAACCCGCAACCGCGCCTGATCAAGCGCGCGGTGGATATCGTGCGCGCCGGGGGTGTGATCGCGTATCCCACCGATTCGAGCTATGCGCTCGGCTGCCACATCGGCGACAAGCAGGCGATGGAGCGTATCCGGCGTATTCGCCGCGTGGATGACGCCCATAATTTCACGTTGGTCTGCCGTGACCTTTCCGAGGTCTCGCAATATGCGCGGGTGGGAAATGCCGATTACCGTCTGCTGCGGGCCAATACCCCGGGCCCGTACACGTTCATCCTGCCGGCCACGCGCGAGGTGCCACGCCGCCTGCAGCATCCCAAGCGCAAGACCATCGGCCTGCGCGTGCCGGACCATGTCATCGCGCAGTCCCTGCTGACTGAACTGAACGAGCCGCTGATGAGCTCGACCCTTATTCTGCCGGGGGATGATCTGCCCCTGAGCGACCCGGAGGAGATCCGGACCCGTTTGGAACATGAACTGGATCTGGTGATCGATGGTGGTTTCTGCGGATTGGACCCCACGACCGTTATCGAACTGGAAGACGGCGTGGTGACTCTGGTGCGCAAAGGCAAAGGCGACACCGCGCGATTTGCCACGTAAATCTTTCTGAAAATCAAGGGGATAAGGTCATATTCCGGCTTTCATGTCAGTGAAGGGTCCTGATATACTCCGCGGCCAATGCCCAACCTAAGCCTGCCCCAGTTTTTTGCGGTAGCCATCCTGCCCCTGCTGTTTGCCATCACCGTCCATGAGGTTGCTCACGGCTGGGTGGCCAAGCTGTATGGCGATCCCACGGCCCAGCGCCTTGGCCGTCTGACCCTCAACCCCCTGAAACATATCGACCCTATCGGTACCGTCTTGGTGCCGGCCTTACTGCTCATTCTGGGTGGATTCATTTTCGGTTGGGCCAAACCGGTGCCGGTGACCTGGGAAAATCTGCGCCACCCCAAACGTGACATGGCCATTGTGGCGGCGGCGGGGCCGGGGGCGAATCTGCTCATGGCTTTTTTCTGGGCGCTGATTGCCAAGATTGGCAGCGTGTTAGGGACCAGCTCATGGGCCGGGCTTCCGATGGAATACATGGGTTTATTTGGTATACAAATAAATGCAGTATTAATGATTCTTAACCTGATTCCTCTGCCACCGCTGGATGGGGGAAGGGTCGCCGTGGGCCTGTTGCCGGGTCCTTGGGCATGGCGTTTGGCACGTGTTGAGCCCTTTGGTTTCTTTATTCTGCTGGCACTGCTGGCGACCGGTACCTTGAGCATCCTGATTGGGCCACCCATTCACGGGTTCGAGCGCCTCGTGACCTCGATCGTGGGGCTGCCATGAGTAGCGTCCTGCCCGGCCAACCGATGCGGGTCCTGTCGGGCATGCGCCCGACCGGCCAGTTGCACCTGGGGCATTATCACGGGGTTCTCAAGAGTTGGGTCAAGCTTCAGGCCGAATACGATTGCTTCTTTTTCGTGGCCGACTGGCACGCCCTGACCACCCATTACGAAGAACCCCATATCATCGAGGAGAGCGTGTGGGACATGGTGGTGGACTGGCTGGCCGCCGGGGTCGATCCGAATAACGCCACTCTGTTCATCCAGTCCCGCATCCCGGCGCACGCCGAATTGAACGTGCTGCTGTCCATGATCACGCCGCTTTCGTGGCTGGAACGCGTGCCGTCCTACAAGGATCAGCAGCTCCAGCTCAAGGAGCGCGACCTCTCGACCTACGGTTTTCTCGGTTATCCGCTGCTGCAAAGCGCCGATATCCTGGTTTACCGGGCGGGTCTGGTGCCGGTGGGAGAGGATCAGGTGGCCCATGTGGAGCTGACGCGCGAGGTGGCGCGCCGCTTCAACCACCTTTACGGGCGCGAACCGGGTTACGAGACCCGGGCCGAGGAGGCGATCAAGAAGATGGGCAAGAAAAACGCCAAACTCTATCGCGATCTGCGCACGGCCTATCTGGAGCAGGGCGATCGCGAGGCGCTGGAAACAGCGCGCGCGCTGCTGGAGCGGCAGAAGAACATCACGCTCGGCGACAAGGAAAGGCTGTTCGGCTTTCTGGAAGGCGGCGGGAGAATCATTCTCCCCGAACCACAGGCGATGTTGACGCAGGCGCCCAAGATGCCCGGACTCGACGGCCGCAAGATGTCCAAGTCCTACGATAATGTGATCAGCCTGCGCGACCCGCCGGCGGAGGTGGAGAAAAAACTCCGCACCATGCCCACCGACCCGGCACGCGTGCATCGGACCGACGCGGGCAATCCGGACAAATGCCCGGTGTGGGATTTTCACCTGATCTATTCGGACGAGGAGCGCAAGGACTGGGTGCAAAAGGGTTGCCGTTCGGCGAAAATAGGTTGCCTTGAATGCAAACAGACCGTCATTGACGCCGTGCTGGCGGAATTGAAGCCGATGCAGGAGCGTGCCGTGGAATTCTCCCGCGATCCGCTGCTGGTCAGGAACATCATCGCCGACGGCTGCAAGCGCGCGCAGGACGCGGCGGAAGCGACGCTGGTGGAAGTGCGCGCCGCCATCGGATTGGGCTATAGTTGATGAACACGCCGACCGACAACGAAGCGCCCGTGGCCGTCGTTCGCGGCGAGACTCTCACCCGACTGCCGGAGGATTTATACATCCCGCCGGACGCGCTGGAGGTTTTTCTCGAAACCTTCTCGGGCCCGCTCGACCTGCTGCTTTATCTGATTCGCAAGCAGAACCTCGATATTCTCGATATCCCGATCGCCGAAGTCACGCGCCAGTACATGGGCTACGTGGAGCTGATGCAGGCCGTCAAGCTCGAGCTCGCGGCGGAATATCTGGTCATGGCCGCGATGCTGGCGGAAATAAAATCCCGCATGCTGCTGCCGCGTCCGGCCGGCGAGGAAGAGGAAGCCGATCCGCGCGCCGAGCTGGTGCGGCGCTTGCGGGAATACGAGCGTTACCGGACCGCCGCCGAGTCGCTGGACCGGCTGCCGCGCGTGGGGCGCGAGGTGCACCTGGTCGTCATCGAGAACGACCAGCCGCCAGTCAAGCGGATCGAGCCGAACGTCAGCCTGTTCGAGCTGATGGATGCCTTCAAGGAGGTGCTTGTGCGCGCCGAACTTTACCGGCATCATCATGTGCAGTTGGAGCCACTGTCGGTACGCGAGCGCATGACCCGGATTCTGGCGAGGATCAACAGTGAGGCGTTTGTGTCTTTTGAGGACATGTTCGACCTGAACGAAGGCCGCCGGGGCCTGGTGGTGACCTTCATCGCCATTCTCGAGCTGCTGAAGGAGTCGCTGGTCGTGGTGGTTCAGCAGGAACCTTTCGCCCCCATCCATCTCAAGGCAGCGGCCTGATGAGCGAACCCAACGCCGAACTGAAAAACATCATCGAAGCGGCGTTGCTGGTTGCCGGCCAGCCGCTCACCATCGAAAAGTTGCTGACGATGTTTCCCTCCGAATCACCGCCCGCGCGTGAGGAAGTCCGCGCCGTGCTGGAGTGGCTCGAGGAGGAGTACGCCAACCGCGTGGTGGCATTGAAGCAGATCGACCGCGCCTGGCGTTTCCAGACCCGCGAGAAGTACGCGCCCTGGATCACCCGGCTGGCCGAGGAGCGCCCGGTGCGCTACTCGCGGGCGCTGCTCGAGACACTCGCCATCATCGCCTACCGCCAGCCGGTAACGCGCGGCGATATTGAAAATATACGCGGTGTTTCCGTCAGCACCGATATCATCAAGACACTGCTCGGGCGCGAGTGGATACGCCAGGTCGGCGTGCGCAATGTCCCGGGCCGTCCCGCCCTGTACGGCACCACGCGTGAATTTCTGGAACATTTCAATCTCAAGAATCTGGAAGAGCTGCCGCCGCTCTCGGCGCTGCGCGATCTGGATGTCATCAGCAACGAATTGAACCTGCGCCTGGATCTGGAACAGGGCGCGGACACAACTCTCCCCGGCGTTGCCGCCCCCGGGGAAGAATCACACGGCGGTCTGGAAGAAGCGCAGGAACCGGCGACCATGTCCGAGGCCCAAACGGCCCAGCGTGAGTGAGCGTCATGCCCCTGCCGGGGAAAAACTGGTCGCTCTCGGCATCTGTGATGTGCAGGGACGCACAAATGCCGCGGGCGCAGGATGCGCAGGAGCGGCCCTCCCGCGACGTTCGCACATCCCTGTGCATCACAAAAGCTGTGGTAGGTGAACGGCTACAAAAGGTGTTGGCCCGCGCCGGCCTGGGTTCACGGCGGCAAATCGAACGCTGGATTGAAGAAGGCCGCATCACGATAAATGGCGCGCCCGCTACCTTGGGCGTGCGCGTTAACCCCGGTCAGACGCTGCGCGTGGATGGACGCATCGTCCCGACGCATGTCTTTCAGCCCAAACCGCGTATCCTGATCTACCACAAGCTCGAAGGCGAAGTGAGCACGCGTTCGGACCCGCAGGGCCGTCCCACCGTGTTCGATAAATTGCCTTCTCTGCGCGGTGCGCGCTGGATCGCCGTCGGCCGGCTGGATTTCAGCACCTCGGGCCTGCTGCTGTTTACCACCGATGGCGAACTGGCCAATCGCCTGATGCATCCGTCGCACGAAATCGAACGCGAATACGCCGTGCGCGTGCTGGGCAAGGTCAGCGACGAGATGCTGGCGCGATTGAAGCAAGGCGTGATGCTGGAGGACGGCCCGGCCAGTTTCGATTCGATCGTGGATGCCGGCGGCACCGGCGCCAATCACTGGTATCACGTGGTGCTCAAGGAAGGGCGCAACCGCGAGGTGCGCCGATTGTGGGAGACCGTGGGTGCGAAGGTCAGCCGGCTGATCCGGGTTCGTTTCGGTCCGGTTCAGCTGCCGCCGCGTTTCCATGCCGGGCGTTCGATCGAACTGGATGAAGCAGCGGCCGCCGCATTATACGATCTCGTTGGCCTGAAGCAGCCAGCCTCTCCTAAAAATAATTTGCGCGAGCCGCGCAAGCCGCACGGCAAAACGCACAAGCGCCGTGATTCGAAGATTTCGCCGGCCGGTTCGGGTGCGCGGCGCAAAAGAAACACACGCCGGCCTTAAAACGCGTCTTTCTCCATTTCAAGATAGACCTGGTTGGCATTGCGCCCGGCCAGTTGATCGAAATTGGCCAGATGTTTGAATCCGGATTGATCAATCGTTTCCACGGCGTCTTGGAGCGTATCGCCCCTGTCGAGTGATTTCTTGACTTCCTCACGCAGGTAAACCAGATAATCGCGCGTTTCCTTGCGTGCCCGCGCGAGATCGGCCGCATGACCGTGGCCGGGAATGATTGTTTTCGGGCCGAGCGGCGACATCCTGTCGAAGGCCTGCACCCAACCTCCGGAGTGGCTGACCGGGAGTACCCCCGGCATACGCTCGGTATAAACGATGTCACCGGTATAGATTATCTTGTGTTGCGGAAGCCAGACGACCATATCGCCCGGTGTGTGGGCGTGTCCGAAGTGCAGAAGTTGCACGACGGTGTTGCCCAGCTTTATTTCGCGTTTGTCATCCACCCATTCATCCGGGTAGGCGAGCGCCGTGCCTGCCGCCTTTTCCTTGAGCAGTGTTTTATTGGCCGCGATCTGGGTTTCGCCCACATCGCGCATGGCCCGGTCGGCTTGCTTGTGCGCCAGAATCAGCGCGCCGATGGATTTGAAATAACCGTTGCCCAGCCAGTTATGGTTCTGGCTGTTGACGTTGACCACCCATTTTACGGGCTGGGGTGTGATTTTTTTAATCGCCGTGTGCAGCGCCCTGGCCACGCGCGTGCTCGGACCGGTGTTGATTACCAGCACGCCGGCGTCGGACACGATGAAGCCAAGGTTGTTGTTCAGCCCGTCGTTTTCGTAGCTTTGCCCGCCCAGGTCGCCAATCACGGCATAGATATTCGGAGCGATTTTGACGGGGTGCAGCGTCAAATCGGCCGCCTGAACCTGAAAGCCAAGGAACAGGCTGGTAACCATGGCAAATGCGCGCATTTAATATTCCCCTTAGAAGCTGCCAGTATTCAAGCATTGTTAATGATGTAATGGACGCTACAGTAATGTAGAATATTCCACATGGATATGCCTGCCAAACCTCTATGGTCCATGCTGGTGATCAGCCTTCCCGGCCGTAGCACCACACCACGCATGCGGGTCTGGCGGGCGCTAAAAGGGCTGGGCGCGGTGGTGCTGCGAGATGGCGTCTATCTGCTGCCTCACAGCGAATCGGCCGCCAGGGCGCTGCAGGAGCAAGCGCAGGCGGTGATTGCTTCCGGCGGCGACGCCCATGTGCTCACGTTCAGCAGCAATGATCAGCCACAGGCGGAGCATTTTCGCGGGCTGTTTGACCGCACCGCCGACTATGCGCGACTGATCGAGGCAATCCGAAAACTCAAGGTCAGCCTCACCCGGCGTCGCGCGGTGTCGGTGTCGCGCCATTTGAAAAAAATCCGGCGCGAGTTTGAAGCGTTAGCGGCCGCTGATTATTTTCCGGGGCCGGCGAAGGACCAGGCGCAACAAGTGTTGTCCCAAACAGAAACCGTGGTCGCGGGGTTTCTTTCACCCGGCGAGCCACAACCGCTGGCGGGTGAAATTCACCGTCTCCGCATGGCGGATTATCAGAACCGGGTCTGGGCCACGCGCACCCGTCCCTGGGTGGATCGTCTGGCCTCGGCCTGGCTGATCCGGCGCTTCATCGACCCCAAGGCGCGTTTTGCCTGGTTGAAGGATCCGAAAAATTGTCCGGCCGATGCGCTCGGGTTCGATTTTGACAACGCGACATTCACGCATATCGGTGCGCGCGTTACATTTGAAGTGCTGCTCACCAGCTTTGGCCTGGAAGAAAACGCGGCGCTCACGCGCATGGGTGCGCTGGTGCATTATCTCGACGTGGGTGGCGTGCCGGCAGCGGAAGCGGCCGGGATCGAGATGATTTTGAACGGAGCGCGCCAACAATTCGTTGATGACGATAAATTGCTCAAGGAAGCGAACAAGACTTTCGATTTCCTTTACATGTCCTACGCCAAAGAATAATCAATATTGGAGACAATCGTGCCGACCGCATCAAAAGCTCACGATACCACCAGACCGCCCGCCGAGGTTTCTTTCGGCGAGGCTTTTATCTACTGGCTGAAGCTGGGTTTCATCAGCTTCGGCGGTCCCGCCGGACAGATCAGCATAATGCACCAGGAGCTGGTGGAGAAGCGTCGCTGGATTTCCGAACACCGCTATCTGCACGCGCTCAACTATTGCATGCTGCTGCCGGGACCGGAGGCGACCCAGCTCGCGATCTACATCAGCTGGCTGCTGCATGGCGTGCGCGGCGCGGTGATCGCGGGCGTGCTGTTCTTCCTGCCGGCTTTCGTGCTGCTGTCGCTGCTGGCAGGGATCTATCTCGCCTTTGGCGACGTGCCCACGGTGCAGGGTGTCTTTTACGGTATCAAACCCGCGGTGGTGGCGGTGGTGCTGTTCGCCGCCTGGCGCATCGGCTCGCGCGCGCTGAAGAATGAAATCCTCTGGGCCATCGCCGCGCTGGCCTTTGTCGGCATCTTCGTCTTCAAGATCGACTTTCCATGGATCGTGCTGGCGGCCGCCGTGCTCGGCGCGATCGGTGGGAAAATCATGCCGGCCAAGTTCAAGGCGGGCGGCGGGCATGGCGCCTCCCATAAGCAGTACGGCCCCGCGCTGATTGACGACGACACCCCGCCGCCGGCTCATGCGCGTTTCTCCTGGGGCAGGTTGGCCGCCACGGTGGCGGTGTTCGTGCTGATCTGGGTGATTGCCATGGCGGCGATACACGGGATGCCCGATCTCTACAACATGGGCGAGTTCTTTACCAAGGCGGCGTTTCTGACCATCGGCGGGGCGTATGCCGTGCTGCCCTATGTTTACCAGGGCGCGGTGGAGCACTTCGGCTGGCTCACCGGTCCGCAGATGATGGATGGCCTGGCGCTGGGCGAAACCACGCCGGGGCCGCTCATCATGGTGGTGACCTGGGTAGGCTATCTCGGCGGCATCACCAAGGAAGTGTTTGCCAACCCGGTCGCCGCCGGTATTGCCGGCGCGAGCGTCGCGACCTTTTTTACTTTCCTGCCGTCCTTCCTGTTCATTCTGGCGGGCGGGCCGCTGGTCGAGGCGACACGCGGCGAGCTCAAATTCACCGCGCCGCTGACCGCCATCACGGCGGCCGTGGTTGGCGTCATTCTCAACCTGGCGGTGTTTTTCGCCTGGCATACCTTCTGGCCCACGGCCACGGAAGCCGCGCCGTTTGCCGGCAGCTTCGAGTGGTTCCCCGTCATCGTCGCCATCGCCGCTTGCATCGCCCTTTGGAAATATAAGGCCGACATCATGCAGGTCATCGGCGTGTGCGCCCTGCTGGGCCTTGCCTACACCTACCTTGTCACTTGAGGAGTCCACATGCCTTATACCAGATCAAACCGCTGTCCTGCGATCCCGCGCGTCTCAAGGGACTGTCCGAGAAACTGATCGTCAGTCACTACGAGAACAACTACGGTGGCGCGGTGAAGCGGCTCAATGCCATCACCGAGCAGCTCGCGGCGCTCGATTTCGCCAGGGCGCCGGTGTTCACGATCAACGGATTCAAGCGCGAGGAGCTGATCGCGACCAACTCGATGATCCTGCACGAGCTTTATTTTGACGGTCTCGGCGAGAGCAGGGGGTCCGCCGGGCGCGCTCAAAGACGCCCTTATGCGCGATTTTGGGGGCATCGAGCGCTGGCAAGCGGAGTTCAGTGCCATGGGCAAGGCGCAGGGAGGGGGTTCCGGCTGGGTGCCGCTGGTGTATTCGGCGCGCGACAACAGGCTCGTCAACCAGTGGGCCGCCGATCATACCCCTGTCATCTTGCACGGGGCGTGCCCATTTTGGCGCTCGACATGTATGAGCATTCGTACCATATTGACTATGGCGCGAAAGCGGCTGCTTATGTCGATGCGTTCATGCAAAATATCAACTGGGCCAATGTTATTCGTCTTTACCGGGAGTGTTTGTCGTGAACCGAACCATATCGCCTGATGACCTCAAGCAGCTTCTTTATCTGCGCAAGAACGTTCTCGTTCTGGACGTGCGCCGCAAAAGCGATTACCAGACCGACAGCCAGAAAATTTCCGGCGCCGCCTGGCTTGATCCGGACAAGCTCGCGCAGTGGAGCACGGCGCTGCCGCTCGACCGGGATATCGTGGTCTATTGCGCGCGCGGTGGTTCGGTGAGCAATTCGGTGGTGGATCAGTTGCAGGCGAAGGGCGTCAAGGCGCGATACATTGAAGGCGGTTTCGAGGCTTGGAAATCCAGCGGTGGAGAGACAGCTAGTAAATGAAGCGATGTGCGTTTCAAGTTATAGAGGCGTGGACAATTTTGCCGGGAGCAAAATTGCTTGCCCCATCCATGGGGCTCGCCCTCGCGGTAGAACTGCTCGGGCCAGCCTCCGGCTGTCCAAAATTGTCCCCGACAATTTTGTGGGCGCGCTGAAACGCGCCCCAGGAGCGGCACATGGATGTGCCGTTTGCGGAGCTGAGGATGCAAAGGGGCGGCCGCCAGGGAAGGCGGCCCTCAAGGGTGCCGGAGGCGATGTTGTCGGAAAATAGCGCAGACATGTCATGAAATGGGTCACCCGGGAACGTCCGAAAATAGACCGCGTCGCCTGTCCGTGGTTGATCGCGCGGTTTATCGACAAAGCACCCGAATTTCTTTATGTGCCGGCGGAGAATGTGCTTCAGGTTGCGCGCGAAACCGGCGCGATTCCCTACGACATTCCCGGCGTCGAGATGTCCCACGACGGTGAGTTGTGCAGCTTCGATGCCTTTCTCAAGAAATACAAACTGACCGATCCCGCGCTGCATCAGCTCGCCGTCATCGTGCGTGGCGCCGACACGGCCCGGCTCGATCTGGCGCCGCAGGCCCCAGGCCTCATGGCGCTGTCGCTCGGTCTGTCGCGCGTGTTCCCGGACGACCATGAAATGCTGTGCCACGGCATGGTGATGTATGATGCGCTCTATGCGTGGTGCCGCGACTGCCAGAAAGAAACGCACGGCTGGCCGCCCGGGTAAAGAGACGCGCGCGCAGCGCGCAACGGCTCGTCTCCCTCTCCCTCCGGGAGAGGGAATGAGGGCACGCCATCGTATTCGCGAAGTTTACGAATGGCTCTTCGCCGCCAACGGTCATCAGCGCTGGTGGCCGGGGGATTCCACTTTCGAAATCATGGTTGGCGCCGTGCTGACGCAGAATACCGCCTGGACCAACGTGGAAAGGGCGATTTCCAATTTAATACAAGCTAAAGCGCTGTCACCCGAGGTGATCGTCAGGGCGCATCCCCGTCGTCTCGCCGCCTGGCTCAGGCCCTCCGGCTATTTCAACATCAAGGCCAAACGCCTGAAAGCCCTGTGCCGCTGGGTGATGGAGCAGGGCGGCGTCAAAAAGCTTGCAAGGCTTTCCACGGATCAACTCCGTCATGCGCTTCTGGATGTTCATGGCATCGGACCTGAAACCGCCGATGATATCCTGCTTTACGCCTTCAACCGTCCGGTGTTTGTGATTGATGCGTATACACGGCGCATTTTTGCGCGCCTGGGACTGATTGCCGGCGATGAACATTACGAGGCATTGCGTGGCTTGTTTGAGAGCGAGCTCGAATTTTCAGCGCCACTATTCAATGAATATCACGCCCTGATCGTTGCCCATGGCAAGGATGTCTGCAAAAAACGGCCATTATGCGGAAACTGTTCCTTGGCCGAAGCATGTCCCTCCGTGGCGCCACATAAATCTGCGAGAGATTGACACTGACCCCAGCATAGGTACATTGACGGCGCCAACTGCAAGGAGGATTTGCCCATGGCAACGGATAGAAAAAAGGGTCATTTCACGTTCCGCACCGCCGCTGTGCTGTTGATGGCCTCGGCCGCGTGGGAGTTGCTTTCGATCACTTCCGAAGTGCCCCTGTTTGGAGAGATTCGTGGCGGCATCAGCGCCGGTATCTCCCATCTCGTTTATGCCGCGCTTTTTCTGGGGCTGGGGATTGGCTTGTGGAGCGCGAGAAGGTGGGGCTACACGCTGGTGTTCGTGACGACCGCTCTTTATACCTTGGACAAATTGCAGTTGATACTGGATCGCATGGCGCTGGAGACATTCATCAAGGCCCGGATGAGCGGGTTCGAGAGCCAACTGCAATCGCAAGGCATTGATGAAACTCTTATTACGCAGGCGATTGTGTTGATGGCGGTGGTAGTAGTCCTTTGCTGGTGGGGTTTCGCGCTATACACCTGGTGGCGACGTGATTACTTCAAGGATAACGGGTGATCGCTACCCGTTATAGATACTGACCAAGATAGGCCGGGATGCGCTCTTCCAGCCAATAACGCGCTCGCCACGGCCACGCGCCCGCTACAAAGCCCACATGGCCGCCGTGTGTCGAGACCTCCAGGACCACGGATTCAGAAAGTTCATTTTGTCCCGGGATGGCTTTTTCGGTCATGAACGGGTCATCGCGCGCGTGCAACAGGAGCGTGGGAACGGTAATCCCCTTGAGGTATTGGCGCGAACTCGACACGGTGTAGTAATGGTCAGCGCCGTCAAAACCGTGCAGGGGGGCGGTGACGTACTCATCGAAATCGCGGAAACTTTTCAGCGTCGACAGATCCTGGATGTTGAGCGGCAGCTTGATACGGCGGCGTTTCTCGACAACGGTGCCGCGCAGGGAGCGTAAGAGTTGCCATTGGTACAGTCGCGAGAAGCCGTGATTCAACCGCTCCGCGGCGCCGCGCAGCACATAGGGCACCGACACCGCGACGGCCGCGCGCAACGGCGCCGCGCCGCCGGCCTTGCCCAGCCATTTGAGCAGAACGTTTCCTCCCAGCGAGAAACCGACCGTGGCCAGCGGCGTGCGCGGTTCGCGGCGGCGGAGCGTATTTATAAAATGGGAAAGATCACCGGTGTCGCCGGAATGATAGCTGCGCGCCAGGCGATTGGGCTCGCTGCTGCAACCACGGAAGTGCATGATCACACCACGCCAACCGCGGCGCTCGATCGCCTGCATGATTCCGCGGGCATAGGGCGAGTCGGATGATCCCTCCAGACCGTGCAGAACGATCACGATCGGCCCGCTGCCATGTTCAGACCAGTCAAGGTCGATGAAATCGCCGTCGGGCAGTTCCAGACGTTCGCGCCAGAAGCGGATTTCCGGTGCCTGCCGCACCAGACGCGCCCACAGGGTCTGCGCATGCGGACCGCGGCACCACCACGCGGGCTGAAAGCATCCATCCATGGAGGAGATTTTTTATATCAAAATGAAAGCCAGGATTTTAGCCACGGAGGTCACAGAGTACACAGAGATAGGAAAAAAAGGCTTTCACTCTGTGACCTCTGTGGCCCGTTTTTTTCATTTTATGGGTCTTACTGGCATGGTCAGGTATCGGGCCCAGATCGTCTGCCACCAGCGCAGGCGGCCGGCGGGTAACGGGCGTTTGGCTTCCAACGGTTGCGGGGGTATCAGGCTCAGTACCCAGCCGGGCAGCGGTGGATTGTTGCTGAAACCGCAGGAGACCCCAAGATTGTCGGGATCGAAGATTTTGATCAGCGCGGGATCTTGTTTGCTGTCCGCGTACACAATTCCGCAGTAATCCTCATAGTGCTCTTTGCGCAGGAGCGCATCCACTTCGTTGATGAATTTCACAACATCCTCGGTTGAGGATATTTGGGTGGGAACCGGTGTGCCGATGGCGTAGATGTACCAGCCGGCATCGGCCTTGCCGCGCACCACTTTCCAGAATTCGTCGAGTTGTTGCCAACTCAGCAGGCTGCTGAAATTTCCACGAAAGGCTTTGTAAAACGCGTCACGGCTGTTCATGGTCCCTACCGATCGGGCTGATGGAGCCATTATCGCATATCGGAGAGCTTGTCCTTAAGCGACTCAATGGCGAAGCCCAATCCGAGGTCGAGCTTCTTGTTGCAGAATTCCAGCAGGGGCAGGCAACGATTGATCAGATCCGGCAGAAACGGCACCAGCTTGCCGCCTTCGTTGGCGCCGAGCATCTTGAGCGCGGTTTCGAGGTCGGGTTGTTCGATGACGGCCTCTTCGGGTTTCGGGGCCTCCTCCTGATAGCTGACGCCGAGGCGATTGCCACCGGCCGCCTTGGCGAGTGTCATACGCTGCTCGGCGAGCGCGAGCAGTTCCTCGATGGTTTCACCGGGGTCGCGGCCGAGCGTGGACAAGCCCAGGCTGATCGTCAGCGGGATGGATACACTTTCATTCTTGAAAGGCTCGGCGGCTGCCGCCGTGCGTGCCCGTTCGCAGAGCACGGCGGCTTCCATGCGCCCGGAAGACGGTGCCAGGATGGCAAACTCACTGCTGTCGATGCGTGCCACGGTATCTTCGGTGCGGCTGGTGGCCGCCAGAATCTTGGCGAGCCAGACCAGAATCCGATCGCTGACCTGGTCACCGTGCTTTTTGTAGATGGTGCGGAAATCATCAATATCAACGCGTATAACCGACAGATCGATATTATGGCGTCTGGAGTAGGCCAGGTCCTGCACCCCGTGCTGGATGAGATAACGCCGGCTGTGGAGTTGCGTGAGCGGATCGACCGCCGTCTGCTCTTCGAGTGCGGTGGTGGTTTCCTCCAGCTTGCGCGCAGTCTGGTCGAGCTTGGCGTGCGCGCGGGTTCGTGCCAGTAACTGTACGCCGTCAATGGGTTTGATGATGAAGTCGGTGGCGCCGCAGGCGAACGCACGCTCGCGTGTCAGCTCGTCATCCGCACCGGTAATGACAATGATGGGGATACTGCGAACACGCTCGGTGTCGGTGGCACGAATACGGCAGATGAGTGAGTAGCCGTCGAGCTTGGGCATCTGGATGTCGGAAACCAGAACCTGGATGGAATCATCCTTCAGCAGCTGTTCCCAGGCAGTTTCGCCGTCCTCGGCCTCGATGAGTTCAAATTCGCTGCTCAGGATCTTGCTGATGGCCTTGTGAATGATGCGCGAGTCGTCCGCCACCAGCACCCGCACCTTCTCGGCCGCGGGCGCGGGGGGTTCCGGTATCCTGCTCATTCCATGACCGGCATGGATGTTGGCATCCTGCATGGCTTTGCCGGCGCCGGGTGTTTCTGTGTCCATTCGATTAACCATAGCGCAGCCATGGGCACATTCAAAGTCTTGAATAGGCTTGAATATCAGACCGAATGAGGCGATGGCGGCGTTTATGCCGGTGAAACCGGCGTAACGCTAGGCGCGGCGGCTGCGCCAGTACCCGATCGCGCCGGGCAGGAGCGAAACCACGATGATGGCGAGGATCATGAAGGTGAGGTTGCGTTTCACGACCGGGATGTTGCCGAAGAAATAACCGGCCAGCACGAACGACAGGACCCACAGCAGCGTGCCGAGGATACTGAAGGAAAAAAACCGGAGGTAGGGCATGCGGCCGATGCCCGCCACGAACGGCACGAAGGTGCGGATGATGGGAAGAAACCGCCCGATCATCACGGCCTTGGCGCCATGACGCGCGTAAAATTCCTGTGCGCGTTCCAGATGCCGGGGGTTGAGGAATCGTGCATCGTGACGGCGGAACACCTTGGGGCCCAGGTGGTGGCCGACCCAGTAATTGGTGTTGTCACCGCAGATTGCCGCGCTGATGAGGATAACGATGATCCACGTCACGTCCATGCCACCCGCCGCCGCCAGCGTTCCAGTGACAAACAGCAGGGAATCGCCGGGCAGCAGCGGCATGATCACAAGACCGGTCTCGGCGAAAACGATCAGGAAGAGAAGCAAATAAATCCACGAACCGTACTCGCGGACGAATGCGCCCAGGTAATGGTCGAGGTGCAGAAAGATGTCAATAACCTGCGCGATGATCTCCATGACAGTTGGCTACCGGAAATACCACAAGACCAGCACGCCGAAAACAATGCGATAAATCGCGAATGACGTGAAATTGTGATTTGAAACGAAGCGCAGAAAAATCTTGACCACAATGAGCGCGGACAGGAAGGAAGCCACAAACCCGGTGGCGAAGATCGGGACATCGGCGGCCTCGAACAGGGCATGGTTTTTTATCAGCTCGAAAAACGTGGCCGCGAACATGATCGGCATCGCCAGCAGAAAGGAAAACTCGGTGGCGGCGGTGCGCGACAGGCCGGCGAGCAACCCGCCCATGATGGTGGCGCCGGCGCGCGACACGCCGGGGAAGAGCGAAAATGTCTGGGCGATGCCAATTTTCAAGGCGTCCACCGGACCGAGATTTTCCATGCTGGTGACGCGCACACGTAGAGGCAGCCGTTCGATCCACAGGATCACGAACCCGCCGACGATGAGCGCCCACGCCACGGTTATGGGATTGAATAAGTACGTCTTGATCTGCTGGTGCAGCAACAGGCCCGCCACCGCGGCGGGAAGGAACGCAATGAACAGGTTCAGCAGAAAACGCTGCTCGTGCTTTGTGTTCAATCCCGTGATCAGGCGGCCGACACGTGCCCGATAATCCCAGACCACGCCAAGTATGGCGCCGAGCTGGATGACGATTTCGAACACCTTTCCTTTGTCGTCGTTGAAGTCGAGCAGATCACCCACGATGATCAGATGTCCCGTGGAAGATACCGGCAGAAACTCGGTCAATCCCTCGATGATGCCGAGAATCAGTGCCTTGATCAGCAGTGGAAGTTCCATGAGTCAGCCAATCAGCTCGTTATGTGAATGATAGCAGGCATTCATGCGCGCGATGTCGGACTTGTTCGCGGCCACGCCACCTGTCTGTCGACAGGTGTTCTCACGGAAATGATGACGGGAATTTCGCTGGAAAGACGACTTCAACCCATCTGTTTTTCGCGGATCTCATCGAGTGTTTTACAGTCGATGCAAAGTTCCGCGGTGGGCCTGGCTTCAAGACGCTCCACACCGATCTCGACACCGCAGACTTCGCAGTAGCCGTAGTCGCTGGTCTCGATGCGTTCGATCGCCTCGTCGATTTTCTTGATGAGCTTGCGTTCGCGGTCGCGTGAACGCAGCTCGAGGGACATGTCGGTTTCCTGGCTCGCGCGATCGTTCGGGTCAGGCGGATTTTCCGGCACATCGCGCATCTGTTGCACGGTGCGGGCGATCTCGTCTTCCAGTTCGCTTTTCCACGCGTTCAGCACAGCACGGAAATGTTCCTGCTGTTTCTTGTTCATGTACTTCTCGCCCTTTTTCGCCGCGTAGGGTTTGATGCCCATGACAGGCGAGATGGATTGTTCCTTTTCCTTCTTTTTTCTGGCCGGCATGCCTCAACTCCTGCAATAATGTTGCCCCTGAAGGGTGGGGGGTAAAAAAATAAGCGCGAATCTATATCAGAAAGCTTCCGGAGCCGCAACCAAAGAGTATAGATGCCGCCAACACGTATTGCCGTAACAGCGAATTTGACCTGTTTTTGTGGATAATTTCATGACACTCAAGGCATTGATCTTCGATGTTGACGGGACGCTGGCCGATACCGAGCGTGACGGGCACCGGCTGGCCTTCAATCAGGCATTCGCCGAGGCGGGGCTGGACTGGGCGTGGAATGTCGGTCTGTACGGCGAACTCCTGACGGTGACTGGCGGCAAGGAACGCATGCGCCATTATGTGGAACGCTATCGTCCGGATTATCGAAAACCCGCCAATTTCGACGCACTGGTAAAACGTTTGCACGCCGCCAAGACGCGTCATTACACCGACCTGCTGGAACGTGGTGGTATTCCGCTTCGACCGGGTGTGCGGCGCCTGCTCGATGAGGCGCGCCAGGCAGGGATTCGCCTCGCGATCGCCACGACCACCACGCCGGCCAATGTCCGCGCCTTGTTACAGCATACCGTCTCGCCCGATGCCGAGTCGTGGTTTGAAGCGATTGGCGCGGGTGACGTGGTGCCGGCAAAGAAGCCGGCGCCTGATATCTATCATCATGTTCTGGAACAGCTCAAACTTCCGCCCGCGCAATGCATGGCCTTCGAGGATTCCGAAAATGGCCTGTGCTCGGCGCACGCGGCGGGACTGAAGACCGTCATCACCGTCAACGACTATACACGTCAACATGATTTCCGCGGCGCGACAATCGTGCTGAATCATTTCGGAGAACCCGGCCGGGCGTTTCAGGTTCTGTCCGGGCCGCCGGCGAACGGCTCGAGAATTCTCGATCTCACATTGATCAGGCAATTGCTGTCCGATCCATGAACCCAACCGCTGCGCGTCTCTCGAAGATCGAACCGTTCCATGTCATGGATATTCTTGCCCGTGCCCGTGCCATGGAGTTGCAGGGCCGCTCCGTGATCCACATGGAAATCGGCGAGCCGGATTTTCCCACGGCGCCAGCGATCGTTCAGGCGGGCATCGCGGCGCTCCAGGCTGGGCACACGCATTACACCCCCGCGCTCGGCCTGCCGGAACTGCGCGCCGCCATCGCCTCGAGCTATCCGGCCCATGTTCGGCCGGATGCCGGCAGGGTGGTGGTCACGCCCGGCGCCTCCGGCGCCTTGCAACTGATATTTGCCGCATTGATCAATCCGGGCGATCAGGTGCTCATGGCCGACCCTGGCTATCCCTGCAATCGCCATTTTGTCAGTCTGTTCGAGGGTGAGCCACTGACCATCCCGGTGGATGCCTCGACCGGATATCAGTTGAATGCCGATCTGGTTCGCCGACGCTGGACCAGGCGCACGGTGGCCGTGCTGCTGGCCTCACCGTCCAATCCCACGGGCACCCTTATTCCGCCGGATGGGATGGCCGAGATAGTCCGGGCCGTGGAAGAACGGGGCGGAGTATTGATCGTGGATGAGATCTATCACGGTCTCGTTTACGGGGAAGAGGCGGTGACAGCGTTGTCGCATTCGCAGAATCTGTTCGTGGTGAACAGTTTCTCCAAATATTACGGCATGACCGGCTGGCGGCTGGGGTGGATGGTGGCGCCAATCTCTTACGTCCCTGCCATCGACAAACTGGCCCAGAATATTTTTCTCGCCGCCAGCACGCCGGCGCAATACGCTGCGCTGGCCGCTTTCGAGGCCGTGGTGCAGCAGGAATTGCAGAACCGTCGGGATGTTTTTCGTGAAAGGCGCGACTTTCTTCTGCCGGCCTTGCGTGAGCTGGGTTTTGAGATCCCGCTGGTCCCACAAGGCGCCTTCTATTTATATGCGGATTGCTCGCGGTTTACCGCTGACAGCCAGGCCTTTGCTCTCGGGCTGCTGGAGCAAACCGGGGTGGCCATCACGCCGGGCCTCGACTTCGGGAGTCATCGGGCGGCGCAGCATGTGCGCTTTTCCTACGCCAACACGCTCGAGAATCTGCGCGAGGGCGTGTCGCGTTTGCGGAATTATCTTTAAGGAAACTCTGATTTATTAGTTTTCAACGCAGAGACGCAAAGACGCAAAGATTTTTTCAGTTATTTTTCCGAGCTTTTTCTTTGCGCCTTGGCGTCAAATAATCATAATTAATCAGACCTTCCTTAATTTTTATTCCTTGTCAGATTGTCACGCAGCCGGGCGTAGGCTTCCTCGAGTTTTTCCAGCACCGGTTTCGCTTTGCCGAGCTGCCCGCTGTCCGCCATTTCCTCGAGTCGTGCCGCCGCGTCATGCATGGCATCAGCCTGGAAGTAGGCGCTTGAGCTTTTAAGGGTATGTGCCTCGCGCGCGGCGCGCAGGGCGTCGTTGGAGGCCAGCGCTTCATGCAGTGAACTCAGTCTCTGCGTGGCTTCCTTGACGAAGATTTCAGCCAGTTTAGAGTCTGCTACGGCGCTTTTTTCCATGGCTGATGCAATAACTGGTCCGTCTGAAGGCGGCGCTTCCTCCGCGGCGGAGACCGGAGATATCTGGTAGCGTTTCAAGGTGTCGGCAAGTACGTTGCTGTCTATGGGTTTGGTCAGGAAATCATTGACCTTCAGCGCGCGGCAGCGCGCTATTTCCTCATCCGATGCGCCCGCCGTGAGCACAACGACCGTAACCTTGGCGCGCACGCCAGGCAGGGCGCGGATGGCCTCGACGGTTTCAATTCCGCTGATATCCGGAAGATGCAGATCCATGAGAATCAGGCCGTAATCCTCGTGCGTCGCTGCGTGGATGGCTACACGTCCGTTTTCCGCGATATCGGCCGAGTAGCCCAATCTGGACAACATTTTCAGCATGATTTCCTGATTGATGTCGCTGTCCTCCACAAGCAGCAGGCGCGCGAGTTTTTTGCGCATCCCGGACAACGTGTATTTGGTGACCAGGCCTGTCCGCTGGCGTTCCTGTTCATCCATGGACCGGGTCGCCATGACAGCTTTCAACGCATCTTGCAGGTCTTCCGGAGGGATGGGTTTGCCGAAGTAACCGGCAAAGCCGAGTTGGTTCAGTCGCTGTGCATCGCCGCGCACGCCCGCCGAGGTCAGGATGACCAGAACGGTATCGCGTGTTTCCGGCTGTGACTTGATTTCGCACCCGAGTTCTTCGCCGCTCAGGTTGGGCAGGAACATATCCACCAGCACCAGATCGAAGTGGAAGTCCGATCCGGCGGCGGAACGAATCATTTGCAGTGCCGCGTTGCCATTACCGATGGACTGCACTTCCAGGCCCAGCGCTTTCAGCTGGTCCACCAGCCCCACGCGCGCCGGGAAATTGCCGTCAGCCACCAGTACGCGCAATCCTTTGAGGTCAATCCGCATGGGCGAAGGGACAACGCTCATCGCGGCAGGCTTGCGGAAATCGGCAGTGAACCAGAAAACACTGCCCTTGCCTTCCTGGCTCTTCACGCCGATTTGTCCGCCCATGGCTTCCACCAGTTCCTTGCTGATCGTGAGACCAAGACCGGTGCCGCCGTAGCGACGCGACGTTGAGGTACCCGCCTGATTGTAGGGCTGAAACAGTTTTGCCTGATCTTTTGCCGAGAGCCCTATGCCGGTGTCGGCGACTTCCACGTGCAGCCGCACTCGACCCTTGGATTCGTCGGGAAGCTTTTTGACGCTCAGGACAACCTCGCCGGTAGGGGTGAATTTGATGGCGTTGCCGAGCAGGTTAATAATGATCTGCCGCAAGCGCCCAGGATCGCCGAGCAGGCGGCTGGGCACGTCGTTCTGGATCAGATTGGTGAGCGAGAGTCCCTTGGCATGCGCCTGTTGTGCGAGCAGCGTGGCGGATTTTTCGACGCAATCGCGCAAGTCGAATTCGATTTCTTCCAGCTCAAGCTTTCCCGCTTCTATCTTGGAGAAATCCAGCAAATCGTTAATCAGGGTGAGCAAGCCGCTGGCCGAGGATTTGATGATGTCGACGTGACGGTGCTGTTCCCTGGTCAGTTTTGTCTCAAGCACCAAGTCGCTCATCCCGATAATGCTGTTGATGGGTGTGCGCAGCTCGTGGCTCATTTTGGCGAAGAAATCGCTTTTGGCCTTGCTGGTGAAATCGGCGCGAGTGAGCGCCTCGCGCAGCGACTGGGTTCTGGTTTGCACAAATTCGTCGGCTTCGCGCGCCATGCGGTAGGACGCGTATTGTCCCCACATGGCGAACAGGAAGGGCATGGCATCCACGGTCCACAGGGCGATGTTGGAGGTTTGGGCGAGAATGATGCTATCGAGGGTGATATCGCCTTGCATTACGTAACTCACCAGCAGTGTCGCGATGACGACACTGGTACTGGCGATATACACACCATACAGAGCGTATTTCGAGGCTTTCTCCCGAAGAAGCAGGAGATCCTCCGCGCGTAGTTGCCGCTGATCCATGAGATTTCGACACCGCCCCGTCTGCTGAGGCTTTAGCCTAAGTGTAGTTTGGTTTTAGCGGTGGGAATCGCTCTATGGCAGGTACGGAGGGACCACCCGGTCGCGGCGGTTCGGGCGGGAGGGCGGGTGAAACAGTAAACGCTGGGATCCGGCTCAGAGCCGGATGACGTCACCCAGGTATTTAGGCATGTTGTGCGGGTCCACGCCCCCCAGGTCCTTGTCCACGGCTCCCGTGACGAGCGCGGCGGTCGGCGGGGGCTTAATGCAGCGCGCAGGTTTCCCGGAAAGCGCGGTTCGGCAACCAGCACGAGTTTCCCGTAGCGCTGCTGGTGGCGTCCGTCATCCAGCATCGAACTCAGTTGCCTGGCGAACTGTTCCGCCACATGCGCCGTGGGTTCCTGTTCGGAGCTCAGGGCATGGCGCGCCTGTCCACGGCTGTCGAAGCTGCGTCCGGGCTTGTCGGCGCCGATGTCCTTGTTTTTCAGCCGGCCTGCGGGATGGGGGATGTCATGCAGCAGGTTCAGGCCCTTGCCGGGTCCTTTGTTTTCAAAAAGCCGTGCACCCCCCGATGGGCCCCCAGAATCCAGATGTTATTCATCATAAGAGTACCCCGGCTCTGATCTGATGATGTTTCGTCGGGACTTTTTACATCTTACCGGATGTGGCGATAATCGTGCATCATTCCCAACGCACGCGCTAAATCCTTGATTGATCGCAGCAAGATTTTTTCTGAAGGAGTGGCGATGAGGAAATTCCTGCGCAGGAGATATTATTGCCAGCATGAATCTGTAAGCGGAATCTTACACTACGACCGTTCATCCCGGTCATGTGATTCGCCGCTGTGGGATTTTTATTCAGGAAATAATTTTCAAATCAGCATGTTTCGTTGATTATTTCTCATCTACGCCGTGAGTGGCACGGGAATTGCCATTTATTATGATGGCGATGCCCGAATTACCGGCGTGGAGGGGAGGGGGAGAAATGAAGAAGTGGCTGAATAACATTAAATCGAGAATGTCGGCGCTGACATCCGCCAAGACGGATGACGCCGGATGGCAGGAGACGGCCGCGATGGTTTACGTCGGGGATATCTACGCCGTGCTGTTGCGCGATCGTGCCGCGCGCCGGTTGGCGCAGGCCGATAACCACAGACAGGATTATCGCCGCGACGCCGGTTGGCCCTTCATTCGATAGGCGTCTCGGGGCTGTTGCCCCATTCCGACCACGAGCCTGGATAGCCCCGCACCCGCGGGTAGCCCAGGCTTTTCAACACTATATAAGTATGTGCCGAGCGGTGATGTGTCTGGCAGTATGTAATCACCTCCTTGTCGGGAGTCACGCCAAGTCCGGTCAGGACCCGTTTTAACTCATCCGCCGGTTTCAGACGCACGCTGCGTGCCTGATCGATGGAGTTCATCCAGTCGAAGTTGACCGCCCCGGGGATATGGCCGGTGCGTTCCGCGCGCCGGGTTTCGCCGCGATATTCCGCTGGTGTGCGGGTGTCCACGATAATCACTCCCGCGTCGCGCAGGTGTTTCATGATGTAGTTCTTGTCGGCCACGACCTTGTTGTCAAACTTCACCGTATAATCGCTCCGTACTTTCTTGACGGGCTCGTTGCTAACCCCATGCCGGTCATTGAGCCAGGCATGGAGGCCGCCGTTCAGCAGTGAATAACGCGAATGGCCGAGGGCATCCAGCGTCCACAGCAGGCGCGAGGCACGCCCACCGCCCTCATCGTCATAGGCCACGACATGACGGTCCGGTGTCATGCCGATGGAACTGAGCACGTCGCTCAATGGCGCGGCATCCGGCAACATGCCCATGGCGGGTGGCCGCGCGGCCACGATTTGCGCGTAATCCAGATGCACCGCGCCGGGCACGTGGGCCTGCGCGTAGGTTTCGGGCCGGCACAGGTCCACGATCAGGAGATTTTCCGCGCCGAGATGTTTTTCCAGCTCCGCCGGCTCCACGACCAGCCGCACAAGAGGTTGGGTCATGATTTCTCTTTAAAATACTCTTAAGAAAAGCTTGTAACAAAATGAATATGATTCTGAACCGCCAGGACGCCAGGGTCGCCAGGAAAAATGATTCTTGGGCATTCTCATACCTGGCGTTCCTGGCGTCCTGGCGGTCAATTTCATTCAGAGCTTCCTTCAATATTAAGGGATGAATCAGTCCAGGCTGGAAGGCGAGGGTATTCTAGCGCCGTGCCGGGACTCCCGCGAGTACGGCCTTTGGTTTCCGGCGCGCGCGAAAGTCGTTAAACTTGTTTATTCATTTTTTCTGTCCGGTTATTCCCGTGGAAATATTCAAGATTTTTACCCTCGAAGCGGCGCACCACTTGCCGAACGTGCCGGAAAACCACAAATGCCGTCGGCTGCACGGCCATTCGTTCCGGATCGAGATTCACGTTGCCGGACCGGTGCAGGAGCCGTCCGGCTGGATCATGGACTTTGCCGACCTGTCCCGTGCCTTCCAACCGATTTATGAACAGCTCGACCATCATTATTTAAACGAGATTGAAGGTCTGCAAAACCCCACCAGCGAACACCTCGCTCGCTGGATCTGGCGCCAGCTCAAGCCCGCATTGCCCGTGCTTTCCAAAGTCATTGTGCGCGAGACTTGCACGGCCGGTTGTGTCTATCGCGGGGAAGACTGAATACGCATGGATGCCCGGCCGCGCGACGAACCTGCCATTGAAGTCGAAACGGGCTCTGGGCCTTCCGCCAGCGTCATCTGGTTGCATGGATTGGGCGCCGATGGCCAGGATTTTGAAGTCATCATTCCCGAACTGCGGTTGCCGACACAGCCTGTGCTGCGCTTTGTGTTTCCGCACGCGCCCTACAGACCGGTGACCATCAATGGCGGTTATATCATGCGCGCCTGGTACGATATCGCCATGTCCGAACGCGGACTTGAGCAGAACCTCGAACATATCCGCGAATCCAAAAGAATCCTGCAAGGCCTGATTGAGAATGAAATCCAGCGCGGGATCGCCTGTGAGCGCATCGTACTCGCGGGATTTTCCCAGGGCGGGGCGATTGCGCTGCATACCGGTCTGCGTTATTCCAAGTCACTGGCTGGAATTATGTCCTTGTCCGCACCCGTGCCTTTTGCCGAGAGCCTGATGGCTGAGGTCGATCCGGCCAACGCCACGATCCCGGTTTTCATGGCGCATGGCACGGACGATCGCATGATTCCGTTCGACCTGGCGCAGCAGGCACATGGACAGATGGAAGCGCGCGGGCTTCATCTTGAGTGGCATACCTATGCCATGGGGCACACCGTGGTGCTGGACGAAATCCAGGACATCGCCCGCTGGCTGGCGCGTGTTCTCGGGAACAAGGGCGGATGAATCGGTCGCCAGCGGTTATTACCCGGAATGCCCGGAGTTTTCTGGTATTCTGCACCAGGTTTTCGCATTCCTGCCGACTTCACAGGGCGGAAAATGCATCTAGACTTAGGGCTAAGTGTCGCAACAGGGGTAGTGGCGGCGACGGTCTGACAGGAAACAGAGGAGAGGCTTTGTGGTCATATTAAAAGAATCGCCGCGGGATTGGGGTCTCGTCGCCGTTGTCGTGCTGCTCAGTATCGGAGCCAATCTGCCAGCCGCATGGACGGATTGGATCAGCTTCGATCGCCGCTATCTGCTCGGCGGTTTGATCGCCGTTATCGCGGTCGCGCTGGTCCGATATCTTAAATTCACCCTTATCGTGGTTATCGTGGTTCTTGCCGCCGGCGCCAACGTGCCCGCGGACATCGCCAAGGAATTCGGTATCGATCCGCAGGTCAGTCTTCTCGGGCTGGTGGCCATGATCGTAATTTCTCTCAGCAATCGCCTGCTGAAGTTGCCGACCGGTCTCGAGAGAAGCGGCCGTTCCAAAACTGCGCACGGCGCGGCCGCACTGTTCACGGCCATACTCAAGGGACGCATTGCCGTGGTGCAGTCATTGTTGAGCCAGGGCGTGAACGTGAATGTGCGCACCGTGAGCGGCAAGACGCCGTTGATGGCGGCGGCATATAAAGGTTATAGCGATATCGTCCAGATGCTGCTCGACAACGGCGCGGACGTGATCCCCAAGGACGGACGCGGTGACACGGCGGAAAAGATCGCCGAACGCGGTGGCTATACGCGTATCGTGGATTTGTTGAAAAAGGGCGGTCGCGGTACAAGCACGAAAGCACAATAGATCGGTGCGTCAGCCAAAACCAAAGAGGGCCCTTTATGGGCCCTCTTTGGTTTTGGCGCTCCCAAGGGGATTCGAACCCCTGTTACCGGCGTGAGAGGCCAGCGTCCTGGGCCACTAGACGATGGGAGCATTGGGGGATAGCGCGCGTAGCGCCGAAAGCGGTGGTATTATACGTACCGGCCGACAAAGCACCAACAGATTATACGTACACCGACCATAGGCTTTGTAGCGGACAGGTGGAATAACGATTAACAAACCGGTCATCATTGCGCGTGCGCAACACATCATCACGCGCACGCAGATCAGCGAAAACGCCCTCAAGGTCCTGCACCGTCTGAAAGACGCCGGCTACGCCAGCCTGCTGGTAGGCGGGTGCGTGCGCGATCTCATGCTGGGACGCGAACCCAAGGATTTCGACGTCGTGACCGACGCGCGCCCCGAGCAAATCCGCAAGCTGTTCCACAACGCACGGATCATCGGCCGGCGTTTTCGCCTGGTGCACGTGCGTTTCGGCTGGGACATCATCGAAGTCGCCACTTTTCGCGCCATTCCCCGCGACATTTCCGAGGAGCCCCTTTCTACGGAGGAAGAAACGGAAGGGGAGGATGTCGAACACGATTCCCCGGCGGGTGCGTTGGATCACAATGTTTTTGGTTCCCAGGAAGAAGACGCCGTCCGGCGCGATTTCACCGTCAATGCGCTGTATTACGACATCCATGACTTCAGCGTCATCGACTATGTCGGGGGAGTTCCGGATCTCAAGGCCGGCATTCTGCGCGTGATCGGCGATCCCGAGACGCGCTACCGCGAGGATCCGGTGCGCATGCTGCGCGCGGTGCGTTTCGCCGCCAAGCTGGGTTTCAAGCTTGAGGAAAAGACCGCCGCGCCCATCTGCGACCTCGCGCCGTTGCTGGCTTCCGTGCCGCCGGCACGGATGTTCGAGGAAGTGCTGAAGCTGTTTCATGGCGGCTACGCGCTCGAAACCTACGAGTTATTGCGCCATTACGGGCTGTTCCAGTATTTGTTTCCGTTGACGGAAAAAAGTCTCGAGCACGAGGAAGGGGGTTTCCCCGTGACGCTGGTGCCGCGCGCGCTGGCCAACACCGATGCGCGCGTGAACGAGGACAAGCCGGTGACACCGGCGTTTCTTTTTGCCGCCCTGCTGTGGGAGCCGGTGCGCGAGCAGATGGGTGAACACATTATGCGCGGCATGAACGGTCATGACGCCATGTTCCGCGCCGCGGAACATGTGCTGCGCGAGCAGTTGCGGCACGTCACCATCCCCAAGCGGTTCAGCGTGCCGATGCGCGAAATCTGGAGCATGCAAGGCCGCCTTGAACGGCGCGCCGGGCAGCAGGCGTTTCGCCTGCTGGAGAGCAAGCGATTCCGCGCGGCCTACGATTTTCTGCTGCTGCGCGCCGAAACCGGCGAGGCCGACCAGGCCCTGGCCGATTGGTGGACGCGTTTTCAGAGCGTGGGTGAGAATGAGCGCGGTGTCATGGTGGCGGAATTCGCCACGTCCGGTGGTGGCGGCAAGCGACGTCGCCGTCGTCGACGCAAGCCATCATCATCCCAAGCGTCAAGGCATGAGTGAGCCACTGGAAAATACAGCGCGCGCCTATATCGGTCTGGGCAGCAACCTGGATGATCCCGTGGCGCAGGTACGTTCCGGTGTCACGGCGCTGACGCGCTTGAATCGGACACACGTCGAAGTGTGTTCGTCGCTTTATCGTACCGCGCCAGTCGGATGGCGTGACCAGCCGGATTTCGTCAATGCCGTCTGCCGTGTACGCACCGGGTTGATTCCAGCGGCACTCATGCGGAACCTGCTTGAAATCGAGCGCGTGCACGGACGCGTGCGGCAGGGGGACAGGGGCGGTCCGCGCACGCTGGATCTCGACCTGTTACTGTACGACGACCAGGTGATAAAAACGGAGGAGCTGAGCATTCCGCATCCGCGACTCCACGAACGTGCCTTCGTCCTGTATCCTTTGCACGAAATCGAGCCCGATCTGATCGTCCCGGGACGCGGCGCGCTGCGTGAATTACTGAAGGTTTGCACGGGACAACGAGTGGAAAGACTAAAAGATTGATAATAATTTAGAAACCGCAGATGAACGCTGATTAACGCGGATAAAGACAAAGTACTGTTTTTATTTATTCATGATCTGCGTTCATCTGCGGTTCCAAAAGTAATATGAATATAAATAATCCAGGATATGTCGTTGTCGAAGGGCCGATCGGCGTCGGCAAGACCAGCCTCGCCATGCGTCTGTCGGAAGTCTTCGGCGCCAAGCCCTTGCTCGAGCATCCGGAGGAGAATCCCTTTCTCGAACGGTTTTACCAGTCGCGCAAGTCGTTTGCGCTGCCGACCCAGTTGTTTTTTCTGTTCCAACGCGCGCGCCAGATCGAGCAGATCAAGCAGAGCGACATGTTCAGCAGCGGTTATGTTTCCGATTTCCTGCTCGACAAGGACAAGCTGTTCGCGCGTGCCAACCTGGATGACGATGAGTTGCGACTATATGAGCAGGTATATGCCCAGATGAGCCTGAACCTGCCGGTGCCGGACCTTGTGATTTACCTGCAAGCGCCGGTGGACGTCCTGCACGAGCGCGTGCGCCGCCGCGGCGTCGAGTATGAGCGCCTCATCGAGCGCGATTACCTGCAAACCCTGGTGGACGCTTATACCCAGTTCTTTCACCACTACACGGCGGCGCCCTTGCTGGTCGTCAACGCGGACCGGATCAATATCGTGGACCGCGAGGCGGATTTCCAGACACTGCTCTCCCACATCCGCAAGATTCGCAGCGGCCGCCATTTCTTCAATCCTCTCGCCGCCAATCTGTGAAGCCGGTCACGCTCACCACGCTCAAGGAAATGAAGCGCCGGGGCGAGAAGATCGCCTGCCTGACCGCCTACGACTACAGTTTCGCGAGCCTGCTCGATAACGCCGGTGTTGACATGGTCATGGTCGGGGACTCCCTCGGCATGGTCATGCAGGGTCACGACACCACGCTTCCCGTCAGTGTCGCCGACATGGTGTATCACAGCCGTTGCGTGGCGCGCGGGGTGAAACGCGCCCTGATCATCGTGGACATGCCTTTCATGAGCTATCAGCAAAGCCCGGCGCATGCCTTCGCCTCGGCGGGACGCCTGATGCAGAAAGGCGGGGCGCAGGTGGTGAAGCTGGAGGGCGGCGAGCCGATGGCCGCGACCGTGCGGTTTCTGGTCGAGCGCGGCATTCCGGTGTGCGCGCATCTGGGCCTGACGCCGCAATCGGTGCATCAACTGGGCGGTTACCGCGTGCAGGGACGCGAGGTGACCTCCGCGGAACGGATTCGTCACGACGCCAGAATTCTGCAAGAGGCCGGCGCGTCCCTGCTGGTGCTCGAAGCGGTACCATCGGAATTGGCGAAAACGATTACCTCCGAACTTGAGATTCCGACCATCGGCATCGGTGCCGGCAAGGACTGCGACGGTCAAGTACTGGTGTTGCATGACATGCTCGGCATTTACCCGCGGCCAAGCCCCAAGTTCTCCAGAAATTTCATGCAAGGCGCTACCAGCATCGAAGCGGCGGTCAAATCCTACATCGCCGCCGTCAAATCCGGCGCGTTCCCGGGTCCGGAGCACAGCTTCCAGTCGTCATGATTACGGTTGAAACCGTCGTCAGTCTCAGGGAACAGATCGCGCGGTTGCGACAAAGCGACAAGCGCATTGCTTTCGTTCCGACCTTGGGCAATCTGCATGCCGGGCACATGCGCCTGATGCAGGAGGCACGGCATCACGCGCAGGCGGTGGTAGCGAGCATTTACGTCAATCCGCTGCAATTCGGGCAGAACGAGGATTTTGATTCCTATCCGCGCACGCCGTCGCATGACAAGGTGGCATTGCTCTCCGCCGGCGTGGACCTGCTGTTCAGGCCGGCGGAATCCGAGATGTATCCGCACGGACGCGCGGCCCAGACCGTCGTCGAAGTGCCGGGCCTGAGCGATGAGCTTTGTGGTGCGTTCCGTCCCGGACATTTTCGCGGTGTCACCACGGTGGTGAACCGTCTGTTCAACCTGGTGACACCCGACGTCGCCGTCTTCGGCAAAAAGGATTATCAGCAATGGTTGCTTGTCCGCCTCATGACGGCCGATCTTGGTTTGCCGGTGGAAATTATTGGCGTGGACACGGTGCGTGAACCGGACGGACTCGCCTTGAGTTCACGCAACAATTATCTGTCACCCGACGAACGCAAAGTTGCTCCTCACCTGTACGAGGCGCTGGGTACTTTGCGTGATCGTTTTCGGGACAAGGGTCTGGCGCTGGAGACGGTGGAGGAAAACGCCATCATGGAACTGGAGGCGGACGGGTTCCGGCCCGATTATGTCAGCGTTCGCCGCCAGCAAGACCTGCAAAAGCCGGGCCCGGATGATCGTCAACTGGTGGCGCTGGCGGCGGCATGGCTGGGGCAGACACGACTCATCGACAACGTTGAATTCGAGCTGAAATCGTGATTTGAAAACGCGCTATTTAGACCCGATAATATAAACATTCGACGGAGGTTCCATGCGCCGCATTATGCTCAAATCCAAGCTGCACCGCGTGACCGTCACGCATTCCGAGCCTGATTACGAGGGATCGGTGGCGGTCGACGGCCGTCTGCTGGATGCCGCTGACATCCGCGAATACGAGCGCATCGAGGTCTATAACCTCAAAAACGGCGAGCGCTTCTCGACCTACGCCATCCGCGCCGAGGAAGGTTCCGGCATCGTTTCCGTCAACGGCGCCGCCTCGCACAAGGCCCAGCCCGGCGATATCGTCATCATCTGTGCCTACGCGGAGTTCGAGGAGAAGGAGCTTGCCACCTTCAAGCCGCGCCTGGTGTACGTCAACAGTCGCAACCACATCACCCACACGCGCAATTCCATCCCGGTCCAGGTTGCCTAGCCGCCGGATCCGGGCAATCCCGGGCTTTTTTCCGTTTCATCCCCTGCTTTTTTTCGTCACAAACCGCGACCAGCGGCGAACCTAGACGGATCATTGGCCGGATGGCATGCCGGAACTCTATCTACTATCTTCACTATGGGGTCCATGGCAATTCCAGGGTAACAAAGGATGACGAAATATATGCAAGACATCATGTTGAGGCTGGTAGACGTCCCGTTGGCGCGCATGTTCGTGCTTGCCTCGATTATTTTTCTCCTGCTTGCGGTGCTCGGCAAGATCGAGGGCAAAATCGAGCCCGGAAAAATCGGCCGGATCGGCGCGACCATCGTGGGCGCGATTCTCTTGAGCGCGGGTCTGGCGATGCACTTTAACGAGGCGGGAGATCTGCGGGACAAGCTGCGTGAAACCATGGGTACCCCGCCATCCATGCTCGCGCAGGCATCGGGCGATACCCCGGATGGTCCGATGGTAAGGCTCGCCATGACAACTCCGGGTGGAGCCGTACCGGCGGACAAGACGGGCGCGAGTGGAAAACTGGAAAATCTCAAATCAACGATCAAGGTGATATCCGGCAGCTATGGAAACAATTGCGGCGCCAAGCCCGGTAACGCCACGGCCCAGGTGTCGCGTGCCTGCGATGGACAAGCCCTGTGCGAATATAAAATCGACCCTGCTGCGCTGGAAGATCCGGCGCCGAACTGCGCCAAGAATTTCACCGCCGAGTGGAAATGCGGAGCCGGCGCGACGGTCTACGCCGTCTCCGTGCCGGCCGGCGCCGCGCGCGGTGAACCTCTGCGGCTCGCCTGTTCGACACAGTAAAGTTTCAGGGCCCGCAAAGAGAAGGGGCCCGGTCGCGTTGTCATGACCCCTTGCAGTAGTCCCATATTGGGACTATCATCTTGTCCATGCGGGTGATCGCGCTGGGCACTTTGAAGGCGTTCTGGGAACGAAATCCGGCCCATCGGGACGCCAAGGAACCCACGCTCGCATGGTACCGGCACACGCTCAGGGCCGACTGGGGATCGCCGGCGGAAGTGAAGCGCGATGTCCGAACCGCCAGTATCCTCAAGGACGGGCGCGCCGTGTTCAATATCGCCGGCAACAAATACCGCATCGTGGTCTGGATCAACTACGCCTACCGCGTGGTGTATGTCCGATTCATCGTGACCCATGCCCAGTACGACCGGATCGACGCGCAAACCATTTGACGGAGACACGACGATGGACATCAAACCCATCAAGACCAAGACCGATTACCGAGCGGCGCTCAAGGAAATCGAAGCCTTGATGCATGCCAAGCCGCGTACGCGCGAGGGCGATCGGCTGGAGGTGCTGGTCACGCTGGTGGAGGCGTACGAGGCCAGACACTACCCGCTCGACCTGCCCGATCCCGTCGAAGCGATCAAGTACACGATGGAAAGCAAAGGATTATCCGTGAAAGACCTCGAACCGATGATCGGCCGCTCCAACCGCGTGTATGAGATTCTCGGTCGCAAGCGACCATTGACGTTAAAGATGATCTGGGCCCTGCACAAAAGATTGGGCATCCCGGCCGAGTGCCTGATCCGGCAATCGAAAAAAGCTCGCGCCGCATAGACACGTTTTTGCCTGTCCCCGGCGAACTATCGGTCACGCTGCGACAGGTGTACATGGCGAACTCCAAATCACGCCGCCATGGATATCTGAAACGACCCGCGCCAGCGACGGTGATGTCCAATCTTGCTGGCGATCCGATATCCGGCGCACGCAATGGCCATGTTGGCCGCCTGGAGTGCGGTGTTGTAAGCGGTGGCGAACCTCCGATCCGCGGACAGACCCGCAATGGCGGCGTCGCCCAAGTCGCGAGCGATCAGAGCCCGCATGTTGTCCAGCTCTTTCCTGGAGGTCTTGTGCCTTTGGGCGTCCTTACTTGCCAACAGCTTCGTCCAGGTCATTCCGGCCTCCTTTCACAAACCGTTGGCGCCCCCGTAGAACCGTCGTAAGGAAATGGTCGCGCGACTTGACCTTCTCGCGGAACTCCTGTGGGGAATAGGCCGTGACGTTGATCTCTCTCCCGAGACGTGCTTCCGCCTTACGCAGCGCCGGCGACAGATCAGCAAGGCCCGCTCTGCCGATAATCATCAAATCCACGTCACTCATGGCATGTTCCTGGCCTCGCGCCACGGAACCGTAGACAAAGGCACAATGAATCTTGTTCCCGAATGGCCTCAGCATCTGCTCCAAGATCGGGATAAGTCCCGCGGTCTTCTCGAAAAGCTGCCGCAGTTCCGGGAACACCGGAGAACGGGTTTCCGCCTTGAAGTAGGCCCTGGTGCCTTCACGAGACGGTCGGTCGGGCGGAGTACGCCGAGAAGCTGGCGAAGCCGCGTGTTGTGGATAACTGTGGCACAAATCTGGCACAAGCAGAAAACGGGACCAAAAATCAAAAGGGCCACATCGCTGTAGCCCCTTCATCTGATTGGTACCGAGGGTCGGAATCGAACCGACACGGGATCGCTCCCACCAAATTTTGAGTCTGGTGCGTCTACCAGTTCCGCCACCCCGGCTTGATGCCGGCCAGTATAACAATCTTGCCATCATCCCCACAATGTGATGTCCTGTTCATGACAATGGGGATGAATTGAGATGCGCGTGCTGGCGGGTGACATCGGCGGGACCAAGACACTGCTGCAAATCGCGGAAGGCAAGGCCGGGCGGTGTCGTGCTGTCCGCGAGCAGCGATTCGACAGCGCGTCTTATGACAGCCTGTCATCCATCATCCACGAATTCCTTAAGCAGGAGAAAAATAAAAAAATCACGGCCGTCTGTTTCGGCATCGCCGGGCCGGTCAAGACAACGGCGAGAGGCCAAAGCGTCAAGGTCACCAATCTGCCTTGGGAGATACACAGTCAGGAACTCAAACGCCGTTTCAAATTTCCCCAACTTCGCCTCATCAACGATTTTCAGGCCGTCGGCTACGGCATCGAAGCGCTCGGCGCGAAAGATCTGGTTGTGTTGCAGCCGGGCGAGCCGGTAGAACACGGCCCGCGCGCCGTGATCGGCGCCGGCACCGGTTTGGGGCAGGGAATACTGATCTGGAACAAAGATCATTACGTGCCGGTTGCCACCGAGGGTGGGCACGCGAATTTCGCCCCGACGAATGAATTGCAGCTCGAGCTCACGCGCCATCTTTTGAAAACCGTCGGCCGAACTTCCTGGGAACTGGTTCTGTCCGGTCACGGTCTGGTGCAGCTTTATGATTTTCTGAAAGCGCGCGGGGGGGTGCCGGAATCCCCGGCGGTCGCCAAGGCCATGCAGGCCGACGATCCGGCCGCGGCTATCACGCAGGCCGCGCTGGAACGTAACGATCCGCTCGCTAACCAGACGTTGGATTTGTTCGTCGACATCTATGGCGCGCAGGCAGGTAATCTGGCTTTGACCGCGGGAGCCACGGGCGGCGTTTATATCGCCGGCGGTATCGCGCCGAAAATCATCCCGAGGTTGACCGACGGCCGGTTCATGCGGGCGTTCCTGAACAAGGGCAAGATGAAGCCGTACGTGGCGGACATTCCGGTGCAGGTGGTGACCAGGCCTGAAGTGGGTCTGATCGGAGCGGTGCTGGCCGCGACACGGCTGAAATAATACTTACAAAAAAGGATGTGTCATGCCGTTGTTTTTCGACGTTCTCCGTCTCCGGACATCATCCATCTTGATTGACAACTCTGATAGCGCTAAGTATGGTTACGCGATCATGAAGTTTGTCGCCAGAATTCTTCTCTTGTCTATTTTGCTCACGTCGGTCGCCACGGCGTGGGACAGTGATAATTGCGGACAGGACCTCGTGTTCGATTCGGCCGGCGCCTCCCAGAGCCACGACAGTGGATCGCAATCCGGCAGCATCAATGACCTTTGCGGTCATTGCGGTCATCTGGGGTCTCATCTGCTTGGTTATATCGCCAACATTCAAACCGATTTCCCCCGCCTGCACTCCGTGTGGCATGGCCGTTCCGCGATTGCCACGCCCAAACCATTCACCAATTTCCTTTTCCGTCCTCCCCGCGACTCCTTCGCAGTCTGAGTATTTAACCCGGTCATCCGCGGCGGTCATGCGACTGCGGTTTGCCATCCGGATAGATTGACTGAGTGCGAGGAGTTGCCATGGTTTTTCATGCATCATTGTTGACGTTGTGTCGGGGCTTGCGAACGGATCGGAAACCATCTGTCGTAAAACAAAAGGCCGTCTTTCATAAATCAGTTGCCGCCAAGACATGCCGCTGGTTGCCGGTGGCTCTGTTGTTTGCGTTTTTACCGTCCATGGCGATGGCACAGCCCGGTACCTGGACCCTGGAATCCGCGATCCGGCGCGCCATGGAGATTGCGCCGGAAATGCGGGCCGCCGATGCCGAAGTCACGGCGCGCGAAGCTGAGCTTACCCAGGCGGGGAACTGGCCGAACCCGACCATCGATTTACGTGCCGACGACCGGCTCGGCCAGGAGGACGGCCGCGGTGGAACCGATTTCACGCAGTTCGCGCTCTCCCAGCCGTTGCCACTGCGGCGCGTGTCGCGCGAGCGCGCGGTGGCCGAGGCGCGGCTGGCCGGCGCCGGGGAAGGTCGACGCTTGCGGAGACTGGAGTTGGAGCGTCTGGCAGCGCAAGTGTTTCATGAACTGCAACGGGCGCAGGCGAAGCTCGAACTCGCGCGGGCGCGACTGAAGGAGACTGAAAGCTATCCCGGCGCCGGCGGCGCGCGCGACCGGCTGGTGCGTTATCTGGCTCCCTTGGAGCGCGCGCGCCTCGCCATCCTGCGCGAGGAGGCGAACCAGGCTGTCGCCGCCGCCGAGCGCGAACGCGAGCAGGCGCTCATCGCCTTCCGCGCGCGCCTCGCGCTGCCGGCGGATGCCACGGCCGAGGCGACGCCGCTCGCCGAATCGCCCGCACCGTCGGATATCGTTGCTTTGGAAAGGAGTCTCGAAAACCATCCGCTGCTCGCCGCGGTGCGCAAGGAGCAGGAGGCCGCCGAGGCGAATATCGTGGCGGCGCAATCGCAACGGTTCGCCGATCCCGCGTTGAACCTCTTTCGCGAACGCGACGTGCTCGCCGGCGGCCGGCGCGACGTCACCGGCGTCGGCTTGAGCATTCAGGTGCCCCTGTGGAATACCAGCCCCGGCGTCGTGGACAAGGCCAAGGCCGAAGCACTGCGCGCGCGGACGGAACTTGACATCGCGCGGCGCGACGCGCTCACGCGCCTGCGCCGCAGCCATGCGGAGCTTACGCGCGCGCGGGTGCAGGCCGAACGGGTGCGCACCAACCTCCTCGAACCCGCACAGCGCCTCGATGAACTGGCGCGGCGCAGTTTCGCCGCGGGCGAGGCGAACGTGCTCTCGCTCATCGACGCCGCCAACAGTTATTTCGACGCGCAGGCGCGTTACGTGGAGTTGCTTGTACAGGCACAGGGAGCCGCCGCCGATCTGCGGTTCGCGGCCGGACAATCGCTGATCGCCGGGGAGGCAACACCATGATCGCCGCGCTCATTCGT
>Ga0209342_10000582_pt1 | contig 42497 bp, 41 predicted proteins | sample RifCSP16_2_FD_184023 | JGI IMG/M metagenome (GOLD analysis project Ga0209342, IMG submission 184023) | Soil microbial communities from Rifle, Colorado - Rifle CSP2_sed 16_2 (SPAdes) (version 2) | ecosystem: Environmental > Terrestrial > Deep subsurface > Rock core/Sediment | place: Rifle...
CTACTCGCCGCTCCCTTTAACCCCTTCCGGGGACCGTTCGGGCCTTCGGCATGACGTTCCCATGCCTACTATGCCCTCTGCTGACTTCTGCGACGCGGTCAGGGAACCTCGCGGTTCCCTCAGTCCCGAACCACAGGACACGCCGCAGATCTCCCGAGGTAAGTTCGACCGCCTTCCGCGCACAACCGCCGAATTTACGCCCTGCGCCTTTGATGGATGTGGACTTCGCGATCATTTGCCCGCTCGTCCGGCGCAAAACGCCTCGTATCCGGTTCTTGTCCATCGGCTCGCGCGTTTGCTCCACGCTTCCTTCGAACCCCACCTCGCGGTGACGCCCTTGCGCTTCGCTAACCCTTCACCTCCATCAGGTTGGGTAGGGGACTCGCACCCCCAAGCTGTCGAACATGCTCGGCATACAAAAGAGGGGCTCCGCGCCGGCGCCGCGGGCGGCGGCGAGGATCCCCGACCGCTCCATGTTCTTCGCCGTGGAGCCCCGGATCAGCGCCGACATGTCGCCCACATACACCTTCCTCGCGCCTTCCTCGTACAGCACGCTCACCACCGCGGCGACGACGGCCGGATTCGTGGTGGTAGGGTGTCCGTTGCCGCCCACGACGTTCGGCTTCACGAGGACGCTCTTCCCCCGGAGCGCGAGCGGACCGAAACCTCCGATCAGGGAGACCGTCTTCCTCACCATCTCGGCAAGGTCCTTCCCTCCCACGGCCGCGACGAGCGACTTCCGGGCGCGAACAAAGGGGTTTCCCGACATCCCGGATCCGGAGTCCCTCTCCGTTCCCTCGGCGCCGGCGTGGAGGTTCGTTCCGCTCCGGAAGACGCCCGCGGCGGAAGCCCCGGCGGCGAGCAGGAGCAGAAAGATCCTCCTCCCGAAATCCATGGCTCTTCCCCCTCCCGGGATGCCGGCGGCAAGGGCCGGCACGCAGCCGAAACGACCGGTTTTTAATTAGACGCGCCTCGATGGGCGTGGATGCCGTCTCGAACATGCCCCAAGTGGGTGCACCCTGCCGGGAGCACCATAAAAAAAACCCCGGCGGTTTCCCGCCGGGGTTTTGGTTTGCAGGGGTTGTCGAGCCCCTTTGGGTTGCCCGCCCGTTACGGCTTGGTGACGTTGGCGGCCTGTGGGCCCTTGGGGCCTTCGGTGATCTCGAACTCGACGCGCTCGCCCTCCTTGAGGGAGCGGAAGCCGTCCATCTTGATCGCGCTGAAATGCACGAACACGTCCGGACCGCCCTCCTGTGCGATGAACCCGTACCCCTTCGCGTCGTTGAACCACTTCACCGTTCCTTGTGCCACTTCTTTGTACCTCCTGACTGGATTACGCTGTCAAACCTGGACTAGCAACCGCCCAAAATTTGCAACACCGAGCAACTTACCAACCGTTCCGCCCCATTGTCAAGTATTCATTTCCCTTGATGCCTATCGCCCCCTGTCCTTCTCCCCGAGCGCTTTCCCGCACCAGGGGCAGCAGACCGCATCGCGGTCGACCCAGTGGAGGCACTGGGAGCACTGCTTCTCCGGAGGAGGAGACTTCTTCTCTTCCTCCGCCATCTCGTTCCAGGCGTCCTCGTCGTACTTCCAGTCGTCCTTGCCCATAACCCCCACCCACCGTATCAGAACGACCCCTTCTCCTTAGTGTACGCCAGGCGGCCTCCGGCCAGGATGATGTCGATCTGGCGTCCCGTGAGGGAGTGTGTGATCTCGAAGTCGAACCCCTTCGTGACGTTGCGCGCCTTGAGCTTCGTCCCTTTCCGGATCGCCTCCCGGATGCCCGGGATCTCGACCTGGTCGCCCTGCGCGATCTTGTCGCAGTCGGCCTCGTTCGCGAAGAGGAACGGCACGATGCCGAAGTTGATGAGGTTCGCGGAGTGGATCCGCTCGAACGACTTGGTGATGACCGCCCGGACGCCGAGGTAGCTCGGGCAGATCGCCGCATGCTCGCGCGAGGAGCCTTGCCCGTAGGAGAGCCCCCCGACGATCACGTTGTGGACCCCCTTCGCCTTGTTCTCCAGGCACCGCTTGTGGAACGTCGGGTCGACCCCCTCGAAGACGAACTCGGCGTACTTCGCGATGTTGGAGCGGTACTTGAGGCGCGCCCCCGCGGGCATGATGTGGTCGGTGGTGATCTTGTCGCCGACTTTCAGCGTGACCGCGCCGCGGATCGCCTCCGGCAGGGGGACGCTCTCCGGCGGCTTGCCGATGTTCGGCCCGCGCCGGACTTCCACCTTCGACCCGTCCTCCGCCGGTTTCAGGACCATCGTGTCGTCGATATGGAACTTCTTCGGAACCTTCACGTCGGGGTATTCGATCCCCAGCTCCGCCGCGACGTCCCGGGGATCGGCCATCTCGCCCTTCAGGGCGCACGCCGCCGCCGTCTCCGTGGAGACGAGGAAGATCCCCGCGTCCTTCGTCCCGGACCGCCCCTCGAAGTTCCGGTTGTTCGTGCGCACCGAGACGCCTCCCGACGGGGGCGCCTGCCCCGCGCCGATGCAGAAGCCGCAGGCGGTCTCCAGGATCCGGGCCCCGGAGCCGACCAGCGTGGCGATGCTGCTCTCCTTCGCCGCCATCTGGAGCACCTGCCGGGAGCCGGGGGCCACGCCGAACGACACGTCGGGGCTGATCGTCCGGTCCTTCAGGATCCTCGACAGGGTCGTAACGTCCTTGTAGGAGGCGTTCGTGCAGGAGCCCACGAGCACCTGGTGTACCTTCTTCCCGGCGATCTCCTTCACCCGCTTCACGTTGTCCGGGCTGTGCGGCATCGCCACCATCGGTTCGAGCGCGGACAGGTCGATGTCGATCACCCGCTCGTACTTCGCGGAGGGGTCGGCCTTGAGTTTCACCCACGCCTCTTCGCGGCCCTGGGCCTTGAGGAACGCCTTCGTCACCTTGTCGGAGGGGAAGATCGAGGTGGTCACGCCGAGCTCGGCGCCCATGTTCGTGATCGTGGCGCGCTCGGGGACGGACAGCGTCTCCACCCCCTCGCCGCCGTACTCCACGATCGACCCCACGTTCCCCTTGGTCGTCAGGATCTCCAGCAGCTTGAGGATGACGTCCTTGGCGGCAACCCAGGGCGGAAGCTTCCCGGTGAGGTTCGCCTTGACCACTTTCGGATACGTCATGTAGAACGGTCCGCCCGCCATCGCCACGGCCACGTCGAGGCCGCCCGCGCCGATCGCCATCATCCCGATGCCGCCGCCGGTGGGAGTGTGCGAGTCGGATCCGAGCAGCGTCTTCCCGGGGGCGCCGAACCGCTCGAGGTGCACCTGGTGGCAGATGCCGTTCCCCGCCCGGGAGTAGAAGATGCCGTGCTTCGCGGCGACGGTCTGCAGGTACAGGTGGTCGTCCGCGTTCTCGAACCCTTCCTGCAGCGTGTTGTGGTCGACGTAGGAGACGGACACCTCCGTCTTCACCCGGGGAACGCCCATCGCCTCGAACTGCAGGTACGCCATGGTGCCCGTCGCGTCCTGGGTGAGGGTCTGGTCGATCCGGACGGCGACCTCCTTGCCCGGCTTCTTGTCTCCCGATACGTGATGCGCGTCGATGATCTTCTGGACGATGTTCTTTCCCACGCGGCCTTCCCTCCCCTTCATGGATGGATTGGTTCTCCCGGCATAGCGCTGCGGATCGTGTCGACAGTATTCCAACGGAAAGCGGGGCTATGATACGAAATCGGGACGCCGAAATCAACCGGTGGCGCACCTCCCGGCGCCCCAAGCGGAAAGAGGCCGCCCCCGGTCGGGGGCGGCCTCTTTCGTTCGGCAGGGTCCAGGTTCCGGATCAGTACCGATCGGCGGAGGTCCCGGTCGAGCTCTGCAGGAGGTAGGAGATCGCGCTGGCCTTGTACACCGTCGCGTCATCCAGCGCGTTCAAGGTCGTCGAGACGGAGTAGTTCAGGGTATCGTCGTCGACCCAGTCGATCGCGTCGTAGATCAGGCGCCGGGTATAGCGGCGGTTGTGGGCGACCCCGCCCGGATCGTGCTTCATGAGGTTGTAGTTGAACGCCGCCCCCATGTTGTTCTTTCCGGTCGTGTTGCCCGTCGTGTCGACGTCACCCACCGAGAGCCAGTTCTTGACGGCGGTCGTATACGTGTTGTCGGTGAAGAAGTACGGATAGGACTCGCCGAAGTAGAAGCTCTTCTCGGCCCCCAGCAGCACCCTCAACGCCTCCAGGGCCGCCTGGTACCGCGCCCTGTGCGTCGTCCCCTGGAACGTCGCCCCGGTCGCTTCGTCTCCGAACCATGCAAGGAAAGAGTTGCTCCCCGCCCCCCGGGTCGTGTGGCAGTTGACGCAGACCGGGTTCAGCGCCAGGTTGTCGGTGGGGCTGTACTGCGTAAACGGACTGAAGGTGTGGGACCGCTTCACGGTCACATCGTTCGGATCCCTCCTGTCCAGATGGCAGCTGACGCACGGGCCGTTCGTGTAGCCCGTGTCGACCGTCGCGTTTCCGGTCAATCCCCGCCCGATCTTGTCGTGCGTGTCGGTGGCGGGGATCGTGTAGTCGCGGCCCGCGTACTCGTAGCCGGTAACCGCGAAGACGGTCCCGCCCGCCGTCAGGTAGTGGGAGTTGATGAAGGACAGGTTGGAGAAATTCCCGGAAGAGGCCTTGATGCTGTCGCCGCTCTCCCGGCCGGTGTGGCAGGCGAGGCAGATATTGGATGCCTCCGAATCCGGGAAGACCGGCTCCGGAGAAACCCCGGTGTAGGAAGCGGTGATGGGGCCCGGTGTGCGCAATACGCCCTTGCCCGCGTTTTCATGGCAGCCCCAGCAGTAGAGCAGTTCGTTCTGGGGAGAACTCTTCGTGGTGGTAGTCCACCCGCTCAGGTGCAGGAAGGTGTTGTTTGCCGCTACGTAGGCCGCCGGATCGGCGAGGTAATTCGCAGCGCCCGTAGCCGTGTGGCACCTCTGGCAGGAGCCCCGGCTGGCGTTATTGTCCCAGTCGTAATGCGCCCATGCGTCGCCGGCGCTGGTAACGCGCGTGAACGATCCGATCGTCACGGTGCAATCGGTAGCGGCGACACCGGAAATCATCACGTTATCCACCGCGCTGCCGGCAAGATACTTGGCCTTCAGCAGTCCGCCGGCATGTCCGGACTGGGCCCAGTCGGTGTAAATGGTCGGCGTGGTGGTCTGACCATACCGGGTTCCCGCATTAAACTCGTGGCCGTGGCAGTCGAAGCAGGGGTTCGCGGTGTTTTTCCGCAGGTTGTACCCTTCGATGACGTTCCCCGTGGTGCCCGCGGCAGCGACACTCGTGGCCGGGTTGTCGTAGTGGGTGGTGGCGATGATGCGGTACCAGGAGGTTTCATGGTGCCCCACCTTCCCCGTTGCGGGCTTGCCCGTGGCGGCGTCCGCGGCCGTACCGGAAGCCAGCAGCGTATCGCCCGTGTAGTCGTACATGGTATGGCAGCTCGTGCAGAGGTCGAACTGGCCGGGGGTCTGGTTCTTGTCCGGGTTCCAGTTGACGAGATTGCTGTCGTTGTCTCTCGCCATGACGAGGCGGAGGCCGGCGCCGTGCTCGTGGCAGGTCGAGCAGCGGAGCGCGGAGTACGTCGTGGTAAACGGTACGAACCCCTGGTTCACCGAGTTGTCGATGATCTCCTTGTTTCCGGTCAGTCCGCCGATATTGCTGAGCACCGCGCCTTCATGGGAATGGCAACGGCGGCAGGAGGCTCCTGACCTGGGACTCAACGTGGCGTGATTGGAACCGGCGAAGTCCGTCGGCGCGTCGGCGAGGGGGGCGTCGACGCCGTCGTGGCAATCGGCGCAACGCGTGCCGTTCCCGGCGAACGGATCGGGGAACTCGATCGGCCCCACGCCGTTATGCTGGGAAGCGGCGCCGTGGCAGGCTTCGCAGCCGTTGCCGCCGTTCACGGCCGCCACATCCTTGTGCGGCGAGCTTCTTTCGTACTGGGTAACGATGCTCTGCTGCGTCAGGGGGTCGAGGACGGCGCTATGGCACTGTGTGCAGAGCGTATCGCCCACGTTGGTGCGCCCCCCCCCGTCGCTTTCCCTGTTCCCCGACGAACCGCATCCGCCGACAAGCAGCAGCAGAATGCAGAACGTCGTCACGGAGGCCAACCTCAGGCTTCTTTTCTTCATTTTCTCACTCCTCCTCACGGGTAGTTTCATTAGAAGGTTATGTGACATTTCCTGCAGGTCCTTCCTCCGCTTTCATCCTTGTATCTTTTCGATATGTCTCTCCAGTTGCGGGGGTGGGGATTCGTCAACCCGCTGCGGTGGCACACTACGCAAACATCGGCGTCCGGATGGCAGGACTCGCACGACTGCAGATTCCGGCGCGCCTCCGCGGCATGATCCGAATTCCAGTCGTAGAGCTGCGAGCTTCCGGCCTTGCGATGGGAGCGGATGTTCATGTTCCCCTTCTGCCGCGTCCTGCCGTGGCAGTCGGAGCAGAAACTCGACTCGTGGCAGCGATAGCAGTTCTGGGGGTTGTCCGCCGCCTTTACGGAATGGATGGAGACAAAGTCGGACCGATGCGTCTTCGGCATGTACTCGCCCCTCCGCGAGAGGCTTTTCTTCAAATCGGGCTCGATCCCCCCGCCGACGTGACAGTCGAGACACCAGGATTGCTGGTGGCAATCCGCGCAGTTGCTGGTCGCCTTCTGCGCCGGCAGCCTGTGCTCCTTCATCCAGAAGGCGCCGTGATTGGGCACCACGTCGGATCCCTGGTGGCACTCCGTGCATTCGCCCGGCTTCAGGTCCATGTATCCCTTGTGGTCCTCCCTGCCGAAGGAGAGAGTGACGAGCGCAAGTAGAAGAAAGGCCGCCGACAGAAAGGTGATCCTGAGCGTTCCATCGTATTTCATGGTCTCTCCTCGCGAAGTTAAAAATTGAGATTTACGGCGGCAAAACCCTGGTAGCTGTTTTCATAGCTGAAATTGATATTGTCTTCGGCCCTCAATACGGCGCTGACCAATTTGCTGAATTCATAATTCATGGCGCCCCAATACTTTTTCGCGGTTCCGTCCCGGGACGATTCCCTTCGGAAATCATCGTAATCGATCCCCGCCTGGAGCGTCGCCCTGGCTATTTTGTACTCGCCGTTGAGACGGATGCCGTTCAAACTGCCGGCATAGCCGTCTCTCTTTTCGTACGTCGCGTTGAGGGTAAGATCCTTGATCGGGTTGGCGAGGAAACCGACTTCAAAAAGATCCGCGTCCGCATCGCCGCCGAAATCTTCCTTGGCGTATCTGGCGCTGACCCGGTACTTGCCGTTCAACCGGTACTCGGCGGAAAGGCTTCCTTCCTTGTACTTGTCGACGGCGAACACGCTGTAAATGGATATGGTGTCGAACGTGGCGTAACTTTGGTAATACTCGCCTCGAAGGATGACATCCTTCATGGGCGTCATCTTCGCGCCGAAAAGGATTTCATTGTATGTTTCCGCGATGGTGTCGTATTTCATGCGTCCGTAGATATTGACCTGCCCGATGGGCGTGGTGGAAAAATCGAGGCCGACGCTCTCGCGCGCCACGTCGGTGTCCCGGTATTTCCTTCCGAAACTCACCTCCACGTGGGTATTCTTGATCGTGTCGTAATAGACGCTGATCCCCGCAAGGGCATCCCCTCTCGTGCCGACCTCCCGTTTATCGTCGAAGATGACGTTCCTTCCGCCGAACAGGGTGACGCCCACGGGCCCCAGGTTCCTGAAATCGAGGTAGGCGCCGTCGATGGTTCCGGAAACCGCCGCCGAGTGGACGTACGTTCTGCCGGCCCTCACATCGAGATGGTTCTTCAGGGCGTCCCTGTAATCGACGTAGAAGTAATACAATCTCCCCCGGGCGTCCTCGTCGCTCGATATCTGCTTCGAGCCCCTGCCGTACCCGTAAACGTTGATCTTGCCGTCCTTGTCGATCTTCGACATGTTCAGCCGGAACGCTTCCGCGAGGTCCTGTTCGTTGTCGTCGGCCAGGATGTCCTCGTACCAGAGATACTGCGTCGAGCTGGTCATCTTCAATTCCACCGCATGAGAGAGCAATGGGACGCATGCAACAGCCATCAGCGTTACCAGATATTTCGCAACCCTCATGCCCCGTCTCCTTTTATCTGATTTATCAATGTTCGCGGAGCTGTCCGGCGATGTCGCTCCCGGCGGGGGAAACCCGGAGAGATTCGGCAAAACCCACCTGGAAGATGTGGGGGAAATCGTTGGAACAGAGGGACCCGCAGGCGCATCTACGGTTCGTCCTCCATTGCCCGATGATCAGGATGTCCGATGACGATCTCCGCCTTGCCGGTAATGGCTGCCGATATGCATACAGGCGACAGTATACACATGCACTCATAATTATTGCCATCCGGAAGAGAACCGCAAGGGAAATTTTCGGATACGTATTTCTTGTTTCCTGGAGGGGCGCCGTCGAACATTCCGTCCCATCGCGGAGGCAGGCACATTGCATTTAGATGAATACTCCATCGATCGGTGATCGTCGCACCGTTCCGTTGGAAGTGCGACGACCGTCTTCTCGGCAGGGGCGGAAATAAACTTTATAAAAATAAATATACCTGTAAAAACAACTTGTTATCAGTACGATTCCGGACACAGTCGACAGCATACCGTCGCGCGGCGGACGCCGTCGCTTTGTGCCATGGAAGGAAACGCGGGTGAAGCGGCGGGTTTTTCTACTTCCCCCGGAATTGCGGTTTCCGCTTCTCGAGGAACGCCTGTTTCCCCTCGAGCAGGTCGCGGCTGTCCATGCAGGCGCGGATCAGTTCCTCCGCCTCCTGCGCCTCGCCTGGCGGGAGACCGCGGAACTCCATGCACATGGAGAGGATCCGCTTCGTGCCCCGGATGGAGAGGGGGGCGTTCGCGGCGATCTCCCGGGCCATCTCGAGGACGACCTGGGAGAGTTCCTCGGGGGGGCAGACGCGGCCGACGAGCTTCAGGTCCAGCGCCCGGCGGGCGCTCACCTTGCGCGCCGTGTAGAAGAGCTCCTTCGTCGCGGGGAGTCCGATCGTGTTCACGAACCGCATGAGGCCCGCGGGCCGGTAGATGATCCCGAGCCGCGCCGGCGTCATCCCGAAGACCGCCTGGTCGGAGGCGATCCGGATGTCGCACGCCACCGCCATCTCCAGCCCGCCGCCGAAAGCGAAGCCGTTCAGCATCGCGATCACCGGGGAGGGGAACGACGCGATCGCCCGGATCATGTCGTCGAAGGGGTTGTCGGAGAGGAGCACCTGGGCTTCCCCGCTCCCCCCTGCCGGGATCTGTGTGATGTCGTACCCCGCGCAGAACGCCTCGCTCCCCTCCCCCCGCAGGATCAGGCACCGCGTGTCTTCTCCGGCGAGGGTCGAGAGGACCGCCCGCAGCTCCCCGAGGATCTTGAGGTTCAGCGCGTTCTTCTTCGCCGGGTTCGACAGGGTGACCGTCGCCACCGCCCCGTCCCGTTCCACGACCACCTTGCCGCCCATCCCGTCCCCCTTTCCCGGTTGTGCCGGATCGCGCGCACATTATAATAATGGAAACGGGATCGACTCACCATGCCGCGCGAAGGATCCAAACACCCGCCGAGAAGGAGGCCGTGCCATGAACCGGGAATACCCCAAGGACGTCAAGCTCAAGGACGGTACGACGGTCGCTCTCAAACCGTTCGAGAGGAAGGACAAGGATGCCCTGTTCACCTTCTTCCAACGGCTGCCGGAGGCGGATCGGATCTTCCTCAAGGATAACGTGGCCGATCCCGCCGTCATCGAGCGGTGGGCGACCGAACTCAACTACGACCGGATCTACCCGCTCCTCGCCTGGAAGGGGAACGACATCGTCGCGGACGCCACGCTGCACAAGAACCTCGGCGGGTGGATGAAGCACGTGGGGACGATCCGGATCGTCGTCGCGAGGGACTTCCACCGGAAGGGGTTGGGGAGCGTCCTCGCCAACGAGCTGTTCCTTCACGCCCTGAAATCAGGCCTCGAGAAGGTGGTGGCCGAGGTGATGGAATCGCAGCCCGGCGCGAAGCGGGTGTTCGAGAAGCTGGGCTTCAAGCTCGAGGCGACGTTCCGCGGGCACGTGCGGGACCAGATCGGCGTGAGGCACGACCTGCTCGTCCTGACGAAGGACCTCGAGGAGTTCTGGGCGAACATCCAGACCCACGAATACTTCTCCTACCCGACCCGCGAAATGGAGGGCTGACCCCGGAACCCCCAGAACCGGGACGTTCCTAGAACTCCCACAAAAGAGGGACACTCCTGCAGCCGGGAGTGTCCCTTTCTTTCAATACCGATGTCTGTCCCAGTTCTGTGGGAGTTCTAGGAACGTCCCGGTTCTGGGGTTTGTCCCGGTTCTGGGGTTACCGGTTCCGGGGTGAGGATGTCGAGGGCGGCGAGGGCGGCGGCGGCATCCGCGGCCGCCTTCGCGATCGCCCGCGCCGCGGGCTCGTCGGGAGCGGCCGCCGCCAGCGGTTCCCCCGCGTCCGACGCCTCCCGAAGGGCCATCTGCAGCGGCACCTCGCCGAGGAACCGGAGCCCCATCTCCGCGCATGCCTTCCGCGCCCCGCCGTGCCCGAAGATCTCGCTGCGCCCCGCGCAGTGCGGGCAAAGGAAGTAGCTCATGTTCTCCACCACGCCGAGGATGGGGACGCCCACCTTCTCGAACATCCGGACCGCCTTCTTCACGTCGATCAGCGCCAGGTCCTGCGGGGTGGTGACCACCACGGCGCCGGCCACGGGCGTCATCTGGACCAGGGAGATCTGGACGTCCCCCGTCCCCGGCGGCAGGTCGATGACGAGGTAGTCGAGCTCCCCCCACTTCGTCCCGTGGAGGAACTGCTCCAGCGCCTTCATCAGCATCGGGCCGCGCCAGATGACCGGGCTGTCGTCCTCCAGGAGGAACCCGATCGAAACGATCTTCAACCCGTGCGCCTCCGCGGGGAGGATCATGCCGTCCTCCCCCGTGAGCCGGTGCCCCTTGAGGCGGAACAGGGTCGGCACCGAGGGACCGTAGATGTCCGCGTCGAGCAGCCCGACGCGCGCCCCGGTCCGCGCAAGAGCCACTGCGAGGTTGGCGCTGATCGTCGACTTCCCCACCCCTCCCTTCCCGGACGCGACGGCGACGACGTTGCGCACTCCCGGGATCGACCGCTTCCCCTGCGCCGGATCCTTCGCCGCCCGGACGTCGGCGGGGGACGCCCCGGGCGCCGTTTTCTTCTTCGTGAAAAACGCCATGTCGATCACCTCGCGGTTGATGCACCGGATGATAGCAGGGCGGAAGACGCCTCCGCTTGACCGTCGTCAAGGGGCCGATTTTGCGGTGGAGCCCTCCACTTCCTTCGATTATAGTCTCAAGGATGACCGACCGCCCGGGCCGACAGATAGGGCGCGCCGCGGCGCTGATGATGGGGTCGGTGCTCCTCTCCCGGATCCTCGGGTACGCCCGCGACGCCGTGATCGCCTACCAGCACGGCGCCACGCCGGAAACGGACGCCTACTTCGTCGCGTTCACGATCCCCGACTTCCTCAACTACCTGCTGGCGGGCGGGTCGCTCTCCATCACCTTCATTCCGATCTTCGCCCGGTACCTGGCGGAAGGGAAGGAGGAGGAGGGGTTCCGTTCCTTCTCCACGATCGCCACGGTGATGGGGATCGGCATGCTCTTCTTCATCGTGCTGGGCGAATTCCTCGCAGGCCGCGTCATCCCCCTCATCGCCCCTGGTTTCCCGCCGGAGCAGGCGGCGATCGCCGCGCGCCTGACGCGCATCGTGCTCCCCGCGCAGATCTTCTTCTACCTCGGCGGGCTCCTGATGGCGGTGCAGTACGCGCGGAAGCAGTTCTTCGTCCCCGCGCTGGCCCCCCTGGTGTACAACCTCGGGATCATCCTCGGAGGGCTTCTCCTCGGCCGCGAGCACGGGATGGCGGGATTCGCCTGGGGAGTCCTCGCGGGGGCGTTCCTCGGCAACTTCGCTCTGCAGCTGTACGGAGCGCGGCGCGGCGGCCTCTCCTTTCGCCCCCGGCTCGACTTCTCCGACCCCGGGCTGAAGGAGTTCGTCCGGCTCTCCATCCCGATCATGCTCGGCTTCTCCCTCGTGGTGGTGGACGAGTGGACCACGCGCGTCTTCGGCTCCTTCCTTCTCGCGGGAGCGATCACGTGGCTGAACAACGCCCGCCGCCTGATGCAGGTGCCCGTCGGGATCTTCGGCCAGGCATCGGGGGTGGCCTCGTACCCCTTTCTCTCCTCGCTGGCGGCGGAGGGAAAAAAGGAGGCGATGTGGGAGACGCTGTCCCTCACCCTCCGGTGGGTCTTCCTCGTCTCGGCCGGGGTGGCGGCCATCGCCTTCGTCCTGTCGCGGGAAGCGGTCCTCCTCGTCTACCAGCGCGGTGCGTTCACCATCGACGACACCATGCACACGGCCTCCGCCCTCTCCGCCTTCTGCCTCGGGATCCCGTTCTGGTGCGCCCAGGCGATCGTCTCCCGCGGGTTCTTCGCGATGCGCGACACCTGGACGCCGACGCTCGTGGGGACGGGGGCGTGGGTCGTCGCCCTCCCCGCGTACTACCTCCTCCAGCAGTCGTACGGCGTCTTCGGCCTCGCGCTGGCCAGCTCGGCGGGGATCCTCCTCTACGCGGGGACGCTCTACGGGATCCTGATGAAGCGGACGGTGGGGCGGCGGGGGCTGCGGGAACTGCTCGAGTACGGGAAACTGGCGCTGGCCGCGGCGTTCGCCGGTGCGGCGGGGTCCCTTGCGCTGTCCGCGGCTTCGCGGTTCCTCGCGTGGGAAACGCCGTTCGGGTCGGTGATCCGGCTGGCCGGGGGCGCGACGGCGGTGGGCGCGGCCTACTTCCTCCTCGCCTTCCTGTTCCACAGCAGGACAGTGCGGACCATCCATCGGCGCGAGGACCTGCTCCACCCGCCGGGGTCCTCGCCCGGCCCGGAGGACGACCGGAACGGGATCACGCCGTCATGAAGGTGTCGCCGCCCCGCAATGCCCTTCGCAGCCCCTCGAAATCGGGGGCGTTGCGCCCCACGCGGCATCGACGGCGGCCGAAGAGCGATTTCGTGCCGTCCATGATCGCGACGCGGGCAAGCTCGATCCGGCGGACGCGCCGCCGCAGGATCCGCTTCCCCCACTGCCGCGCCTTGAGCAACACGAGGCCCGCCCAAACTTTCTTCGCCCGCCCTTCGCACACCACTCCCACGATCCGCACCGGCGCGCCGGTTCCGGGCCCCGCGTGCCGGCGCACCTCCGCCAGCGCGCGGGCGGTCGAGTGCGCCACGACGACGACGTACCCCTCCTCCGCGGCGAGGGTCTCCGCCTTTTCCTGCGCGTCGCGGGAGAGGCAGAACGGGAGCAGCAGGATCTTCTTCACGGAACCATCTTATCCCGGATGCGGACGGAGATGATCCACCGGCTGGCGGAGAAGATATGGATCGTCGAGGGCGGGAAGAACGGGCGGTACCCGTTCGCGCACTCCCTGTACGTGGCGGACGGGGGCGGCATCCTCGTGGACGCCGGCTCCGACCCGGCGGAGATCGAACGGCTGCGGAGCCGGGAAGGGATCGGGGCCGTCGTCATGACCCATTATCACGAGGACCACTTCACCTACCTGTCCCGCCTCCCGGATGCGGAAGTGTGGTCCTCGATCGCGGACGCACCGGCCATCGAGTCGCTCGAGACGCTGCTTGCCTGGTACGGCGTGCTCGGGAACGAATGGGAGGGCTTCTACCGGAACCTGTTCGTCCGCAAGTTCCCCTTCGCTCCGAGGAAGGTCGCGCGGCGGATCGCCGACGGGGAGGAGCTGCGCTTCGGCAAGACCCGGGCGATCGCCGTCGTGGCTCCCGGCCACACCCCCGGTCATTTGTGCCTTCACTTCCCCGACGACGGGATCCTGTTCCTCGCGGATTACGACCTGACGGCGTTCGGCCCGTGGTACGGCGATGCCCCGTGCGGCATCGGGGAGTTCCGCCGATCGGCCCTGCGCCTGGCGGGGATCGCCGCGGACCGGTACGTGGCGTCCCACGAGGGGCCGGTCCACCGCGGGCCGATCGCGGAGAAGATGCGGGCGTACCTTTCCGTCATCGACCGGAGGGAGGCGGCCCTGCGGGAATATTTACGGGAGCCGCGCACACGGGCGGAGATCATCGCGCGGCGGCTGATCTACGGCCCGGGCCGCGACGGCCCCTGGTTCGACTACGGGGAGTGGGCGCTCCACTCGAAGCACCTCGAGGCGATGATCGCCCGCGGGGAGGCCGCCCTCCATGACGGCGCCTACATCCTGACGTAGAACCCCAGAACCGGGACGTTCCTAGAACTCCCACAAAAGTGGGACACTCATGGAGTTCGGAGTGTCTCACTTGTTGCAACGATCGATCTCTGTCCCAGATCTGTGGGAGTTCTAGGAACGTCCCGGTTCTGGGGTTCCGGTTCTGGGGTCGGTTCTGGGGTGCCCGCGTTATCACGACACCGCGTCGATACCGGTCAGGTCCTTCCCCAGCACGAGGGTGTGGATCTCGTACGTCCCCTCGTACGTGTCGACCGACTCCAGGTTGCACATGTGGCGCATCGTCTGGTACTCGTCGCTGATGCCGTTGGCCCCCAGCATCCCCCGGGCGGTCCGGGCGACGGTAAGCGCCATCCGGACGTTGTTCCGCTTGGCCAGGCTCACCTGCTGCGGGCGCATCTTCCCGGCCTCCTTCAGGTGCCCGAGCTGCAGGGCGATGAGCTGCGCCGACGTGATCGCCGTCAGCATGTCCGCAAGCTTCGCCTGCGTGAGCTGGAAGGAGGCGACCGGCCGTCCGAACATCATCCGCTCCTTCGTGTAGGAGAGCGCCTCGTCGAAGCACGCCATCGCCGCCCCGACGGCGCCCCACGCGATCCCGTACCGCGCCTGGGTCAGGCACATGAGGGGCCCCTTCAGCCCCTGCACGCCGGGGAGGATGTTCTCCGCCGGCACCCGGACGTCGTCGAAGATGAGCTCCGAGGTGACGGAGGCCCGCAGGGAGAGCTTCGAGTGGATCTCCGGAGCGGAAAAACCGGGCGTCCCCCTCTCGACCAGGAACCCGCGCACCACGCCGTCGAGCTTGGCCCACACCACCGCCACGTCGGCGACGGAGCCGTTCGTGATCCACATCTTCGCGCCGGAGAGGACGTAGCGGTTCCCGTCCTTCACCGCCTTCGTCTTCATCCCGGCCGGGTCGGAGCCGTGGTCGGGCTCCGTCAGGCCGAAGCAGCCGACCGCCTTCCCCGCCCCCAGCAACGGGAGCCACCGCTCCTTCTGCGGCTCGCTGCCGAAGGTGTGGATCGGGTACATCACCAGCGCCCCCTGCACGGAGGCGAAGCTGCGCAGCCCCGAGTCGCCGCGCTCCAGTTCCTGCATCACGAGGCCGTACGAAATCTGGTCGATGGCGGGCAGCCCATACCCCTTCAGGTTGGAACCGAGGAGCCCCATCTCCCCCAGCATGGGGATGATATGCTTCGGGAACCCGCCCGCCCGGTAATGATCCCGCACGATCGGGAGGAACTCCCTGTCCACGAACTCCCGGACCGTTTCCCGGACCATGCGCGCCTCGGACGAATACCCGCCTTCCAGGTCGAAATAATCGATCCCCTTGAACATCGTCCCCTCCTTGCGTCGATGTCCCCCGGCCCCGCCGGGGGGTGTCAGCCCAACCCTCGGGTGATGCCGGCCGAGGCGGCCGAGAGCTCCCGGAGGATCTTTTCCCTCAATGACTCCGTGTACCGCGCCGTCGGAACCGACACCGTGAGACTTGCCGCGAGCTTCCCGCCGGGATGGAACACCGGCACGCTGACCGAGGTGATCCCCTCGACCCGTTCTCCGTGGCTGACGGCGTACCCGCGCTCCCGGATCCGACGGATCTCCTCCCGCATCGCCTTCTTCCCGACGATCGTGTTCCCGGTGAATTTCCGGAAGGGGCGGGCGAAGACCCGCTCCATCGTCTCTTCGTCGGAAAACGCGAGGATCGCCTTGGACGACCCCCCGCAATACAGGGGGGACCGCTGCCCGACGGGCATCACGGCTTTCAGTTGCTGCGGCGATTCGAGGACGTGGACGCAGACCCGCTCGAGACCGTCCGCGACGTTCAGGTGGACCGTTTCCCGCAGGACCCGGAAGATCTTTTCCATCACGGGCACCGCGCGGGGGATCAGGAGGTTTCGCTCGGAAAGGGCGGAGGTGAACGAGTAGAAGACGTTGGAGAGGGCGTATTTCCCCGACGGCTCCTCCTGCCGCAGAAACCCCCGCCGGACGAGGGCCCCGACGATCCGGGCCGCGCTGGACTTGGGCATGCCGAGGCGGCGGGCGGCTTCCGTGACGCCGACGGGACCCCCGGCGTCACGGCACAGGAACAGGACGTCGACGGCCTTGTCGATCAGCTTCGCCCCGGGAGATCGTTCCACTATGTGGGACCATGTTCCATATTCATCAGCATTTTATACACTCCGGGGGAAGGCCCGTCAAGGGGATTCGACCGGAGGGGTACATTCCTGGTGCGGGCAGTACTAAGGAGGGGGTACGCCTACTTCCCCTTCAGCGCGTCGTTCAGCGTCCGGACCACCGCCTCCGGATCGAGCCCCTTGTGCCAGGCGGTGTAGGTCACCGTCTCCTGCTGGTTCGACTTGCACGAGATGCAGTCCGGGCCGAAGAGCTCGGCGATCTTCTCCCGGAGAACGGGGTATTCCCGCAGGATATCCCCCACCAGCGTGTCGGTCCGGATCGGTCGTGACCTGCTCATCTCAACTCTCCCCTTTGAGGACCGGCTTCGACCGGCCCGTCGTCGCCACCATTATACCCGGAGACTCCCCGGGCGACCGCACGTTGAGGATGTAGAACGTGGCGGAACCGAAGGCGACCGGTTCCCCCCCCGCGTTCCGGATCTCCGCGGAGCCGACGGCGATCGTCTTCCCCATCCGGATCACCGATCCGTGCGCCGTGATCACCCCGCCGGGGACGGGCTTCAGCAGGTTGACCTTGTACTCCACCGTCGTCATCCGGGAGGTGAGCGGCAGGACGGACCGCAGCGCCGTGGCGACGGACATGTCCACCAGCGTCCCGACCACCCCTCCGTGGAGCGTCCCGCCGGAGTTCTTGAGCACCTCCCGCACGCGGCACCGGATCACGCTCTTGCCGCCGCTGCACGAGAGCAGCTTCATCCCCATCAGTTTCACGAACGGGAACCGGTTCACCCGGTCCTTGACCAACTCCTCGTCGTACGTCTTCATTTCCCCTCCCAAGTGCTCCCCATCATGAATACGCTAACGATCTTCGGCTGCGCCGCCTCGGAGGGCGGGGCTCCGTTCGTGGCTCGCCGTGCGATGAACCTGCACGGCTGCGCTTTACCTCACTGCGCCCCCCCTCCTGCGGCGACTCCGCCGGACCTTACCGTAGCGTCACTCCCGCAGGTTATGGCGAGCGAATGCCCTCATCCCTTGTCGTAGTGCGAGAACTTCATCGTGTAGTTCCCCCGCCCCTGGGAGAGGGAGCGAAGGGCGGTGACGTAGCCGAACATCTCCTTCAGGGGGATCTTCCCCGAAAGGTAGCTCCCCTCCGGGCGGCGGTCGACCGAGGTGACCTTGCCGCGGCGGGCGTTGACGTCGCCGATCACCCCGCCGAGGAACTCGTCCGGCACGGCGATCTCCACCGCCATCACCGGCTCCAGCAGGTACGGCTTCCCCTTCTCGTACGCCTCATGGAACGCCTTGGCCGCCGCCACTTTCGCCGCCATCGGCGAGGGGATCCCCGAGAGGAACTCCGCGCGGGAGACCTCGATCGTCACGTCGTCCACCGGGTAGCCGAGGGCGCCGAAGAACGCCCCCTCCCGCAGCCCCATCTCCACGCCGTCGGCCGCATCCTGCGGCAGGCCGAGCAGGCGGAAGCCGTCGGAGATCCGCACGCCCGAGCCGCGGGGGGCGGGCGACACGCTCACCACGGTCACCACTTTCACCGGGCGCTCCGCGACGTCCCGCTCGAAGACGCTTTCCGCCACCCCTTCCGTCGCCACCGTCTCCCGGTACACCACCTGGGGGGTTCCCTTGCGCACCTCCATGCCGTGCTCCCGCGCCAGGCGGTCGATCGCGATCTCGAGGTGGAGTTCCCCCATCCCGGAGAGGAGGATCTGCCCGGTGTCGGCGTCCTCCCGGAACGACAGCGTCGGGTCCTCGTCCATCATCGTGCACAGGAGCTCCCGCAACCGGTCCATCTCCCGCACGGTCTTCGGCTCGACGACCACCGACACGACCGGCTTGCGGATCTCGATCGATTCGAACACGATCGGCGCCTCCGGGTCGCACAGCGTGTCCCCCGTCCGGGCGAACCGGATTCCCCGGGCGGCGACGATGTCCCCCGCCGCCGCGCCGGCGATCCGCTCCTTCTTCCCCGCATGCATCCGGAACAGCCGCGCCACCTTCTCCTTCATCCCGGCGGCGGCATTCAGCAACGTGTCCCCCTCCTCCACTTTCCCCGAGTAGACCCGCAGGTAGACGGTGCGGCGACCCTCCTCCTGGAGGACCTTGAACACGAGGGCCGAGAACGGCGCGGACGGGACCGGCTTGCGGATCGAGGGCACGCCGGTGCGGGGATCGTCCCCGCGGGCGGGCGGACCTTCCTGAGGGGAGGGGAGGTAATGGACGATGCCGTCCATCGCCGGCTGCACCCCGCGGTTGCGAAGCGCGGAGCCCGCGAAGACCGGGTAGATCTTTCCGGCCAGCGTCCCCTTGCGCAGGGCCGCCCGCAGAAGCGGCACCGGGAGCTCCTCCCCCGACAGGTACTTCTCGGCCGCCGCGTCGTCGACGTCCGCGGCCGCCTCGAGCAGCGTCTCGACGTACCGCGCGCACAACGAGGCTTCCGCGTCGGAGAGGGGCAGCCGGGACACCCCCGCCCCATGGTCCTCCGCGGAAAACGACACCCGCTCCTTCGTCACGAGGTCGGCCACCGCCGTGAACGTCCCGTCCTCGTACAGCGGGACGGTCACCGGAACGCCGCGGGCGTTGAGCTTGCGCGCCATTTCGTCGACCACACGGTCGAAGTCGGCGCCGGGCCGGTCGAGCTTGTTGACGAACGCCAGGCGGGGGATCCCGTGCCGGTCCGCCTGGCGCCAGACGACCTCGGACTGCGGCTCCACGCCTCCCACGCCGCAGAAGACCGCCACCGCGCCGTCCAGCACGCGGAGCGACCGCTCCACCTCGATGGTGAAGTCGACGTGTCCCGGCGTGTCGATCAGGTGGACCTCCGCCCCGAGCCAGGAGAAGTGCGTCGCCGCCGCGTTGATCGTGATCCCCCGCTCCTTCTCCTGCGGCAGGTAGTCCATCTGCGCGTCGCCGTCGTGGACCTCCCCCATCCGGTGGGTGATCCCGGCGTAGAAGAGGAGACGCTCGGTGAAGGTCGTCTTCCCCGCGTCGATGTGCGCGATGATCCCGATGTTGCGCAGGTTCACGGCCGCCGTCCCGTCAGAAGTTCCGTCGGAGGAGGTTGAAGGTCGAGGTCCCGGGGATCGCCCGATCGGCAAACAGGGCCGACAGCACCTCCTGGATCTCCGCCGCGCCGAGCCCCCGGAGGTCGGCGAAGAAATCCCGGATTCCCGCCTCCCGCAGCACGTGGAGCGACCCCGAAGCGGAGAACGGCTCCGCGGGAAGGAGGACCGATCCGTGCTCGTCCGCCGTCACGTGGAACCGCTCGGCCCGCGGGCTGACGACCTCCCCGCCGCGCACCCCGGCCGCCGGGAGGAGGCGGGAGGTCATGAGCGGCACGGTGCCGTACGCCACCGCGATCCCCAGGCCGTAGAGGAACTTCCCCACGTCCCGCAGCGCCGGCAGGGTCGCCTCCAGGGGAAGGATCATCCGCGCCGCGCCCATCCACGACAGGGCCGCGAGGGCTCCCATGTTGAAGGCGTAGAGGGAATGGTCGCTGATCAGCGTCACCTGGCGTCGCAAGGGAGCGGGCGCGAACAGCCGGAAGTGTCCCGCGTCCGATACGACCCACCGCGTGAACCCTTTCCGGATCGCATCGATGACGGTGCGGCGAAGGAACGCCGAATCCGACTCGAGCATCGGCGAGGAGAGCCGGAGGAACCCCCCGGACCGGGCGTACCGCGCCGCCGGGGACGGATCGCGCGCGAGGGACCGGGTAAACTCCACCACGGGCACTATATCCGGCGTCTTCGGCAGGTGGGGGAGCTGCTCCGGCCGGCACCCCGCGAAGATCACCGGGGACGGCCCCTCCGGCCGGCTCCCCGATACCCGCAAGGTCGGGAGGATCTCCACCCGCATCCGTTTCCCGGCGAGGTAGAACTCCCGGTCGAATTGCCGGGCCGCCTGGAGGAACAAGGTCCGCACATCCCCCCATACGCCCGGACCGCCGTGGATTTCGACATGGACGCCGGCCAGCGGCAGGTCGCCCCGGTACGCCTCTGCGAGCTGTCGCTCCCCGTCCGCGGGAACCGTGCCGGGCGGGCCGCCCGGCGGACCGGAGACGCGGTACACGAACACCTTCTCCGCGTTTCCGTACGACGCCTTCACCGTCACCGTCCCCGGAGAGACGGAAACCAGGAAACGGGCGCCGTCCGGCGGGGTCGATTCCATCTCCCTCCGGGCCCGCCGCGTGTACTCCGCGCGTCCCGCGCCGCCCACGCGGAACAACAGGTCGCCGGGGGAGACGGGAAACGGCACCTTGACCCGGAGGCCCCCCTCCCCCTCCCGCAGGTCGACGGCGGAGAAGCCTCTCCCCGCGCCGTCCTCCCGGAACTGCGCGCGCAGCCGATCCCCCGGAGAGACGACCGAAGCCGCCGGGACGAACGCCCAGCCGTCCTCGACGCGCGCCACCGTCCCGACGAGGTCCCCGACGTTCCCCGATCCGCCCCCCGTCGCCACCTCGCCCTGGGCCGCGCCCCCGGGCAGTCCGGGCGTCGTTTCCCGGCCGATCACCTGCGAGAGGATCCGCTTTCCTTCCTCCACCGCCTCCGCGGGAGTACCCGCGCGGATGCCGTCGAGGACCGCGCGGTACGCCGATACGACGCCGGCCACGTAGTCCGCCCCCCGCATCCGCCCCTCGATCTTCAGCGCGGCGATCCCCAGGGGGACGAGGTCGGGCAGGTGCGGCAGAAGGGACAGGTCCCGGGTGGAGAAGATCGCCTCCGGCTCCCCCTCGTGGCCGTACAGGCGCCGGCACGGCTGGACGCACGCCCCGCGGTTCCCGCTCTTTCCGCCGAGATACGAGGAGAAAAAACATTTGCCGGAGAAGGAGTAGCACATCGACCCGTGGACGAAGATCTCCACGCCCACGGGAGAGCGCGCGGCGATCCGGGCGATCTCCTCCTTCCGAAGGTGGCGCTCCAGAATCACGCGGGACGCCCCCATCCGGGCGAACTCCTCCGCGGCCTCCAGGGAGGCGCAGCCGGCCTGCGTGCTCATGTGCACGGGAATCCCCGGGAAGAATTCGTGGAGGATCCGCACCAGCCCGAGATCCGCGACGATGAGCGCGTCGGGAGAAAGCGGCGCCACCTGGTGGAGCAGGCCGATCGCCTCGGGGAGATCCGCCTCGGTGAGCAGGGTGTTCATCGCCACGTACAGCCGGACGCCGCGGGCGCGGGCGTGGGGCCGTATGCGGCAAAAGTCGGCGAGATTGAAGTTCTCCGCCCGCTCGCGCGCGTTGAACTTCCCGAGGCCGAGGTAGACCGCGTCGGCGCCCGCGTCGACGGCGGCGTAGTAGGCTTCGGCCGACCCGGCGGGCGCCAGGAGCTCCGGGAACGCGGGGCGAGGGGCGCGGGGGATCGGACCGTGCGGGGCCCGCGGCGGCCGGTGCGCGCCTTTTCCCTGCTCCCCGGAAACGGGACGCTTCCCGACCCCCCTGTCCGGTTGCGCGGGACGGGAACTCCGCCCGCGCGCGGAGGATCCTCTCTTCGCATCCTCCGGCCGGGGCGGGAGTTTTACCTCCCCGGGACCCCGGCGGACGACGGAGGGTTTCCCCTTGCGGTGTCCGGAAGAGCCTTTCGGGTCTTTTCCGTGCGATGTTCCGATCGTCGTTCCCCTCGCGGAAAAGGGCGCGGCCCTTTTCGTTTGACAACCATCATACATCCGATAGACTTAGCGGAAAATAGCGATTCGCAAGGTGAATCGCCCAATTTCCCCCGCCGGAGGGTCGACGATGGCTTACATTCCCCTCATCCTGGCCGCGGTCATCGTCGCCTGGTTCGTGGCCGCCTACAACAAGCTCGTCCGCTTCCGCAACCAGATCAAGAACGCCTGGCACCAGATCGACGTGCAACTGAAACGCCGGTACGACCTCATCCCGAACCTGGTGGAGGTCGTGAAGGATTACATGTCGTACGAACAGGAGACGTTGACCCGGGTCATCGAGGCCCGCGGGGCGGCTCTCACGGCGAAGGGGCCGGCGGCCCAGGCGAAGGCGGAGAGCGTCCTGACCGAGACGCTGAAGAGCCTCTTCGCCGTCGTCGAGAACTACCCCGAGCTCAAGGCCAACCGGAACGTCGCCTCCCTGCAGGAGGAGCTCACCGGGACGGAGAACAAGATCTCCTTCGCCCGCCAGTTCTACAACGACTCCGTGATGACGTACAACAACGCGATCCAGTCGATCCCCACCAACTTCATCGCCTCCTTCTTCAACTTCGGCCAGGAGGCGTATTTCGAGACGGAATCCGAAAGCCGGGCGGTGCCGAAGGCGGACCTGCGGTAGCGCGGGGAACCGGCGTGGCGGAAAGGAACGGCGCGGCCTGCCCGAAGTGCGGCGGCGTCAATCCGCCCGGGGCGGATTTCTGCTACCTCTGCCGGGAGCCGTTCGGGACGCAGCCCGGGGCCGGGGTGCTCGTCGGCCCCTCCCCGCCCCCTTCGGAGGCCCTCCCCCGGCTGCGGCCGGTCCCGATGCTGCTCTTTACCGAGGCGGCGCGGCACAACGTCCGGATGTCCTTCCTCCTCTTCGCCCTCCTCTTCGTCGTCTTTTTCCTCCTCGGGACGGCGATCGGGGGCGCCTACGGGGACGTCGGGGCGGGGCTCGGACTCTCCTTCGTGCTGTACTCCATCCTCGGCGCGACGGCGTACTTCAGCGGCTCCTCGATCGTGCTTTCGATCCACGGAGCGCAGGAGGCGGGTGAGGAAGCCCACCGGCAGTTGCGCAACGTCGTGGAGGAGATGGCGATCGCCGCCGGCGTCCCGCCCCCCAAGGTGTACGTGATCCCCACCGAGGGGTTGAACGCCTTCGCCGCCGGGCGGCGGCCGGAGGAGGCGTCCGTCGCCGTCACGGCCGGGCTCCTCGACCGGCTTTCCCGCGAGGAACTCCAGGGGGTGATCGCGCACGAACTGGCCCACATCAAGAGCCGCGACACGCTGTACAACGTCTGCGCGGCGGTCCTCGTCGGGGCCGTCGCCCTCCTGTCCGACCTCTTCCTGCGGGGAACCATATGGGGCCGCCGGGGCCGTTCCCCGGGAGGCCGGGGAGGGAGAGGGGGAAACGCCGCCCTCTTCGTCCTCGCGCTGCTGCTGGCGGTCCTCGCGCCGCTGGCGGCGAGGATCCTGCAGATGAGCATCTCCCGCCAGCGGGAGTACCACGCCGACGCGGCGGCGGCCGGCTTCACGCGGAATCCCCTCGGGCTGGCGTCCGCCCTCGAGAAGATCGCGGCCGGGGGGCCGCACGTCCCCGGGGAGAACCGGGGGACCCAGCACCTGTTCATCGTCAACCCGCTGCGGGCGTTCGGACCGGACGCATCGTCGCTGATGTCCACGCATCCACCCACGGAGGCCCGCATCCAACGATTGCGAGCCATGGGCGGATTCGCCGCCGGTGCATAGACGCAGGGCGAGCCCGAAGTTTACGCCCTCAGCGGGCAAAGGAGGGAGATCATGCCGCGCATCGTCGTCATCTTCGGGAAGGACTCTTGACCGTACACCACCAACGCTCGTAGGGACTACGAGAAGGCCGGCGCAACGGTGGAGTACCGCGACGTGCAGAGAAACCCCGCCTCGATGAAGGAGATGCTCGCCCTGACGGGAGGGCGCCGGGAGGTCCCGGTCGTGCTGGAGGGGGGGAAGGCGACCGTCGGCTACGGGGGAAGCTGAGGGGTCTGACGGGTCGGCCGGTGGCCGATCGACGCGGGAGTGTGGTAGAAAAGGGAAACCACCCATCACCGGAGGACGTCACCCATGCAATTTTCCGAAGACGCGCTGAAGTACGTCAACCTGGGCATCAACTCCGAGATCGCGGCGTACGTCTTCTACAAGCACGCCGGCTCCATCGTGAAGGAAAAGGAGCTGCAGGAAACGCTTCTCAAGCTGGCCGGCGACGAGAAGGGCCACTTCCTGTCGCTGGAGGACCTCTACGACCGGAACGTCCGATCCGAGATGTGGGCCCCCTACAAGGACATCCTGGGCAAGGAGGGGCTGCCGGACATCGACGAGCTCGTGCAGGACACGCACAAGGAACTGCTCTCCCGGATCCGGGGGATCGCGACGAAGCGCGAGGTGCTCGAGATGGCCCTCTCCCTCGAGAAGGAAGCGGTCGCCCTCTTCAGCGACGCATCCGCGAAGTCGACGAACCCCGAGATCAGGAAGGTGTTCGACTTCCTCACGGGGTTCGAACGCAACCACGTCCAGTTGATCGAGAAGGAACTCGCGAATCTGTAGGGGCTCACGTCCACAGGAAGCCCCGGCGGCGGAATGACGCAGCGGGGGGCTTTTTCGTCATTTGCCCAGGAACGGTGTGCCGGGCTTCCACCCGACGGGGCACAGCTCGCCGGTCTTGAGTGCCGACACCAACCGCAGCAGCTCGTCGACGCTCCTGCCCACGGAGAGGTCCTGTACGATCGACGCACGGACAAGCCCGTCCGGGTCGATGATGAACGTCCCGCGCAACGCGGCCCCCAGCCCCTCCAGCAGGACGCCGTACTCCTTCGAAACCTGCTTGGTGAAATCCGCCAACAGGGGATAATTCAACACTCCCAGTTCGTGATTGACCCATGCGAGGTGGGAAAACTTGCTGTCCGTGCTCACGCCGAGGACCTGGACGCCTTCGGCCGCGAATTCGCTCTCCCGCCGGGAGAACTCGAGGATCTCGGTGGGTCAGACGAAGGTGAAGTCCAGCGGGTAGAAGAAGAGGACGACCCACTTCCCCTTGTGGTCGGACAGCTTGACCTTCCTGAACTCTTTTCCAACGACCCCTTCCAGCTCGAACGCCGGCGCGGGGCTTTTCACCTGGACGGGCATGTACGCTCCCCCCTTCCCGGAAGTTGGACTAACGATCAGCTTAAATCAGGAACAGTCAACATTGTAAGCGGGGAAGGACAAAAAACGGGGAGCGCTCCTCTTTCGAGGAAAGCTCCCCGCCGGCTCTCCGTTGATCGCTCTTAGAACTTGTACCCGACGTCCAGTCCCGCCAGCCATGAGTCGCCCGTCCACGTGCCGTTGAAACCGGTCCCGGCGGCGGTGACCTGGTTGTTGACCGTGCGGTCGAACTTGTCGACGTACATGAACGCGCCGTCGATCGTCCACGCCCCGACCTTGTACCCCGCGCCGACCATGTAGTTCAGCCGCGTCGCGTCGGGAAGCTCGGGCCCCATCGTGGACGCGGGCACCGGGGTCGGATCGTAGACGAACCCGACCCGAAGGGCCAGCGGGTCGGTGACGCGATACTCCGCGCCGAGCCGCAGCGCAACGACGTCCTCCCAGTTCTTCGGGTTGTTCGTGCTGAAGAGCGTGGCAACGTTGTCCTGGATGGTGATCGGCAGGCTTACGAAGCTGTGCCAGAATGTCCAGTCCGCGTCCGCCTCCACCGTCAGCTTGCCGATCGTGTACGCGGCGCCGAGGGCGAAGGTGGCCGGCATGGCGATGGTGGCGCTCCCTTTCGTGTTGGAGGGAGCCGTTCCCAATGCGGGAACCACGCCGTACAGCGAGTTGGTGTTCGAGATGGTCACGTCCCCGTTCTTGATCTTGAGGTTGAACGGGCTGCGGTAGTTGGCGCCGATCCGCAGGTTCGGCGTGGGTTTCAGGAGCAGCCCGAAGTTGTACCCCCACACGTCCCCGTCTCCCTCGAGGTCCAGGTTGTAGAGGTTTCCCACGCCGGGGACCACGGGTGTCTTCGCCAGCTCCGCCTTCCCGTACATCCAGTCGATCCCCGCGCCGATGGAGAGGATGTCGTTGACCTTGAACGCGATCGTCGGGTTCACCACGACCGTCATCAGGTCGATCCTCGTGATCTGGTTCCGGAAGATGCTCGCGTTGCGGTCGTTGTACTCCTGCCCCAGCCCGAAGGGAGAGAAGATCCCCACGCCGTAGGAGACGTTGCCGGAGTTGGTCGTCCTCGTGTAGTACGCGTTCGGGATGAAGAAGTTCAGGGACTTCTGTGTCTCGTTCTTGGTCGCGGTGGTGTTGTCCACCGGCGTCGTACCGGTGAACTCCCCGCCGTTCTCCCGGACGTAGGTCCCGCCGACCATGATGTTCTGACCTTTCAGCTGCGTGAGCCCCGCGGGGTTGAAGTAGATCGCGGACGGGTCGTCCGCCTGCGCCGTGAACGCAAATCCCATCCCCATCGCCTTCACCCCGGCCTCCGGAAGCCGGAACCCCCCCGCGAGCGACGTCGACGCCGTGAGCAGCAGGACCAACAGCACCGGCAACATCCTCCATCCCCTCATGCGCACCCTCCTCGCGGGTATGACCCGCCCCCAGTGGAATTCGTATGGTCCCACCATACCGTTTAATGAGTCGTCAATCAACGGATTTGAACGACCAAAAGATTGAATATCGTTCATGTTTTCCCGGTTCCAGGCGGAAGGGAAACAGGATCTTCAGGCAGATCCCCTGGTGGATCTTCTCCGCTCCCGCCTCGGAAAGAGACGCCGTTTCCACCGGTTGCCGCAGCACGACGCATTCCCGGTCGAGCGTCGCCTCCGCGGCCACGTTGCGCCAGGCGTCCACCACGCGGAATCCCCGCACCCCGCGGGCGACCCCGGAAGAGGAAAGCTCGCGGGCGTCGCCCATCCCTTCGTAATACCGGTCCTGCCCGTCCCCGGACAGCAGGTTCAGGTTCCACTCCGAGCAGAGCCACCCCGACGCCGTCTCCGCGGCGCGGTTCTCGAGCCGAAACCGCGCCTCGAACCGCTCTGCGTCCGTGCGAAGAACGAGCGCCTTCCGGAGGTGGAGGTCGATCCCGTCGCAGGCGAGGGGGACCGCGAACCTGCCGATGAGGTTCCCTCGCCGCCGCAGGACCGTTACGGATACCTCGCGTCCCGCCGTGACGCACCGGGGGGCCGCCGCGCCTTCGTTGATCGCCTCGGGGAGATCCCCGTCGCCGTACAATGCCTCGCGGAAGGAGGCGCGCTGCCAGGGGTCCTTCCCGAGGGCGGAAAGAACCGAGAGGTCCTTGAGGACCATTGCGTCGTGGATGCTCGTGGAGCCGTCGAACGACCCTCCCGCATTGAGGAACTTTCCGTGGTACCCTTCCTCCCGCCGCGTCAGCACATGCCCGAGCGTGACGCCCCTCCGCGGGAGGGAGATCTCCGTCACCGCCCCGCCGTCATGGGCGTGTGCGAGCAGGGTCAGCCCCCGGGTCTTCAGGAGCAGCTCCTCCCCGCCGTCCCGGTCGATGTCCCCGCGCACGCCTTCCGTCCACCGCTCTTTCTCCCCGTGCAGCACCGCGTCGGCCGCCGCCTCGGCCCGGAGGAGGTTCGAGTACGCCGCCTCCCGGAGATGGTTGAGGTAGAGCCCCCCGAAGACGCCGTGCCAGTAGACGTCGTTGCTCTGGGCCCGGTAGAGGAAATCGCGCGCCGCGCGTACGGCGACCGGCCGCTTCCGATGCGCCGCCGCGACGCGCTCGCTCACCCACAGCACCCGCTTGTGGAGCTGGTTCGACTCCTCGTACTTGCGCAGGAAGTTCCTGAAATACCCTCCCTGGAGGAACGGTTTCAACTCCGCCATCTTCCCGGCGCGCAGGTCGTGGAGCAGATCGCCGAACCGCGCGGCGGATCGCGGCGGCAGGGCCCACTCCCCCATCTCGGCGTAGGAGCAGGTGGGCAGGTAGACCCTTCCGCGCACGGGCGCGACGGAGACGTACTCCCCGAACGTCATCGTCGCGATCCGGTCGGCGCGTTCCGCGATCCCTCCGAAGAAGCGGCGAAGCCACCCTTCCCCGTAGACGCTGCGGTGCGTGCCGGGCCAGACGCCGAACTTCTCGCCGTCGTCGGCGAAGATCGCCGCGGGGAACGGCACGTCGCGGGAGGTCAGGCGCTCGACCTCGCGCAGCGTCTCCCCCACGTCGCCGAAGGGGATGAGGTACCGGAGCCGCTCGCTGCCGGGGAAGACGCGGACGGCCGCGCCGTTGTACTCGGTGAGATAGACGCCGTCGAGCTCCTCCGGCGCAAGACCCGCCCGCACGAAGTGGTAGTCGTCCACGGGAAGATACTTCACTCCCGCCGCCTCGAGCGAGACCGGCAGATCCGGCTCCCACACCCGCTCGGCGAGCCAGATCCCCTCCGGCGCCTTCCCGAAGAACCGCTTCACCTCGGCGGCGAGCGCCTCGATCTGTCCCCGCCGGTCCCGTTCCGGCAGCAAGGCGAGGATCGGCTCGTACATCCCCCCGCCCAGCACCTCCGCCTGCCCGCGGTCGGACAGGAGCTTGAGGAGCGAGAACGTATCGGGGGACCGCTCGGCGAGCCACCGGAGCAGGAACCCGGAAAAGTGGATCGTGACCTTGACCGACGGGAAATCGGCGAGGGTCCGGAGGAACGGCAGGTACGCGTCGCGGGCCGCGCCCTCGAGGACGGACTCGAAGTTCCCCACCGGCTGGTGGTTGTGGATGCACAGGAGGAGGGTGCGCCGGGACGGCGCGGGGCACGGCATGCTCAATCTCCCTCGTCCCCTTCCTCCGCGAACTCCGTCAGGACGCCGAAGGTCGACTTCGGGTGGAGGAAGCCGATCCGCATCCCGTGGATCCCCGAACGGGGGGTCTCGTCGATGAGCCGGACTCCCTTCCCCTTCGCGTGCGACAGGGCGGCGGCGGCGTCGCCGACCTCGAAGCAGAGGTGGTGGATCCCTTCGCCGTTCTTCTCGATGAATTTCCCCACCGGGCCGTCGGGGGCGGTCGACTCGATCACCTCGATCGTGCTCTCGCCCACGCGGAAGACGGCGGCGCGGATCTTCTGGTCCGCCACTTCCTCGGTCCCGACGAGCGAAAGCCCGAGGACGTCCCGGTAGAAGGGAATCGCCTCCTGCAGGCTGCGGACGGCGATGCCGATGTGCTGGATCTTGCGGATCATGCGGACCTCCCGTGGTTACAGTTTGACGAGGAAGGGGGTGAGGATGCGGAAGGCGAAATACCCCGCGGCGGCCGAGGCGGGGATCGTGAGGACCCACGCCCACACGATCCGGATCCCCACCCCCCAGTTCACTTTCTTCTTCCCCTGCGACAGCCCGACCCCGAGGATCGCCGAGGTGATGACGTGGGTGGTGCTGATCGGGATCCCCATCGCCGTCGAGGTGAGGATGACCGCCGAAGCCGACGTCTCCGCGCAGAACCCGTGGACCGGCTGCAGTTCCACGAAGTCGGTCCCCACCGTCTTGATGATGCGCCACCCCCCCATGGCGGTTCCCGCGGCCATCGCCGCCGCGCAGGCGAAGATCACCCATGTCGGGATATGGAAGGTCGGGAGCGCCCCGTAGGAGACCAGCGCGAGGGTGATCACCCCCATCGACTTCTGGGCGTCGTTGGATCCGTGGGAGAAGGCCATGAACGCCGCGGAGAAGACCTGCATCTTCCGGAAGGCGCGGTTTAGCGGCGAAGGGTGGAAGTTCCGGAAACCCCAGTAGATGGCCAGCATGATGAGGAACGCCACGACGCTTCCCGCCACGGGCGACACGACGATGGCGACCAGGATCTTGGAGATCCCTCCCCAGTTGAGCGGGTGGATCCCCTTCGCCGCCACCACCGCGCCGATCAAGCCCCCGATGATCGCGTGGGAGGAAGAGGCGGGGATGCCGTAGTGCCAGGTGAGCAGATCCCAGAAGATCGCCCCCGCCAGGGCCGACAGGACGACGATCTGCGATACGTGCCCCGGGTCGACGATCCCCTTGCCGATGGTCGTCGCGACGTGGGTGGAGACCAGCGCCCCCACGAAGTTCAGTCCCGCCGCCATCAGGATGGCGTTGCGGATGGAGAGTGCCCGGGTGGAGATGCAGGTGGCGATGGCGTTCGCCGTGTCGTGGAAACCGTTGATGAAGTCGAAGGCCAGGGCGGCGACGATCACCATCCCCAGCAGGAGCGCGGGCGCCTCAGGCATTCTTCAGCGCCACGCCTTCCAGAACGTTCGCCGCGTCCTCGCACCGGTCGGTGGCCGTCTCCAGCGTCTCGTAGATTTCCTTCCACTTCAGGATGGACACGGGGTCCTTCTCGTGCTCGAAGAGGTACGCGATCGCGTCCCTGCAGACCCGGTCCGCCTCGTTCTCGAGGGAATTGACCTCGACGCAATGCTCGTAGACGTGGTCCCTCCCCTTGGACGAGGGAAGATGGGATATCCCCTTGTGCAGTTCCTGTACGCACTTCAGGATCAGGAACCCCAGCTCCTTGGCGTGCGGAGTGACCTCGGTGACCTTGAAGAGGAGCATCCGGGTGGCCGCGGCCTCGATCAGGTCGATCACGTCGTCGAGGGAGGACGCGAGGGCCAGGATGTCCTCCCGGTCGATCGGCGTGACGAAGCTCGTGTTCAGCTTCTTGATGATCTCGTGGGTGAGGGTGTCCCCCTTGTGCTCCACCTCCTCGATCGCCCGGACCCGCTCCCGCAGGTCGTCGAACTGCTCCAGGAGATCCTTGAGGCGCTCGGCCCCCTCGACGATGTTCGACGACGCCTTCTGGAAGAGGACGAAGAACTCCTGGTCCCGCGGAATGATCCGGAACATCACCCTTCCCCCGCCATACGGGCCAGCGCGGCTTCCGCTCCGGCCACCAGCTCCTCGAGGATCTCCCTCACCGGCTGGACCTTCTTCACGAACGCCACGCTCTGTCCCGCCATGAGCGATCCGTGTTCCACGTCGCCCTCGACGACGGCGCGCCGCAGCGCCCCGATCCAGAACTCCTCGAGCTTGACCTGCGCCTCCTCGCGCGGCATCTCGCCGGATTTCACCTTGCCCAGCAGATCGAACTGGAGCCGGTTGAAGTCCTTCGTCCCCTCGTTGACGATCGCCCGCACGGGGATGGTGGGCAGCGACGGGTCGAACTGCGTGGTGGGCATGGCGTCCCGCGCGGAGGCCCGCACGAACGCCTCCTTGAACCGGGGGTGCGCGACGCACTCTTCCGCGGCCACGAACCGCGTCCCGAGCTGGACCCCGGCGGCCCCCAAGGCGACGTACTGAGCGATGATCTCCCCGGTCCCGATCCCTCCGGCCACGAAGACGGGGACCTCCGTGACGTTCAGGAGGAACTCCTGCGCGAGGATGGACGTGGCGACGGGACCGATGTGCCCCCCCGCCTCGTTCCCCTCGATGACGAGGGCGTCGACTCCCTGCTTGATCAGGCGTTTCGCCAGCGACAGGACCGGGGCGAAGCAGATGATCTTCAACCCGGCGGCCTTCACCTCGGCGATGTCCCGCCCCGCCGGGATGCTCCCCGCGAAGAAGACGTACGGGCACTTTTCCCGGATCACCACCTCGATGTGCTGCTTGAACGCCGGTGCGACCGTGATGAGGTTCACGCCGAAGGGGTTCCGCGTCTTCTCCCGCGTCTTCGCGATCTCCTTCGCCAGGATCTCCGGCGGCATGTTCCCCCCCGCGAGCACGCCGAACCCCCCCTCGTTCGATATGGCCGACACGAGGTTGGCCTCGGAGACCCAGGTCATCGCCCCGCACATGATCGCGTAACGGGTCCCCAGGAAGTCGGTCCCGCGTTTCCACGCATGCGGCAGGCGCTTCAGTTGCGTGATCTCCATCGATTTCGCTCCGGGTGCAACGGGATGGCAAAGGTTCACTATATACCATAATTTGCTATATTGCGGGCATGGTCAAAGCGGACGAACTGTACGACATCACGGTCGTCGGCGCGGGACCCGTGGGACTCTACGCCGCCTACTACGCGGGGCTGCGGGAGTGCCGGACGAAGCTGATCGAGACGTACCCCCAGGTCGGCGGACGCCTGATCTCCATGTACCCGGAAAAGGAGATCTTCGACGTCGCCGGCCACCGGAAGATCGTCGCCGCCCGGCTCATCAGGGAACTGACCGAACAGGCGATGCAGTACCGGCCCGCGGTGGTCCTCAACGAACGGGTCACCGGGCTGCGGATCCTCGGGGAGCGCGTCATCGAACTGACCACCCCGGCGGGACTCCACTACACCCAGACCGCGATCATCGCCGCCGGCTGCGGCGCGGTCGTTCCCCGGAAGCTCGACATCCCGAACCTCATCGAATTCGAGGGGCACGGAATCCACTATTTCCTCCATTCCTTCGAGCCGCTCCGGGGGAAGAAGGTCCTGATCGTGGGCGGGGGGAACAGCGCCGTCGACTGGGCGCTCTCCCTCGACGGGATCGCCTCCGAGGTCACGCTTTGCCACCGGATGTACAAGTGGCAGGCCCACGAGGCGATGGTCCACCGCCTCCTCTCCTCCCGCGTGCGGGTGAAATACCCGTATTACACGCTGAAGGAGGTGCTGGGCGAGGACAACGTGACCGGGGCGGTGATCTGGAACGAGCGCAGCGGGCTGGAAGAGACGATCGAGGTGGACGCGATCGTGCTCTCGATCGGGATGCTGACGAACATCGAGCCGTTCCGCGAGTGGGGGCTGAACATCGTCGGCAACGGGATCGCGGTCGCCCCCGACATGTCGACCAACCTCCCCGGCGTCTACGCGGCGGGGGACATCGTCACGTACCCCGGCAAGGTCCTCCTGATCACCGCGGGCTCCGGCGAGGCGGCCACGGCGGTCAACACGGCGAAGGAGTACATCCTGAGCGAAGAACTGGGGCGCTAAGCGGAGTCGCCGCAGGAGGGGGGCGCCCCACTCCCGTACGTAATGCGCTCCCTGGGGTACCCCCGCAGTAGGAAGAACGGGGGGCACAGTGAGGCCGGTGCGCAGCCGTGCAGGTTCACCGCACGGCGAGCCACGAACGGAGCCCCCCTCCGAGGCGACGCAGCTTAGCGCAGGCGCCACGCTTCGCGCAACGCATGGGCCCGGTTGGAGAAGACGCCGACCGCGCCGGCGGCGATCAAGGCGAGCGCCTCCTCCGGGTCGTCGACCGCGTACGGCAGGAACGGGATGCCGGACGCCGCCACTTCGCGGAGACGCAGCACGGTAAGGCGCCGGCGGTCGGGGTGGATCGAGGAGAGGCCGTGCCGGAGGCAGAATGCGAGGTCGGACGCCGACGGGCGGCCGGTCACGAGGCCGCACGGCAGCGCGGGAAGAAGAGACCGCGCGGCGAGGCACTCGTCGCGAAGGCCCGAGGAGAGAAGGACGCTTCCTTCATATCGCGCTCCCGTCAGCGCCTTCGCGGCCGCGTGGAAACCGCCCGGAACTTTCGACTCGATGTTGACCGGGACGCATCCCCGGACGATCTCCAGCACGTCGGCGAGGAACGGAAGCGCCTCCCCGTTCTTCAGCCGGACCGTTCGCAGGCGCGCCGCGGGCGTGACCCCCACCGCCAGGTTCTCCTTCGCCGTTCTCCCGGTGCGCCCGTCGTGGAAGACGACCGGGACGCCGTCGGACGACAGGCGGACGTCGAACTCGATCATGTCGGCGCCGTCGGAGACCGCCAGCGCGAAAGCGGCCGGGGAATTCTCGAGCGCCCGGTCCGACGCGCCGCGGTGGGCGACGAAGACCGGCCGTCCCGGCTCCCGGCCGGGGAAAAGGGGACGCATACGGTAAAGTATCCTATAATCGCATCGAATGATCGACGTGATCTACAATCCCGTCGCAGGCCCGAAGGTCGTGAACCGGATCGACCGGGTCCGTTCCTTCCTCTCCGGGCGGGGTCTCTCCTTCCGGGTCCGCGAGACGGGCGCCCCCGGGGACGCGGTCGTGATGGCGCGCGAGGCGGCGCACGAAGGGATGGACGTCGTGGTCGCGGTCGGCGGGGACGGCACGATGAACGAGGTCGCCGGCGGGCTGGCGGGGAGCGCGACCCGGCTGGTCTTCGTCCCCCACGGGACCGGGAACGTCTTCGCCGGGGAGTTTTCCCTGCCCCAATCGGTGGAGGGGTGCCTCGACCTGCTCTTCTCCGGGAAGACGATCTCCGTGCGACTGGCGAAAGCCAACGACCGGCACTTCGTCCTGCTGGCTTCCGCGGGATTCGACGCCGAGGTGGTGGAGCGAATGAACCAACGCCAGAAGAACCGCCTCGGCATCGCCGCCTACTACCTGTGCGGGGCGCGGCACCTCCTTCGCCCCCAGCCCGCGCTCTGGCTCGAGTTCCCCGGCCGGGAGCGGGTCGAGGCGCAGGCCGTCGTCGTGGCGCGCGGGAAGAAGTACGGCGGGAACGTGACCATCGCTCCCGACGGCGACATCCTGGGAGAAACGTTCCGGGTGGTCGCCCTCCTGCGGATGGGGCGCTTGTCGATCGTGAAATTCGTCATCGACGCCTTGCGGGGGAAGCACATCGCCTCCCGGCACGTCCTGCTCCGGGAATGTTCGTCCCTCTTCGTCCGCTGCAGCATCCCGTCCGCCTGCCAGGTGGACGGGGAGTACCTCGGGTCGCTCCCGGTGCGTTTCACCGTGACCGACACCCTCTTGCGGATCGTCGTCCCGAAGGAGTTCCCCTCGACCCCGGCTTGACAGCGGTATTGATAATATATGAAAATGTAATACCGCCGCGCAGGGGGTGCGCCATGACGCTGTCCAGCCGTTTGACGAGCAAATGCCAGGTCACGGTGCCGAAGGAGATCCGGAAGGCGCTGCGCCTCTCCCCCGGCAACCTCGTCCACTTCGCCATCGAGGGCGGGAAAGCGGTTCTCCGGCCGGCGCCCGAAAGCCACGCCAAGGCCTTGAAGGGACTCGGCAAAGACTCCTGGCGTTCCCTGGGCGGCGCCGACCGCTTCCTGCGGCGGGAGCGGGATTCCTGGGCGTGACTCCCACGCGCGTCACCCACGAACGTCAACGGGTCTTCGCCCTCGACACGAACATCTTCATCTACCACTTCGAGGAAAACCCGGCGTACGTCGGTTTCACGCAACGTCTATTCGAGCGGATCGAATCCGGACGCGTGAAGGCGGTCACCTCGGCCCTGACGCTGCACGAGGTGCTCACCGGCGCCCGCAAGGCGGGAGATGACCGGCTGTTCTCGCTGTACCGGGACCTGATCGGTTCGTTCCCGAACCTTCACGTCGTCCCGTTCGACGCGCGCATCGCCGAGATCTCCTCGGCCCTCCGCGCACGCTACGACCTCCCCACCCCCGATGCGATCCAGGTCGCGACCGCCCTCCAGCAGGGTGCGGAGACGCTCGTGACCAATGATGCCCGCCTGAAGCGGGTTCGCGAGATCAAGGTCACCCTCCCCCCGAAGGCGAAGTGAAACGGAAAAGGAAAAGGGGCGGGGGGAACACCCCGCCCCTCGATCCGCCGGCGTCTGCCGCCGGGATGAGGAACCCGTCGGACGCGGCTACTTCTTATGGCACTCGTCGCACTTTACCGGACCCTTCTTCTCCTTCTGATGGCACGCCTTGCACTGCTTGTGGAACGCCTCCTTCAGGTCGACCTTCTTCTCCTCGGTCTTTGCGCCGTGGCACTTCGAGCACTTCTGCTCGCTCCCGGCGGCATCCTTGTGGTGGCATGCGGCGCACTCCTTGACCTTCTCTCCGTGCGCCTTGTGGTCGAAGGCCACCGGCGCCTTGGACTTCTGGATCTCCTTGATCACGATCTTTCCTGGGGGCGCGGCAAACGCCGTGCCGAAGGCAAAGACCACCGCGACCATGAACAGCGTGAATCCCGCCACTTTCCTCATCGAGGTACCCCCTTCGAGTGTGATTGCCTGCAATCATAAATTCGGATCGACGGATAATCAACAAAATACACACGCCTCTTGACAGGAGACGCGGCGTTATTTTTCGTCGGGGACGCTTCCCGTCCCCCCGCCGTCCCGAAGGCACGGCGTCCGAGGTCTTTCGACCGGTTCCCGGGCATCCGGGTCATCGCGCCGCCTCCACCGCGGGCTCCATCCCCTCCTCCTCGCCCACGGGCACCAGTCGGGACCCACGGGTGATCCGTAACTTCCTCCCACGCCACTCGACGTTCCGGGAGAAGAAGGCGGAGAACCAAAGACCCGCCGCCAGCACGTCGCGGAGGGGGCCGAGGAGGACCCACCCGGGGGATGCGCGTTCCCCCAGCATCCGATGCATGCCATAATCCATCGTCATCTTGGCCGCCCCGACCCCGGCGGCGACCGTCCACGCCCCGGCATCCCCCGGAGCCACGGCAACCATCAGCAGCGAGAGTCCCACCGGGTTGGTGAACAACTCGACGAAATACCCCGCTCCCGCAATCGAAAAGCGCATCCGGTTCCACCGGGCGTGCCGCGAGAGGAACTGGCGCGGCGTGCGGTACACGTTCACGTTGTCCACGGGCGATCCCGAGATCACCACCTTCTTCCCGGCATTCCGGAACATTTCTCCGAGAACGAAATCCTCGGCGAGGTAGTCTTTCACGGAGGCGAGCCCGCCCATCGCGTCCAGGTCCGCGCGGCGCATGAGCATCGACTTTCCGACGACGCACGGCTTTCCGAACATCCGGTCGAGGAGGGAGACGGAGGGGAGGATGAACGTGTTCAGGTGCTGGTTTTCCAGCCGCGCACCCAACGTCTTCGCGCCGATCCCGCGGACCAGGTGGCTCACCAGCCCCACGGAGGGGTCCCGGAAGTGCGCCATCGCCTCCCGCAGGTACCCCGGCGCCGGGGCCACGTTGCTGTCGCTGATGAGGACGAACGGGTACCTCGCGGCGGCGTACCCCGGCATCATGTTGTTCACCTTCGGGTTCAGCCCCTTCCGGCAATCCCCCACCACCACGACGATCTCCCGTTCGGGGTGCATCTCCTTCACCTTCCGGGCCACCCGCAGCGCCGGGTCGCTCGCCCCCTGGACGCAGAAGACGATCTCGTAGCGGGGATAGTCCAGCCGGCAGAAGTTCTCCAGGTTGTCGAGGAGCCGGTCGTCGACTCCCTTGAGGGGCTTGAGGATCGACACGGCCGGCAGTTCTTCATCGTCGGCGGGCCCGATCGCGCGGCGGCCTTTCCCGAGCGCCCTCCACGCGGAGCAGTATTGCAGGAGGCACGCCGCAAGCGACGCGGCCACGGGAAATTCAAGCAGCAGGTTCATCGCAACCTCCCTCGCGGTGCGGGATCGCGCTCCACCTCACTCCCGCGCCGTCCCGTTGCGGAACATGGTGATCGCCACGCCCCGGTTGTCCCGGATGCACTCCTTCACCGCCTCGACGTTCTTCCGGCACGGCAGGAGCGTCTTCCAGGAGTAGAGATGGTTCGCCTTGTGGAAGTCGCCGTTGGCGAGGATCGGGTAGTTGCTCAGGCTGACCACGGAGAACAGGTCGGTCCGGTTCGCGACTTCCCATGCGTCGAAACAAGGGGCGAACTTCTGCCGGTGGTTCCAGAAGTAGAGGGTGTCGTGGATCTCGTGGTCCGTATGGTGGGGGTGGCATGCCACCACGAGCGCGCCCTGCCCCCGCGCCTCGCGAAAGATCTCCTCCCAGCCCAGGTCGGCGGAGACGTACCGCTTCAGGTCCAGGAGCAGGACATGGGCCGACTCCTCCTCGGAAAGGTAGTTTTTCGTGATCTCCACTCCCGGGATCAGCAGCATGCCGTACCGCGCCATCGCCCGATCGGCCTCCCGCCGGAGGGTCTCCATGTACCCCGGAAAGTTCTCCTCCGCGATCGTCTTGTTCAGCCGCTCGGCCCACGAGCCGATCGTGCTGTCGCTGTTGTAGACATGGTCGGTGATGGAAATGACGTCGAATCCCGCCTGGCCGTAGATGTCGACCACTTCCGGCAGATCGACCGATCCGTCCGACCAGGTGGTGTGGATGTGGAAGTCGCACAAGAGCATGGACATGGCGAGGAATATAACGGGGCGGGGCTATGTGAGGATGAAGCGCGCGTGAAGTGGATGTTAAGGTCGGCGGGAGCCGCCGGTCCCCTCCAGCGCTCTTCGCCGTTTCACCCACCGGGCGAACCAGGCGGAGGCGGCGGTGGGCGTGCGCTCCAGCGTGTCGAAGTCGACGCGGTACAGCCCGAACCGCGGCCTCAACCCCTCGAGCCACTCGTAGTTGTCCATCAGGGACCACCAGAAATATCCCCGGAGGTCGACCCCCTCCCGCATCAGCCGGAGGACGATCCGAAGGTGGTCCTTCATGAAGGCGATCTTGCGGCGGTCGTCGGTTTCCGCGGCGCCGTTCTCCGTGACGACGAGGGGGACCCCGGCCAGCGCGGCGGCCCGCAGCACGTCCTCGAACCCTTTCGGGTAGACCTCCCACCCGGTCTCGGTGAGGCCGCGCTTCTCCCTGTCCTCCCAGAAGTATTCCGGTCCCTTCATGCCCAGGGGGGACAGGCGCAGGAACATCCGGAAGTAGTAGTTCACCCCGAGGAAATCCAGCTTGTCGCGGACGCCCACGGGAGTCTCCTCCTCGAGGAGGAAGGGGAGCCGGACGGAAAGCGTGCCCGTGCGGAACGTCTCGACCAAGCCCATGTTGTAGACCGCGTGGGCGACCTTGACCGCCCACCCGTCCATCGTGGAGCCCTCCGAAGCGGGGTGAAACGCGACCATGTTGTGCGCAACGCCGACGGACGTCCTCTCCCTCCCATCCGCGTGGATCATGTCGTAAAGCGCGGCGTGGGCGCGGAAGACGTTCGCGAACGCCGTGAAGCTTCCCTTGACGCTCTTTCTCCCGGGCGGCATGACCCCGCCGAGATACCCGCCGGCGATGAAGACGTTCGGCTCGTTGAAGGTGATGAAGATCCGCGCATGCCCGCGAAGGGCCCGCACCGCACGCTCCGCGAACCGGAGAAATTCCTCCGCGGTGGACGGATCTTCCCATGAAGTCCCCTTCGCAATCCACGAGGGGTTGGTGAAATGGTGCAGCGTGACCACCGGCTCGATCCCGGCCTCCCGAAGCGTGGCCGCGATCCGGACGTAGCGGTCCATCGCCTTCCGGTCCCATTCCCCGCGGCGGGGCGCCACCCGGCTCCACTCCATGGAGAACCGGTAGGCGTTGACGCCGAGTTCCGGCAACAGCGCCAGGTCCTCGCCGGTGCGGGAGAGGTGCCCCACGCCGTTCAGCCTCGCCCGCCGGTCGTCCTCGTCCCTCACGTTCCAGTGGGTCCAGTCGCACCGCGACGCCCCTTCCATCTGGAACGCGGAGGTCGCCACACCCCACAGGAACTTCCTCAGGCCGGGCGGCGTGCCTGTTCTCCCCGTCAACTCCGCATCCCTCCATGGACCGGCCGATACCGCGACCGTTTCAGTAGATCCATCCTAAAGCGGCGCGTTTCTCCTGCGTGTTAAGAGAAGGTTAAGTGCCAAACCTCCATCCCGGGATGTCGCGCAGCACGTTTATCACACGACCGTAATGCGCGCTTCATATCCCGCCGGTATTCTCCGCTTATCCAAAATAACGGCCCGGCGCGACGATCGAATCCGCGGGGCTCGCAAGGAGGGCATGCCATGCAAACGTACGTCGATACCCCGGAGACCTCTCCTCCGAGGCAACTCTCGCCCCGGCGCTCGCCGGGAAACCCGTTCCTGCTCCGGGACAACGGGCTGGAGCTCCGCCTGGCATCGAACCGGTCCGAAAGGATCGAGGCCCAGAGACTCCGCTTCGAGGTGTTCAACCTGGAGCTTCAGCTCGGGCACTCCTCTTCCCTGGCCAGCGGCCTGGACCAGGACACCCACGACGGCCATTGCGACCATCTCCTCGTGATCGACACCGGGCGCGACTGCCTGGTGGGAACGTACCGCCTCCTTTCGTTCGATCGCGTGCCGTCGTTCGGCTTCTACTCCGAATCGGAGTTCGACCTGACGAACGTGAAGCGATCGGGACTGCGCCTGCTGGAGCTGGGGCGCAGCTGCGTCGCGTTGGAGTACCGCGACGGAAAGGTGATCCGCCTGCTCTTCCGCGGGATCGCCGAGTACCTGCGGAGGTGCGGCGCCGACGCCTTGATGGGATGCGCCAGCCTCCACGGGATCGACCTTCCGGAACTGGCCACGATCCAGGAGATGCTCTCCCAACGGTTCCTATCCGACCCGAGCCTGCGGGTCTACCCCCGCCGGGGATTCGACGTCCCCCCGCGGCCGCGAAGTGCGCCGGTCGACGAAACGTCCGCCTTCCGCTCCCTTCCCCCTCTATTCCGGGGATATCTTCGTATGGGCGCCAAGGTGTGCGGACCTCCGGCGTACGACCGTCCGTTCGGCACGACGGACTTCTTCGTCCTCGCGAAGACCCGCGACATCGCGGACCGGTACAGCCGGCGGCTTCCCTGGTAGCGCCGGCCGCCCGGGCCATGATCTTCTCCGCGGTCCCCGGCGGATGTACCATCCCGGCGAAAATCCCTATAATGGGTATCGAATCGGAAAAACCGGAGACCGCCTTGGCGCGCACCATCCTCGTCGTCGAGGACGAAAAAGAGATCCAGGATCTGCTGGCGCACTACCTGCGCAAGGAGGGATTCTCGCCGATCCTCGCGCCGGACGGAGAAACGGCGATCCTAAAGGCGAGGAAGGAGAAGCCGGACCTGGTCCTCCTCGACATCCTTCTTCCGAAAGCCGACGGGCTGGAAGTGCTGCGCGCGATCCGGTCGGACGAAACGATCGGCAGGACGCCGGTGGTGATGCTGACCGCGAAGGGGGACGAAACGGACCGCGTCGTCGGGCTGGAGCTGGGCGCGGACGACTACATCCCCAAACCGTTCAGCCCGAGGGAGGTCGTGGCCCGGATCAAGGCGATCCTTCGCCGCAGTCGTCCCCGGGCGCAAGAACCCGAGCCCGCGGTGCTGGCCTACCGGGAGCTGCGGATGGACACGGGCCGTCACGAGGTCCGGTGCCAGGGGAAGCCGGTGGCGCTCACCTCCAAGGAATTCCGTATCCTCCAGGCGCTCCTCTCCTCTTCGGGTCGCGTCCTCTCCCGCGAGGCGATCCTCTCGAAAGTCTGGGGGGAGGATACCCACGTGATCGACCGCACGGTCGACGTCCACATCGCGAAGCTTCGCCAGAAGATCCCCTTCCTGGCCAAGGCCATCGAGACGGTCAAGGACGTCGGCTACAAGCTGCGGGAAAGCTGACGCCGCTTGGCCCGCCGCTTCTCCATCGCCGCAAAATTCTTCCTCACGCACCTCGCGATCGCGGGGATCGCCCTTTTCATCGCCGGCACCGTCGGCTTCTTTCTCGTGCGAAGTCTCGTGATGGCGGACGCGGACGAGAGCCTGCTCGCCCGGGCGCAGATCGTCGCCGAGACGTTTCGGCCGTTGCTTGCGGACTCCACGCCGGATGGAGAGCGGATCGCCCGGGAAGGGGACCGGCTCGGGAAGGCGATCGGGGGGCGCATCACGGTCGTCCTGCCCGACGGAACCGTGGTCGCAGATTCCGCCGTGGGGACGGCCGGCGTCCCCGGGATGGAAAACCATGCCCAACACCCGGAGATCCGCGACGCCCTGTCGGGGACGAAGGGGATGTCCCTCCGGCGAAGCATCACCGTCCGGGAGGAACAGCGGTACGCGGCCCTCCCGATCACGATCGGGGGGACGATCGTCGGGGCGGCCCGCGCATCGGTCCCCGTCGCGAGCCTCACCCGCCGCCTGTGGCAGATCACCGCGATCATCTGGGGGACGGGGTTCGCCGCGCTCCTCCTGATCCTCGGGGGAGCCGCGTTCATGGCGCGGAAGGTGACCGGTCCCCTCTCGGAGATCCAGGCTGCGGCGAAGGAGATGGGCGCCGGCAACCTCACCCGGCGCGCCCAGGTCCGGACGGGGGACGAGTTCGAACGGATGGCGAACGTGATGAACCGGATGGCGTCCCACCTCGCCGAAACGATCGGACAACTGGACGCGGGGAAAGCGCGCCTGGAGACGCTGCTCGCCAACCTCGACGACGGGGTGATCGTCATCGCAGCGGATCGGTCGGTGCGGATGATCAACCGGGAAGCGGGGAAGATCTTCGACGCCTCGGAGACGATGGGCGAGGGACGCTCGTACCCGGAGATGATCCGGCATCCCCAGGCCCTCGCCTTCATCGACGGATGGATCAAGGGAGAAGAACCCAGGCCTCGGGATGTCACCATCGTGACGCGCCGGGGAACCCGGGTGGTTCGATGTTCGGGGACCACCGTGCGATACCCGGGGGAATCGGCCGCGGACGTCCTCCTCACCCTGCGGGACGTCACCGAGGAGCGGAGGCTCTCGCAGGTGAAGAGCGAATTCGTCTCCAACGCGTCCCACGAGCTTCGGACCCCGCTGACGAACATCCGCGGCTACCTTGAGGCGATCCAGGACGCGGTGCGGGAAGGGGCGGCCCCGGAATCGTCTTTCGTCGAAGTAGCGCTCGGGAATGCCCTGCGGA
>Ga0209342_10000583_pt1 | contig 42455 bp, 35 predicted proteins | sample RifCSP16_2_FD_184023 | JGI IMG/M metagenome (GOLD analysis project Ga0209342, IMG submission 184023) | Soil microbial communities from Rifle, Colorado - Rifle CSP2_sed 16_2 (SPAdes) (version 2) | ecosystem: Environmental > Terrestrial > Deep subsurface > Rock core/Sediment | place: Rifle...
TGGCGCGGCGGCAGCCGCGCCGGGCGCCGCGCCGCAGACGCCTCCCGCCGCCGACGGCAACGCCAGTGGTGTCTACCGCTCCGACAACGGCGGCCGCACCTGGCGCGTGGTAAGCAACTGCGACGCGCGGCCGATGTACTTCAGCCAGCTCCGCGTGGACCCGCAGAATCCGAACACGATCTACGTGGCGGGCCTCCCGGTGGCGAAGTCGCTGGACGGGGGCAAGACGTTCGCCACGCTCGACAACGCCGGCGGCAACGGGTCGCCGGGACACGTGGACCAGCACGCCATCTGGGTGGACCCGAAGAGCTCGAAGCACCTGATCATCGGGAACGACGGCGGCATCAACGTCAGTTGGGACCAGGGCCGGACGTGGGATTACGTGAACACAATGGCGACGGGGCTGGCGTACTTCGTGAGCGCCGACATGCGTCGCCCGTACCACGTCTACTTTGGGCTCCAGGACAACGGAAGCTGGGGCGGACCGAGCTCGAAGCGGAGCGGGGACGGCATCCTGAACTCCGATTTCTACGGCATCGGCGGCGGCGACGGCTTCCAGACCGCGGCCGATCCCCGCGACTTCAATATCGTCTTCACGGAATCGCAGGACGGCAACACGAATCGCTACGACTTCCGTACGGGGCAGACGCGGAGCGTGCGGCCGGCGGCGGCCAGCGGTCGGGCCGCGGGTGCGGGTGGTCCGCCCCCGGTGTGCGTGGACGGCCGCGCGGGCGGCGCCGGTCGTGGGGGCGGCGGCGGCGGGCGCGGCGGCGGCGCGGGCAACGTGGTCAACGCGCAGCCGGGCGACGCCTATCGCTTCAACTGGAACACGCCGTTCATCCTCTCGCCGCACGACCCGAACATCTTCTGGCTCGGCGGAAACCGGCTGTTCAAGTCGTACAATCAGGGCGACACGTACGTCGCGAGCGCGGACCTCACTCGGCAGATTGACCGCTGCGACGTCGAGATGATGGGCGTGCCGGGGAATCACACGCAGCTCACGAAGAACGACGGCGTCGGGTCGTACAGCACCATCATCGCGGTCTCCGAGTCGCGGGTGATGCCGGGCGTGGTGTGGGCCGGCACCGACGACGGCCAGGTCCAGGTGAGCCGCGACGGCGGAACGACGTTCACCGAGGTCGGAAAGAACATCCGGGGCATGCCGCAGGGCGCGCTCACGGGGAACTACGCCTATTGGATCGCGCGCATTGACGCGTCGCACTTCGACGCCGGCACGGCTTACATCGCGATTGACGGTCATCGGTCGGGCGACCTCCGGCCGTACGTGTTCGTGACGAAAGACTACGGTGCGACGTTCACGAACATCACGAACAACCTCCCGGCGTACGGGAACCTTCAGGTCGTTCGCGAGGATCCGAAGAACCGCAACCTGCTCTACGTGGGGACCGAGTTCGGGCTGTACGTCTCGCTCGACGCCGGGGCGCGGTGGCAGAAGTTCATGAACAACTACCCGACCGTGCGCACGGACGACATCCTGGTCCATCCGCGCGACGGCGATCTCATCATCGCCACGCACGGACGCAGCATCTGGATCGCCGACGACATCACGCCGCTGCAGCAGCTCACGCCGCAGGTGCAGACGCAGGATGCGTACCTGTTCGACGTCCGCCCGGCCGTCGCGTACCTCACCGATCGGCAGCTCGGCCAGCAGACGGGCGGCCAGAAGTTCTTCGAGGGGGAGAACGCACCGCGGGGAGCGGCGATCAGCTACTATCTCAAGTCGGCCGCCACGGGCGACGTGAAACTCTCGATCGTGGACGGGCTCGGGCGCCCGCTGTGCACGTCGGACGGGTCGAAGAACGCGGGGGTCAATCGCGTCCAGTGGAACCTGACGGCGCCCTTGCTCGCGCCTGCAGCGGCGGGCGCGGGTGGCGCGTTCGGCGGAGCGGGCGGCCGTGGCGGGGCCGCAGCCGAGCCGCCGAACCCGAGTTGCAGCGGTGGGGGCGGTGGGCGCGGTGGTGGCGGTGGGTTCGGTGGCGGGGGCGGCGGCGTTGCGCCCGGCACGTACACCGCGAAGCTGTCGGTGGGCGGCCGCGAGTTCACCAAGCCCGTGCAGGTGCTCGAGGACCGCTGGATGTTCGAGCGCTGATCGGACGCGCAGGCGAGCCCTGAGCCCTGAGCGCGGTTCCTCCGCGCTCAGGGCTCCGCGTTCACTCGCCGAACGCCGGCGCGGCCGTCTCTTCGGGTCGTGGCACGATGTGCGGGGAGTCGCTGAGCATCCGCGCGCAGGTGTTCCACCGAAGGAGCGCGTCGTCGTTCCCCTCGGGGCGGATCCCCTCCGCCTTCTCGTACCAGCTCATCGCCTCGCGGAGCCATTCGTAGGCGATGAAGCCGGCGCCCGGCGCGCGGCGGTCGAGTTGGGCCTTTGCCCGGCGCTCGCAGATGATCCCGGCGTAATAGGCGCGTTCGTAGTCGCTGCTGAGCCGCGCGAGCACCTCGCGCGCGCGCTCGACCCCGCCGGCCAGTTGGACGCCGAACTGGTCCGTGAGCGCGAGCAGTAGCATGCGGATGGCCTTCTGGTGGCCAGGTTCGGTGGCGAGGATGTCGAGACAGATGCTCTCGGCCGCCCACGGCTGGTTCAGGAGCCGGTAGCGTTCGGCTTTCTCGAGCGCGCGGGGGATCGCCGCGGGGGAGAGCTGCTTGAGCGGAGTCATGCGCACCTCGGGCGGCAGACGGCGGACTGCACAACAACTAATCCCTTTTCCTGCCGCGCACCAGTCGCACCAGTGCCGCGAGCGGGTCGTAGAACCGGTCCACCACGCGTTCCTTGAGGGGGATGATCGCGTTGTCGGTGATCGCGATGCTCTCCGGGCACGCCTTTGTACAGCACTTCGTGATGTTGCAGTAGCCGATGCCGTGGGCCTCCTTGAGCTCCTCCCGGCGATCGAGCGTGTCGAGCGGGTGCATCTCGAGCGCCGCGGTGTACACCAGGAACCGCGGTCCGATGAACGCGTCGTGCATCCGATGGTCGCGCAGCACGTGGCACACGTCCTGACAGAGGAAGCACTCGATGCACTTGCGGAACTCCTGCACCCGGTCCGCATCCGCCTGCTGCATGCGCCAGGTGCCGTCGGGAGCGTCGGGCGTGCGTGGCGTGAACGGCCGGATCCGCTTCTTCACCTCATAGTTCCAGCGCACATCGGTCACGAGGTCGCGCACGTGCGGGAATGCGCGCATCGGCTCCACGGTCACCGGTCGGGAAAGGTCGAGCTGGTTGAGGCGCGTCATGCACATCAGGCGCGGCTTGCCGTTGATCTCCGCCGAGCAGGAGCCGCACTTGCCGGCCTTGCAGTTCCAGCGCACCGCGAGGTCGTGTGCCTGCCCGGCCTGGATGGCGTGGACGGCGTCGAGTACGACCATCCCCTCCGAAACATCGGTGCGGAAATCCTCGAATCGTCCAGCGCCCAGCTCCCCTCGCCAGATGCGAAACGTTGCGTTCTCGGCCGTCGCCATTACTTCTGCTCCTCGATGATCCGCTTGAGGTCGTCGCGCATCGGCGGGATCGGCTCCCGCGAGAGCGTCATCTCGCCGCCGGCGCCCCTGCGCAGCGTGATGTTGAACGTGCCGGCCGCGGCGTCCTTGCCGGGGAAGTCGTCGCGGTAATGCCCGCCGCGGCTCTCCGTCCGCTCGGTCGCGGCGCGCGCGATCGCTTCAGAGACAGTCAGCAGGTTCCGCAGATCCATCGCCGTGTGCCAGCCCGGGTTGTACTCGCGGTTGCCGGCCACCCCGACGGTCGCGGCGCGCTCCCGGAGCCCGGCGAGTGCGTCGAGCGCGCGTCGCATTTCGCCTTCCCGGCGCACGATGCCCACGAGGTCCTGCATCATCACCTGCAGGTCGTGCTGCACGCGAAACGGGCTTTCGCCGGCGGCGCCGTGGTCGAACGGGGCGAGTGCGGCGCGCGCAGCCGCGTCCACCTGATCGGCGCTGACGCGCCCGTCGGCGTGGTTCCTGGCGTAGCGCGCCGCGTACTCCCCCGCGCGTTTCCCGAAGACGATCAGGTCCGAGAGCGAGTTGCCCCCCAGCCGGTTGGCGCCGTGGAGTCCCGCCGCGCACTCGCCCGCCGCGAAGAGGCCGGGCACCGTGCTCATCTGCGAGTCGCCGTCCACGCGGATGCCGCCCATCATGTAGTGCGTGGTGGGGCCGACCTCCATCGGCACTTTCGTGATGTCAATGTCGGCGAGCTGCTTGAACTGGTGGTACATGCTCGGGAGCTTCTTCCGGATGTGCTCGGCCGCGTGCGGCAACCGCCCGGCGATCCACGCGATGTCGAGCCAGACGCCGCCGTGGGGGCTTCCCCGCCCCGCACGCACCTCGCGCATGATGCAGCGCGCGACGTGGTCGCGCGTGAGCAGCTCGGGCGGGCGTCGCGCGTTCCTGTCGCCCTGCGTGTAGCGCCACCCCTCTTCTTCGGTGTCCGCGGTCTGGCTCTGGTAGTTCTCCGGAATGTCGTCGAAGAGAAAGCGGCGCCCCTCGCTGTTCCTGAGCACGCCGCCCTCGCCGCGCACCGCTTCGGTCACGAGGATGCCGCGCACACTCGGCGGCCACACCATTCCCGTCGGATGGAACTGCACGAACTCCATGTCCTGCAGCGCGGCGCCGGCGTGGTACGCCAGCGAATGGCCGTCGGCCGTGTACTCCCAGCTGTTGCTCGTGACGCTGTACGCGCGCCCCACGCCGCCGGTGGCCAGCACCACCGCGCGACACTTGAAGAGCCGGAAGCGCCCGCGCTCGCGGTCGTAACCGAACGCGCCGATGACGCGGTCGCCGTCCTTCAGCAGGGTGACGAGTGTCACCTCCATGTGGACATCAATGCCGAGATGGACGGCGTGATCCTGCATCGTGCGGATCATCTCGAGCCCCGTGCGGTCACCCACGTGGGCGAGGCGCGGGTACCGGTGGCCGCCGAAGTTCCGCTGGAGGATGCGGCCGTCCGCCGTGCGGTCGAACACGGCGCCCCACGCCTCCAGCTCGCGCACCCGCTCGGGCGCTTCCTTCGCGTGCAGCTCGGCCATCCGCCAGTTGTTGACGTACTGGCCCCCGCGCATCGTGTCGGCGAAATGCACCATCCAGTTGTCTCGCTCGTCCACGTTCGCGAGCGCGGCGGCGACGCCACCCTCGGCCATCACCGTGTGCGCCTTGCCGAGGAGCGATTTGCAGACGAGCCCGACCGTGACGCCGCTCGCCGCCGCCTCGATCGCGGCGCGCAGCCCCGCGCCACCGGCACCCACCACGAGGACGTCGTGCTCGAACGTCTCGTACTCCGCCATCAGACGAGTCTCACGTCGTGCCAGACGCCCATCGAGCAGAGGCGGATGTACAGGTCGGCGAAGGCGACCGTGAGGAGGCTCGTCCAGGCGATTTGCTCGTGCACGCGGTTGAGGCAGCTCGCGCAGTCATACGTCTTCTTGCGCAGCGGCCGTTCAGAGAGGCGGTCGAGCACGCCACCGATCAGGTGGCGGAAGGAGTGGCAGCCGAACGTGTAGCCGCCGAGGAGGACGACGTTGACCGCGAGCACGAGCGTGCCGACGCCGATGCCGAAGCTCTCCCGGCCGCTCGCGTCGGTGAGCCACATCGCCTTCCACACGTCGTACGACAGGATCGCCAGGAACGGGAACGCGAGGTAGAGGAAGTAGCGGTGCACGTTCTGGAGCAGGAGCGGCAGCCGTCGCTCGCCCCAGTAGGTCCGTCGCATCTCACTCACGGCGCAGTTCGGTGGGTCGTGCCAGAACGACTTGTAGTAGGTCCCGCGATAGTAGTAGCAGGTGAAGCGAAAGCCGCCGGGTGCCCAGAGAATGAGGAACGCGGGTGAGAACGGAAGGAGGGACGGCCACCAGGCGGGCTTCGGGCCGAACCACGCGTGCGGCGAATCCCCGAAAAGTTCCGGCGAATAGAACGGCGACAGATACGATCCGAAGGCGTAGTGATTCCCCTGGAGTGCCGCCCAGGTCGAGTAGCCGACGAAGACGGCGAAGGAGAGGAAGATCCCCGTCGGCTGAATCCACCACGCGTCCGTGCGCGCGGTGTGCAGGAATCGGCGCGGCGCGAGGGGGAGCGGCGCGTGGGCCATCGGTGGATAACTCCTTGCCGGGTTTCGAGGGAGGCGCGAGGAAGTTGGCCCGCGGGACGAGCGGGAGCAAGAGCGCGGAGCGCGGTCCGCGGAGCGCGCGAGACGAAGTGGCGCCCCGGGCGCGACGCGACTTATTAACGAAGCCCTTCTCCGGAGCTTCGAACCCTGTCCTCGCCGCTCGACCACGACCGCTCACTGGCGCCCGCCGGCCCGGCGACCGAACTCCGCCGCTCCATCGGCTTTTTCCGAGCGACGGCGATGGTCGCGGGGATCATCATCGGGGCGTCCATCTTCGTGCAGCCGTCCGCCGTCACGGCGCAGGTGCCGTCGGTCGCCGGCGTCCTCGTCGTGTGGGGGGCCGCGGGGGCGCTGACGCTCATCGGCTCGCTCGTCATCGCGGAGCTCACGTCCGCGTTTCCACGGACGGGCGGCGTGTACGTGTTTCTCAAGGAGGCCTACTCACCGGCGCTGGGCTTCCTCTGGGGATGGGCGATGTTCTGGACGATGCACTCCGGAATCCTCGCCGTGATCGCGATGGTCTTCGCCCGCTATGTCGGCGCCTTCGTGCCGCTCGGGGACGCGGGCACCCGCGGCGTCGCGATCGGCGCGGTGCTCGCGCTCTCGGCGGTGAACTACCGCGGGGTGCGTGAGGGGAGCGCGGTCCAGGCCGTGCTCACGACCATCAAGGTGCTGGCGCTCGTGCTCATCATCGTCGTGGCGTTCACGATCGGTGCGCACGGCGGCGGCGCGCTCTCGTCCGCGGCGGGCGTGGGGCAGGACTCCGTGATCTTCCCTTCTCCGCGCGCGTTTGTCCTCGCGATGATCGCCGGGCTTTTCGCGTTCGGGGGCTGGCACATGGTGTCGTATGCGGCCGAGGAGACGGAAAACCCGACTCGGACCATTCCGCGCGCGCTGCTCGTCGGAACGCTCCTCGTGACCGCGCTCTACGTGGGTGTCAATGCCGCGTACCTGCACGTGCTGCCGCTCGAGCGGGTCGCCGCATCCACGCGGGTCGCGGCCGACTTCGCGGACGTCACCGTCGGCGGGTCGGGCGCACCGATCATGTCGGCGCTCGTCGTGCTCTCCACCCTCGGCGCGATGAACGGCGTCATCCTCGCGGGGCCGCGCGTCTACCTCGCGATGGCCAACGACGGCCTGCTCTTCCGGTGGATCGGCGGCGTGCATCCCGCATTCCGGACGCCGCACCGCGCGATCACGCTGCAGGCGCTCTGGTCCTCCGTGCTGGTGGCGACGGGCACGTATCGGGCGCTCTTCACGCGCGTCGTCTACACGGAGTGGATCTTCTTCGCCCTGCTCGCGGCCGGCCTGTTCGTACTCCGGCGCCGGGCCGGGTACGCGCCCGTCTACCGTGTCTGGGGCTACCCGGTGCTGCCCGCGATCTTCATCGTCTCGACGGCGGCGATCGTCGCGAACCAGCTCGTCTCCGAGCCGCGCGACGCCGCGATCGGGCTGGGCCTCGTCCTGGTCGGCCTCCCCATCTACTACCTTTGGGGCCGAACGCCTGGACGGAGGCCTGGTCCGTGAGAGTCGTAGACGTCCACAACCACTTCTATCCCCCCGAGTACCTCGACGCACTGCGCACGGGCGGGAGTGCCGTCACGGTGCGGATGGACGCGGACGGGACCCCCGAGCTGCACTACCCGGGTGATTACAACACCGCGGTGCCCGGGCATCGCGACATCGCCTTCCGCCAGGAGGTTCTCGAGCGGGAAGGCGTGGACACGCAGGTCATCACGCTCACGACACCGGGCACGCACGTCGAGGAGCCGGCGCGCGCCGCGCGCTTCGCCAGTCTCGTGAACGACGCGTTCGCGAAGATCGTCGCGGAGCGCGGGCCGCGCTTCGCGGCGCTGGCGACGCTCCCGCTCAACGACCCCAAGGCGTCCGTCGCGGAGTTCCGCCGCGCGGTGGAACAGCTCGGGCTTCCGGGCGCGATGCTCTTCAGCAACGTGAACGGCGTCGCACTCGCCGACGCCCGCTACTGGCCACTCTACGAATCGGCGAACGAGGTCGGCGCCGTGCTCCACATCCATCCGACGAATCCGGTGAACGTCGAGGCGATGAAGGAGTACTGGCTCATGCCGCTGGTCGGGTTCCTGTTCGACACGTCCGTCGCCGCGGCGCACCTCGTCTACAGCGGCGTCGGCGAGCGCTTTCCGCGCATCAACTGGGTCCTGAGTCACCTGGGCGGCGCGATCCCGTACATCGCGGAACGACTCGACCGCGGGTTTCACGCCTTCAAGGAGTGTCGGGCGAACATCCCGCGGCCGCCGAGCGAGTACCTCAAGCGGTGGTACTACGACACGGTGAATTTCGACGCGAACGCGATTGCGCTGGCCGTGAAGTTCACGGGTGCCCGGCACGTGCTGGCGGGGAGCGACTACCCGCACGCGATCGGCAGCATTCCCTCGATGGTGCGCGCGCTCACGTCGCTCGGAGTGTCCGACAGCGACCGCGAAGCGATCGCGGGCGGAAACGCCGCGCGCGTTTACCGCTTAGGGTAGGCGCGGCGCGCCTCGCACGATCTCCACGCGCAGCTCCGCCCAGCCCTCGACCTGGAAGTACTGCACGCGCAGCGCGTGCCGCCCGCCGGCCAGAGCGACGGTGTCGAGCGCGGTCTCGTGGAGTGTCCACCGGTCAATCACGAGTGCGCCATCCACCCACACGCGCACGCCGTCGTCGCTCAGCGCGCGCAACGAGTAGTCACCCGGCGCGAGTGAGACGGTCGTGGTCGCCTCGAGGGCGTAGCGTGCCTGGGGGAGCCCTCGGATCGCCGGCCGGTACCATTCGTAGTCGAGGCGCGACTCGGAGCGTGTGAGCAACGGCGCCGAGGAGAGGAGTGCAGCAAACGCGCCCGTGCGGTCGCGCGGGTCCGTGCTGTCGGCCCACGCGAAAAAGCGCACGCTCCACTCGGCGGGCGGTTCGAAGCGCCCGAACGCGAAGGACTGCCGCGCGCCGGCGCCGGCGCGCTCGCCGCGGGGCGTAACCGTTCCGGCGCCGGCGTATTCGAGCCGCAGCTCCCAGTCCCCCGTCGAGCCCGGTGCCGGGGTCACCGCGATCGTGTCGCCCGTGCGGCCCGACGTGCGGGAGAGCGCGGCGACGCCTCGCCGCGTGGCGACGCGCCACGAACCCGTCGGGCCGAGCACGCGGAGCCGGAGCGGCACGGCCCGCGCGCTGTCGAGCGGCCAGAGCTTCGGCGAGCGCCAGTCATAGGGACCCCATTCGTCCACGATCATCGCCGAGCGATCGAAGCGCGCTTCCGGCGTCGCGGGAATCGTCCGTCCCGCGATCAGAGCGCGCGAGCGAACGTCCGCGGGCACGCCGCGCAACGGAGGCGGCGATGCACAGGGGGCCGCGGCGGTCCCCGCCCCCGGCTTCGACGGCGCCGCCGCGTTCCCCGTCGCCTGGTATCCGGACGCGTCGCGGAGCACGGCGAACGAGTCCACGGCTTCGACGCGGTTGTCGGTGACCGCGACGCCGCTCGTATTCGCCACGCGCACTCCCACGCGATTCCCCGTGAACGTGTTGTCCCGGACCCGGTAGTCACGGCTCCTCGTGTCGCGATGTTTCGGATAGCCCCAGTCCGACGGCTCAATCGCGTTCGCCCACAGGCTGATCGCCGTCGTGTCGCGATCGAAGAGGTTCGACGCGATATGGTTGTTCTGGCCGTGCTCGATCGCGATCCCGATGCGGTTCCTCGCGAAGCAGTTGTCGCGGATGTCCGAGTCGTAGCTGTAGCCTCCCCACACGCCGTAGTCGTTCCCGACGACGCGATTGCCGACGAAACGGTTCCGGCTGAACGTCGTCTCGATGCCGTTGGCCGGCGCGTAGCTGAAGTCGTTTCCGATGAACCAGTTGTCGTTGGCGCCGCCCGCGCCCGTGTCCATCGTGCTCTGCCCGGCCCAGAGGAAGAGTCCGTCGCCGCCGTGTGTGACCGAGTTGAAGGCGACGACGTTGCCGGAGCTCTGCTCGTACATCAGCAGCCCTGCGGAGTCCTGGCCGCGCCGGTAGAAGCCATGGCTGTAGCCGCGGACGTTGTAGTCGAGCCGGTTGCGTACGATGGTGTTGGCGCTCGACCGGTAGAGCCCGATGCCGAGCCCCGAGTTGAACGCGAAGACGTTGTCGCGGATCCGCAGACTGTCGCTTCGCACGATCAAGAGGCCGTTCATCCCCTGTTCGGCGCGGTTCCCGCGCACGTCGCCTCCTCGTACGCCGTCGAGGTAGATCGCCGCGCCATACCGGAGCCACTCGCCCTTCTCGTTGTGGTGGAACGAGAGCCAGTCGGCGAGACTCTCGTGTTCGACGACGCTGAGGAGGCGCGGTTTCCAGTTGTGGCTCACGTCGTTGTTCGCGAGCTCGACCCCGTGCGTCCCGCGGACGAGGATGCCGACCTTGTACCCCCGGATGCGCGCGTTCCGGAGACGGACGTTGCGCCCGCCCTCGACGCGGATGCCGACGCCGCTGAAGCGGTCGGGATCCGAAGACGGCGCGGCGCCTTCGAGCGTCGCGCCGGCGAAGTCCACGGTCAGGTCGTCGCCGCGCACGACGATCACGCCGGAGTCGGGCGACGCGCCCGGCGCCAGTCGGTAGGTGCGCGGCACCACGCGCACGGATGTCGTGATGACGAGCCCGGGCCTGAGCTCGATCCCCGAGGTGCGCGTGCTCCGCTGTGCCGCCGGCGCGCGCCACGGCATCGCCGCGAGCGCGCCCGCTACGGCAAGCCCGATCACCAGCGGACGGTGCGATCTCTTCATTGTGGGTTCCCTCTCCGCGTTCTATACTAACCGCCCAACGATTGCGCCATCAGCTGCGTTCGACACACATGACCAAGACCCCTGAAAGCTCCTCTGCGGCATCGGCGGCGTCGCCCCGCTTCCTCCCGCTCCTGTTACTCCTCTTCATCGGGAGCGGGTGCGCGGCGCTCATCTACGAGATCGTCTGGTTCCAGCTCCTGCAGCTCGTCATCGGCTCGTCGGCAATCTCGCTGGGGGTGTTGCTGGGAACCTTCATGGGGGGAATGTGCGTCGGCAGCCTCTTCCTCTCTCGGATCATTTCCTCCCGGCCGCATCCGCTGCGCGTCTACGCCTTCCTCGAGCTCGGGATCGGTGCCCTCGGCCTGCTGATCATCTGGGGCATGCCGCTATTCAGCCGAGCGTACATCGTGCTGGGCGGTCCGGGCCTGAGCGGGTTGTTGTTGCGCGGCCTCTTCGCCGGCATTTGCCTCCTCCCGCCGACGTTGCTGATGGGCGCCACGCTTCCGGCGATCGCGCGGTGGGTGGAGACGACGCCGCGCGGCGTCTCGTGGCTCGGCTTCTTCTACGGGGGCAACACCGCCGGCGCCGTACTTGGCTGCCTGCTTGCGGGCTTCTACCTCCTCCGCGTACACGACGTGTTCATCGCGACGTACGCCGCGGTGGCACTCAACGTGACGGTGGCGGCGGCCGGACTCGCGCTCGCTCGCTTCACGTCGCACGCCCCGCCCGCGGAGGTTGCGCGTGCGACGTCCGTCGCGGCGGCACCGGGCGCGGCGCTCGTCTACGTCACCATCGCGCTCTCCGGCATGAGCGCCCTCGGCGCCGAAGTCGTGTGGACCCGGCTGCTCACGCTGATGCTCGGCGCGACGACGTACACCTTCTCGATCATTCTCGCCGTATTCCTGATGGGCATCGGGCTCGGCAGCAGCATCGGCTCGTACGCGTCGCGGCATCTCGAGCGGCCGCGCGCGGCGCTTGGCCTCGCCCAGCTGTGCCTCGTCGCGGCGGTCGCGTGGACCGCCTGGAACGTCGCCAAGGCGCTGCCCTTCTGGCCCGTCAACCCCGAGCTGGCCTCGACTCCGTGGGTCCAGTTCCAGGTGGATCTCGCGCGGACGATGTGGGCGGTGCTCCCGGCGGCCGTGCTCTGGGGCGCGAGCTTCCCGCTTGCGCTCGCGTCGGTCGCACGCCCGGGACAGGACCCGGGCCGGCTGGTCGGACGCGTGTACGCGGCGAACACGGTGGGAGCGATCGTCGGGTCCCTCGGATTCGCGCTCCTCGTCGTCCCGGCGATCGGCACGCAGTACGCTCAGCGCGCGCTCGTCGCGCTCGCGGTGGTCGCCGCGCTGCTGATGCTGGGGCCCGTTCTCTCCGCGGAGTCGAACCGGTTGCGGCTCACGGCGCGGGGCGCGACGGTGGGCGTGGCGGTGCTCGTGCTCGGGGGACTCGGCGCCTGGAGCATCGCGCCGATCCCGGCGCTGCTGGTCGCCTATGGCCGCTTCTCGGCGCCGCGCTTCTACAACCACGGCGACTTCATCTACTGGGGCGAGGGGATGAGCTCCTCGCCCGCCGTCTCGCGTCTCTCCAACGGCGTCCTGAACTACCATAACGCCGGGAAAGTCCAGGCCTCCAGCGAGCCGCAGGACATGCGCCTGCAACGGATGCTCGGGCACCTCACCACCCTCGTGTCCCAGAATCCACGTTCGGTGCTCGTGATCGGATGCGGCGCCGGCGTGACCGCCGGCGCGGTGAGCATCAGCCCGCGCGTCGAGCGACTGACCGTCGCCGAGATCGAGCCGCTCGTGCCGCAGGTGGTCTCCGAGTACTTCGGCGAGCACAACTACAACGTCGTCCGCAACCCGAAGACGCGCGTGGTGATTGACGACGCGCGGCACTACCTGCTCACCACGGACGAGAAGTTCGACGCGATCACGTCCGACCCGTTCGATCCGTGGGTGAAGGGCGCCGCCACGCTGTATACGCGCGAGTTCTGGGACCTCGTCAAGCGCCATCTGAATCCCGGGGGCGTCGTCACCGTGTTCGTGCAGCTCTATGAAAGCGGCACGCCGGCCGTCAAGAGCGAGATCGCCACGTTCCTGGAGGCGTTCCCGAACGGCATCGTCTGGGGGAACACATATCAGGGCTCGGGCTACGACCTCGTCCTCTTGGGACAGGTGGAGCCGACGCGAATCAACGTAGATGAGATGGAGCAACGCCTGGCAGGCCCGGAGTTCGGCCTCGTGCGCCAGTCGCTGAGCGAGATCGGCTTCTACTCGGTGACGGACCTCCTCAGCACGTTCGCGTCACAGGGCGCGATGCTCCAGCCCTGGCTCGCGGACGCGGAGATCAACACCGACCGGAATCTCCGGCTGCAGTACCTCGCCGGCCTCGGCCTCAACAAGTACGAGCAGGCGACGATCTACTCCGACATCCTCCGGTTGCGCCGGTACCCGGAGGGGCTCTTCGTGGGCTCGCCGGAGCGGCTCCAGGCGTTGCGTTCCGCGCTCGCCTTCGGGCAATAGGCGTTGTCGTTGCGCCGCCGGCCGCCGCGGCAGCGTGCGCAGGGCCGTCCTGCCCGGCGAACCCTGAGCAGCCGGGGATCGAGACCGCTCTCTACGGCACGATCGGCCTCGGCTCGAGCCGCGCGGCCCAGAGCCCGCTGTTGAAGTCCGAGAACAGCACCCTGCCCTTCCACGGCATCGCGTTCATCACGAAGGGAGCATTCGCCGTGTAGCCGTCGGGATCGTACGACTTGAACACCGCGATCTCACGGCCCTGATCGTACAGGTTCCCCATCAGCTCGCCGGAGACGTCCACGAGCCGGACGCCGCCGTCGTAGTACGCCTGATACAGGATGTCGTCCTGCACGATGATGTCGTGCGAGCCGTAATCCTCGAGCTGGTACCGCCCCACCGGGATCGGATGCAGCGGGTCGGTGAAGTCAATGATGTGCGTGTAACCGCCCGAGGTCTGCGCGATGCTGTTCTTCGGCGGCCTGCCGTCGGGGCCGCTGAGCGAGTAGCCCGAGCCGCCCCACACGCGGTTCTGGCGGTTCATCTCCTCGTCGCCGATGAAGAGATAGACCTTCCCGGTGGCCTTCTGAAAGTACGGGAAGATCTCGTGGCCGCTGTTCACCGGGTACGTCGTGATGAGCTTCGGGTTCTGGATGGAGCCGCCGTACTTCCCGTTGCCGACGTCCACGACCACCGTGCCCACGCCGCCCTGCGCCGAGTAGGCGATGCCGTCGTGCACCCAGAGGTCGTGCAGCCGCGCGTTCGGATGACGGTACTCGCTCGTGAACCTGGGATTGTAGATGTCCCGGACGTCAATGATGACGTACTTCGACCCGCCCGAGACGGCGAACAGGTACTCGTTCGTCGCGAACATGTTGTGCACGCCGCCCGTCAGCTCTTGGCTGAACGTCGAGGCGACCTTCGGGTGCGCGGGGTTCGCGAGATCGAGGATGACGACGCCGTTCACGCGGTCCGAGGCGCCCTCGCGCGAGAGCACGCCGTAGCGGCCGTCCGGCGAGACCGTCACGTCGTTGATCGTTCGCGCGTTCACCTGCACGGAGTCGGTCTTGACGATGTTGTTCAGGTCGGTGATGTCGAACACGAGCGCGAACCCGTCACCGCCCCACGTCCCGACGAGGCAGTAGTCGCGTCCGTCCTTCCCGGTCCACGGCCAGAGGTCGGAGGTGTGCGTGTTGTGGACCGTGCCGCGACCCGTGACGACGATGCGCCGGCGCGCGTCGCGTGGCGCCACCGCGATCGTGGTACGGGCATTCGTGGCTCCCGACTGCGCGATCAGGTCGAAGCGGCCCGGGTAGTTCGCCGCGAATCGGCCGAACTGGATGATCCCGGGTCCGCCCTTGACGCCGCCCGGGACGAGCGAGTCATCCGGCACGTAGGTATAGCTCCAGGTGATCCGTGCGTCGGTCACCGGCGTGCCGTTCGCGCGCTTCGGGGTGGCCGTGAGGTGCACCACGTCGCCTGTCTTGATGCTCGACTCCCTGATCCCGATCTCGATCGTGGCGACGGGATTGGCGGCGACCGTGTACCGCTGCGTCGCCGTCACGCCTTCCGCCTCCGCCGTGATCGTCACCGGGCCCGGTCGCACGCCGGTGACGTCGCCGAAGCGATTCACCGTGGCGATCGAGGGGTTGGAGCTCTTCCACGTCGCGGTCACACCGGGACGCTCGTTGCTGTCGGCGTGGAAGCCCCGGAGCCGCTCGGGAAGCGTGACGCCCGCGTACAGGCGATTCGAGTCCGGGATGATCTGCAGCCGGCCGAGCGCCGGCCACGTCACGGTGACGGGGATCTCGAGCGTGACCGGCGGATTGCCCGCCCCGCCGAACGCCATCGCGATCGCGGTGAAGGAGCCCGCCTGGGTCGCGCTGAGCTGCCCGTCGGCCCACGTGAGCGAGGTTCGGAACCCGGCCTGCACGAAGAGCTGCGGGTTCGGGATGATCTGACCCTGCGCGTCATACGCGACGATCTTGAGCGCCGCCGGTTGCCCGGCCCTCATGAAGACGCGGTTGGGCTCCGCCGCGAGCTTGGCGACGGGCGGGCCGTCCGTCGGCGCGCCTCGGCCGCCCCGGCCGCGTGCGGGCGGCGGCTGAGCGGGCGGGTTCTGGGCCGTGAGGTCCGTGAGGACCGAATCCGTGAGGACCGAGCAAGCGAGAACGATCGCGGTCACGCCGGACCGCGTGACGAACCGCCGGGTTAGTGCTACGTTCAACATTCGTGGCTCCCCGCTGGTGAGTGCCTGGCGCGACCGGTGCGGGCGCGCCTCCAAGTCCTTGACCGCCGGGATCTTCCCGGAGAGATGATCCTTATGATGGCTCGCGTGTCCGTCACCGGCAAGACGGTGATTGCGCTACTCCCCGCCGCGCTCCTCGCGTTCGCCGCCGTCGGTGCCGTGGCCGCACAGCAGCCCGTCCCGGCAGCGCCCGCCGTCGCGCTCGAGAAGCCCACGACCGACTACTGGGTGTACGTCGGCGCCGAATCGGCCGACCGGATCCACCGCCTGCGGTTCGGGCCCGGCGGCTTCGTCGTCGAGAAGACGACGCTCATCGGTGAACTGCCCACGGAAATGGAGGGACCGCACGGCCTCGTCATCTCGCGGGACGGCAAGTACCTCTACATGACGACGGGACACGGATTCCCGGACGGCAAGCTCTGGAAGTACGCGCTTGGCCCGGACACGCTGGTCGCTCAGGGACTGCTCCTCGGCAACTTCCCCGCGTCTGTGGATGTCTCGCCCGACGGACTCCACACCTTCTCGGTGAACTTCAACCTGCACGGGGACATGGTGCCGTCGTCGGTGTCGGTCGTGTACGCGCCGAACAACACCGAGGTGTCGCGCATCGTCACGTGCACGATGCCGCACGGCAGCCGGCTCACGCCCGACGGCGCGTTCCAGTATTCGGGCTGCATGATGGACGACGAGCTGGTGGAGGTGGACGCCGCCGCCCACAAGGTGTCGCGCCGCTTCTCGCTGGCGAAGGGCAAGGAAGGCCCCCTGCCGCAAGACGGCCCGCCGGAGCGGATGCTCGCGATGTGGATCGAGGGCGCCAGGCGCGTCTCGCGAGGCGAGACGGAGGATCCGGCGCAGGTGGGCTACGCGGCGATGGGAGGAATGAAGCACCAGATGGCGCCGAACAGCTGCTCGCCGACCTGGGCGCAACCTTCCGCCGACGGCGCCAAGGTCTTCGTCGCGTGCAACAAGGCCGACGAGATCGTCGAGATTGATCGCGAGCGATGGACGATCACGCGCCGCTTGAAGGCCGGTCGCGGCCCGTACAACCTCGCCGTGACGCCGGACGGGAAGCTCCTGCTCGCGACGCTCAAGCAGGGCGCGATGTTCGAGGTCTTCGACCTGGCCTCGGGGAGGAGCGTGGCGCAGCTCAGGAACTCGACCACCGTCGCGCACGGCGTCGCCGTGAGCCCCGATTCACGCTACGCGTTCGTGAGCAGCGAAGGCGTGGGCGCCGCCCCGGGCAAGGTGGACGTCTACGACCTCAGGGCGCTCGCGAAGGCCGGCACCGTGGACGTCGGCCAGCAGGCCAGCGGGATCGCGTTCTGGAAGATGGGAGCGCCGAGGTAGTACCCGGGGCGGGACTCGAACCCGCAAGCCACTCTCGTGGCGGGGGATTTTGAGTCCCCTGCGTCTACCAGTTCCGCCACCCGGGTGCGTCGGACGTCAACGAGAGTACGCCCGAACGCCGCACGCCGACACGAGCGGGAAGCTAGTGACGGCGTGCGGGGCGAGCCAGCGGCACTGCGGGCTCAGAACGCTGGAGGCGGATCCGCGATCGGACCTTCCCCCGGCGGCAGGCACGGCGCCAGCCCCGGCGGTATCGTCTGACCGCGGGCGCGCCGCTGCAGCAAACGCTGCCGTTGCTGCGGGGTCATCTGGGCGCACTGCGCCAGCCCGCGCCCCTGTAGTGCGGGCTGCGCTGCGCCGGGGCCGGGTCCCATACCCCCGCCGGGACCCATTCCGGGTCCGCCGCGCCCCGCGCCCCGGCCCATCTGCTGCTGCCGCATGTTCTGCATCTGCTGCCGCACCAGTTCCTCGGCCGCGAAGTACTTGGCGCGCTGCAACGGCGTGAGGAACTTCCCGAGCTCGGCCTGCTCCTGCTCCAGGACGTCCACGCGCTGGCGCTGTGCCTTCACCATCCGCTCGAGAAGGGCGCTGACCTGCGGCTGTCGCCCGGAGTCGGGGCGCAGCATCTCATCGCGGAGCGACATGCGAATATCACGCTCCTGATCCACGAGAATCCGGCGTCGCTCGTCGAACTTCCGGTTCGTTTCCTGCAGCTTGTTCATCTGCTCGTCGTTGAGACCGAGCCGATTCTTCATCACCTGTCCCAGGCGCTGCCGAACCTGCTGTTCGAGCTGCGCGCGCCTCGGCGCCGCCGTATCGCCGCCCGGCGGCGGGCCGGGCGGCGGTCCCACCCGTCCACCGCCACGTCCGCCCTGCGCCTGAAGCGCTCCCGCCGTGAGGGCGAGCAGCATCACCACTGTGAGTTGCCTACGCATTGCTTCCTCCTTCACGCAACGGCACGATGGGCGTCGCGTGCGCTTCCGGCTCCGTGCTCAGCGTCGCCTGAAACGCGTCGAGTTCGCGGAGCAGAATCATGAGTTGATCATCCGTGAGATCCGACAACCCGCCGCCAAAGCTCAGCTCGTTCGCGCCCGAGAAGGCGACGGCGACATCGCGAGACGTGATCGGCACCTGCTTCGCCGCAGGGCCGGCGTCCGGGCCCGGCTGGCTGCCGGGGACGACCGCTGCGAGTGGGGCGCTCGCCCCGCCGGCGCCATGGTCGAACAGATTCCAGAGCACAACAACGGAGAGTCCACCGATCGCGACGAGCGCGATCGCCGCCGCGAGGCGCCACACGCGACCGCCGAGGCCACCGCCCCACGACGCACCCACGCTCCCCGGCGATCCCGGAAGCGCGGCCACGACGCGCGAGACATCCACCGCGGGCGCCGGAAACGCCCGGTGCGCCGCGCGGATCAGCTCCACCTCGGCGGCACAGTCGGGGCACGACGCCACGTGCGCCGCGACGCGCTCGTGCTCCCCGGCCGACAGGGTCCCGTGGACCAGATCGGGAAGCAGGTCGCGCAGCTCGCCATCCGGACAGTCACGCCTCATCGAGAAACTCCTTCACCGCTCGCATCGCGTTGTGATAGTGCACCCGGCACGCGCCTTCAGTGCTCCCCACCAAATTCGCGATCTCGCTGTACGCCAGCCCTTCCGTCACGCGCAGCGTGAACACTTCCTTCTGCAGCGGCGACAGCCGCTCCACCGCCATTCGCACGCGCTGCGCCGTTTCGTCGGCGACGAGCGCATCGAGCGCGTCGTATGCCTGCACCGCGTGCCCTTCTTCCAGTTCGACCCCCCGCCCGCGCCGTTTCTCCGACCGCCGGCGGTCCAGCACCAGCCGGCGGAGGATCGTGAACAACCACGTTCGGAGCGAGCTGTCCGCGCGAAACGTGTCCAGCGAATTGAACGCGCGGACGAACGTGTCCTGCACCAGCTCGTCAATCTCGTCGCGCTCGCCCGAACTGGCGGCGAAGCGCGCCAACGCTTCGGCGTGCCGCTTCACGATCTCGGCCGCTGCCCGCTGGTCACCCCGTTTCCATCGTTCGATCAGGGCGGCATCGAGGGCCGCATCGTCTTGCCTGTTCGGCACGCGCATTCAGTCACCGATGAGACGCCGGCAGCGGCCGGACGTTAACTTGTTCGCGATTCCGCCCCGGGAACGTACTCCGGGCGATCACCTGACCCTTCGCCCAGCGATTCGTGCCTCACCAGAAGGGACCCGAAATCATCGCCCACCGCGGCGCCTCCCGCGAGCGTCCTGAGAACACGCTCGCCGCGTTCCTCCGCGCCGCGGAGCTGGGCGCCGACGCCGTCGAGCTGGACGTGCACCGCACTGCGGACGGGGTCCTCGTGGTACACCACGACCCGGTCCTCGACGACGTGCCGGGCTCCTCGCTCTCCGGCCGCGCCATCTCGAGTCTGACGGCTGAGGAGCTCCGCGCGTTTCGCATTCGCGGCGAGCCGATCCCGACGCTCGAGGAGGTTCTGGAAAGCGTCGGCGGGCAACTCATCGTGTACTGCGAGCTGAAAGGCGAGGCGACGGCGGCCCCGGCGGTCACGATGCTTGAGGATTCGCGCTGGCGCGCCGCCGTGCACGCCTTCGACCATCGCCAGGTGGCCGAGGCGCGGCGACTGGCCTCGCGGCTCCCGCGAGGCATTCTGGAGACGAGCTACCACCTGGATCCCACCGCGGCGATGGCGAGCGTGGAGGCGCGAGACCTCTGGCAGCAATGGGAGACGATTGACCAGCCGCTTGTGGACGCCGTCCACGCGCGCGGCGGACGCGTCGTGGCCTGGACGGCCAACGCTCCTTCGGCGATGGAGCGCTTCGCCGCGATGGGCGTGGACGCGCTCTGCACCGACGACGTCCCGCTTGCGCGGCGCGTGCTTGGCCGCTGACCTTACACGTCCTCGAACCACCACACACCAATGCGCGCGAAACTCACCCCTTTGATCCTCGTGCTCGCCGGCGGCGTCGCCGCGGCGCAGCAACCACCCTCCGCGCCTGCGCAGGCCCCCAAGCCGGCGGCCGACACCGCGAAGAAACCCGGGCCGCCACCCGGCGCGGGAGCGCTCAGCGTGCCCAATGCGGATCCCTTCCCGAGCACGTACGCGCCGTTCGCGTCACGCCCGACCGTGATTCGCAACGTGAACATCTTCACCGCCGCGGGCCCGCTGATCCGGAACGGCGCGATCCTCCTCCAGGACCGCAAGATCGTGGCTGTAGGGCCGACGGTGATCGCGCCGGCGGACGCCGTGTTCATTGACGGCGCCGGAAAGTACGTGACGCCCGGCATCATTGACACGCACTCGCACCTGGGCGTCTATCCCGCCCCCGGCACCGAAGCCAACAGTGACGGCAACGAGGCATCGAGCCCCGTGACGGCGCACGTCTGGGCCGAGCACTCGGTGTGGCCGCAGGACCCGCAGTTCCCGCGCAACCTGGCCGGCGGCGTGACGACGCTTCAGGTGCTCCCCGGCTCGGCCAATCTCATCGGCGGCCGTGGCGTGGTGCTCAAGGTGGTTCCCTCGCGTTCCGTGCAGGGAATGAAGTTTCCCGGCGCGAAATACGGCCTCAAGATGGCGTGCGGCGAGAACCCCAAGCGCGTCTACCAGCAGCGCGGCCTCCAGACGCGGATGGGCAACGTCGCGGGCTACCGCGCGGCGTGGATCAACGCCGAGGCGTATCGCCGGCGGTGGGACAAGTGGCTGGCCGACCGCCAGGGCGATCCCCCGCAGCGCGACTTGCAGAATGAGACGCTCGCCGAAGTGCTGCGTGGCAACATTCTCGTCCACAACCATTGCTACCGTGCGGACGAGATGATGCAGATGATTGATGTCAGCAAGGAGTTCGGCTACCGGATTCGTTCGTTCCACCACGGCGTGGAGGCCTACAAGGTGGCCGACGTACTCGCGAAGGAAGAGATCGCGGGCTCGCTGTGGGCCGACTGGGGCGGCTTCAAGATGGAGGCGCTGGACGGCATCCGGGCGAACCTCGCGATCGTTCACGCCGCCGGTGGCCGCGCCGTCGTGCACTCGGACGATCCCTCCGGCTCGCAACGGTTGAGCCAGGAGGCCGCGAAGGGGATGGCGGCCGCACGCGCCGCGGGGATCGGCGTCGCCGAAGAAGACGCCATCAAGTGGATCACGATCAATGCCGCCTGGGCCCTGGGCCTCGATGACCGGATCGGCTCGATCGAACCCGGCAAGAACGCGGACGTCGTGCTCTGGTCGGGGAATCCATTCAGCGTCTACTCGCGCGCGGAGAAGGTCTGGATTGACGGCGCGATGCTCTTCGACCGTCTCGACCCGACGAGCCGGTGGCGCACGGACTTTGAACTGGGCTTCGTCCCCGCACCGGGAGGGTCCCGCTGATGCGCACGCCCCACGCGCCCCACGCGCCCCACGCGCCCCACGCGCCCCACGCGCCACGACGCGTGACGCCCCTCGCGCCCGCCGCTCTCCTCGGCGCCGCGACGATGCTCGCGCTGCTCGCCGCTCCCGGCGCGCTGCCCGGACAGTCCCTGGCCATCACGGGAGGGAAGGTCTATCCAGTGAGCGGGCCGCCACTCGAGAACGCCACGGTACTCATCCGGAATGGCAGAATCGCCGCGGTCGGCTCGAATGTCGCGATTCCCGCCGATGCGCAGCGCATTGACGCCTCGGGAAAGTGGGTCACCCCCGGTCTCGTGAACGCCGCGACCGTACTGGGGCTTCTCGAGGTGCAGTTCAGCGGCGGCTATCAGGACAACGGCGCCAAGGGCGACAAGGGAATCGCCGCGAGCTTCCGCGTGTGGGAAGGGATCAACCCCGCGAACACGTACATCCCCGCGACGCGCAAGGACGGCATCACGACGGTCGCCGTCGTGCCGAGCCGGGGCTTCGTGCAGGGCCAGGCCGCGGCGATTGACCTCGTCGAGGGCACCGTGCCGCAGATGCTCGTGAAGGCGCCGGTCGCGATGGTGGGCGACTTCGCGAATCCCCAGGCGGCCGAGGCCACTGCGCGGGGCGAGCTGGTGGACCGGTGGCGCGAGCTTCTGCGCGACGTGAAGGCGTATCAACTCAGGAAGGCGCAGTACGACGCCAATCAAACGCGTCCGCTCGCGGCGAGACGCGCCGATCTCGAGGCGCTCATCCCGGTCGCGAACGGCACGATGCCTCTCTGGCTCCAGGTCGATCGCGCGAGCGACATCGAGGCCGCGCTCGCATTCGCGAAGGAACTCGGGCTCCGGATCGTGATCGCGGGCGGCGCCGAGGCCTGGAGGGTGGCGGACAAACTCGCTGCCGCCAGGGTCCCCGTGATGGTGGGCGCGATGAACAACATCCCCTCGTCGTTTTCCACGCTCGGCCAGCGCCAGGAGAACGCCGCGCTCCTGCGCGCCGCCGGCGCGACCGTCGTGCTCATCGGCAACGGCCCGGGCGACGAATCGTCGTTCAACGTGCGCAATATCCGGCAGGAGGCCGGGAACGCGGTGGCGTACGGAATGCGATGGGACGACGCGCTGCGGGCGGTGACGCTCTCGGCGGCGGAAGCGCTCGGCGTTGCCGACAAGCTCGGCTCACTGCAGGTGGGCCGGTCCGCGAACGTCGTCGTGTGGGATGGCGATCCGTTCGAGTTCGCGACGCGCGCGGAACACGTCTTCGTGCGCGGCGTGGAATACGCGAAGCCGACCCGTGAGGAGGAACTCACGAACCGGTACAAGAGCAGGCCGCCGACATACCGCTCGCCGTAGTCGCGAGGGGGCCGCGCTCGGCGATCCGTCAACGACCCGCCGGGGCGGTTTCCGCCGACGCGGGCGGGAGCCGCCGTCAGGGCTTCGGGGGAGTACTCGGTGTCGCCGTGTGTTGCCGCAGCTCCTCTTCGAGCCGGTGCGCTTCCGTCTCGTGCTCCGTGAGCTTCGACTCGAGGCGCTGCAGTTCGGCGGGATCCGGGTCCTTCCCCTCCGCGCGCGCGCGATGCACGGCGTAGCCGACCGCCTGCGCCGCCTTGTCGGCGAGCTGGCGAACGCGGAAGAGCTCGATGCGGACCTTTCCCTCGTCAAGCGCGCCGCGGGCGGCCTTTCCCACGCCCCGCAACTCGGACGACAGCCGGTTCAGCAAGCCCATACGCCCCTCCCCAGTTACCGACCCTACGGCCGGGGGCCGTGCCGGGTTTCTACGCGACCGTCGCGGGCCCGGGGTAGACGCTGACCTGGTAGCGCTCGCGGCTCTTGTGCTCGAACTTCACCACGCCGTCAATCCGGGCGAAGATCGTGTAGTCGGTCCCGAGGCCGACGTTTCGTCCGGGATGCCACTTCGTGCCGCACTGGCGCACGATGATGCCGCCCGCGCGCACCCGCTCTCCGCCGAACTTCTTGACGCCGCGGTACTGCGCGTTCGAATCGCGCCCGTTCCGGGAAGAGCCTACGCCTTTCTTGTGCGCCATATGGAGTGCAGCCGGTTGTCGGGAGTCGAGAGGGGAGTGATGTGGCTCAACTGAGCTTCACATCCTTGATGCGCACTTCCGTGAATGCCTGCCGGTGTCCCTGCTTGCGCGCGTAGTTCTTCCGGCGGCGGAACTTGAACACCACGATCTTGGGGCCGCGACCGTGCTTCACGATCTCCGCCGTGACCTTCGCGCCCTTGAGTGTGGGGGTGCCGGCCCGGACGGCCTTCCCGTCGGAGCCCAGCAACACGTCCTTGAACTCGACCTCGGTTCCCGCGTCCCCTTCAAGCGTGGGGATCCGCAGCGTCTTGCCCGGCTCGGCCTTGAACTGCCGGCCGCCGGTCTGGATGATGGCGTAGGACATGGGGAGTTTCGTGGTCAGTTCGTTCCGAACCTAAAAGTATAACCGGCTTTGACTTGCGGGTCAACGGGGAGGCGATGCACGCGCGACCCGTGTCCGATACGCCACATCCGGCGGCGGATCGCCGCGCGGCCAGTCGCCTTCTTTCCCTTCGAAGTCCGGCCTGGCGTGCGCGTTGACGAAGGCCGCGACGTCGAAGGCCTGCTGTGGCGAGAGCGTTCCCGGCGCGTCAAAGGGCATATTGGTCCGCACGAAAGCGGCCGTGACGCGGAGACGCGCCATTCCCGCGCCGATGTTGAAAGAACGCGCGCCCCAGAGCGGCGGTGCGTACAGCCCCGGTGACGTCGGCACCCGAGCGCCCTCGCCGCCGGCGCCGTGGCAGCGCACACAGTGCGCGACGAACACGAGCGCTCCGCGGGCCGAATCGCCCGCGAGCGGCGGCACGATCGAGTCAATCCCCTGTCCCGGTATCCGCTGCCCCACCGTGATCCCGCGCGAGAGCCACGCCAGGTAGGTCACGATGTCGCGCATGTCGGGCCCGGCGGGGTCGAGGGGCTTCCCATTCATGCTCCGGACGAAGCAGTCGTTGATGCGGTCCTCGATCAGCTCCACCGCGGCTCGGCGCGAACGGTACTGTGGGTAGCGCGCGTACACGCCGACGTACGGCATCGAGAAGGCGCGTGTCCCCTCGTCGAGGTGGCAGCTGTTGCAGCGGAGCGCGTTGCCCACGTGCGCGGGGAGCGAGTCGCGCGTGGCGGCGAGCAGCGCGCGGCCACGCCGCACCGCGCGCGCGAGGGCGTCGTCCTTGAGCGTGGACTCGGGCGGCGACGGAAGACGTTGGACGGCGGACGGTGGCGGCTCGGCGGCCGGCCGCTGGCAGCTCGTCAGGAGGAGTCCCGTGCCGACGAGCGCCAGCGCCCGGCGCATTCCCTCGCTCACGGTCCGGCGCGCTTCTTCAGCGTCGCGTAGGCGACATCCGGCGGCGGGTCCCCGTTGGGCCAGTCGTACTCCTTGCCCGGGAAGTCCGGTCGCGGTTGACCGGTCACGAAGGCGGCGACGTCGAAGGCCTGCCCCTCCGTGGGCGCGACGAGCCGGTCGAACGGCATGTGCCTGTGAATGAACGCCGCGGCGACGCGCACGCGGGCCATGCCGGCGCCGATGCTGAACGAGCGCGGACCCCAGAGTGGCGGCGCCCAGAGCGAGGGGTGACTCCGGATGGTGATGCCCTGCCCGTCGGCCCCGTGGCAGCGCGTACAGCTGGTCGCAAACACGGTCGCGCCGCGCTTCTTGTCGCCCTCGAACGGCCCGATCGAGTCGATCCCCTGCCCCTTCGTGCGCGCGCCCACGGCCGTCCCACGAGAGAGCCACGCATAGTAGGTGACGATGTCCTTCATGTCGCGGCCCGCGGGATTGAGCGCGCGCCCGTTGAGGCTCCGCTTGAAACAGTCGTTGACGCGGTCTTCGATCGCATCCACGTTGCCCGAACGGGCTCTGAACTGCGGAAAGCGCGCGTATACGCCGACCCAGGGCATGGCCAGCGCGCGCGTGCCGTTGTCGAGATGGCAGCTGGTGCAGCGGAGCGTGTTTCCGACGTGCTGCGGCAGCGATTCCGGTGTGGCATTCAGAAGCGCCCGCCCGCGGCGCACGGCGCGCGAGAAGGCGTCGGCCGTGAGACTGCTCTCGGGGGGCGTCGGCAGGCGGGTGAAGGCGGACGCCACCTCGTCGGCGACCGACGCGGGCGGGGCCTCATCCTTCGGGCCGCACGCTCCGGAGAGCAGTGCGCCCACCACGACCGCGGAAACAGCTCCGATCCGTCGCCAAGCGTCTCTCATCTCTCCCCCTCGTGGTTACGCCACGGAATACTGTTGCGTCACGTCTCGACCGGCCCCTTTCACCACCAGCTTGAACTCGTCCGGCTTGAGGAGCGGGTCGTCGCGCATCTCGAGCGAGAACCCGAGCCCCTTCTCCAGTTTCTTGAGCAGGTCGCGCTCGTTCTCGAGCACGTACATCGCCGCGTCGGGATGCAGCTTCACGATCAGGTTGTCGCGCCGCCCCTCGACGGCGATGCGGTGCACCGAGCGCTCCATGCGGCGCACGACCGTCTCTGGGGTGAACACGCGCCCCGTGCCGTGGCATGTCGGGCACGGCTCCGTCACCGACTGCAGGTGGCTCTGGCGCACGCGCTGGCGCGTCATCTCCACGAGACCGAGGTCGCTCACACCGAACGCTTTCGTGCGGGCCCGATCGCGCGCCAGGTGCATTCGCAACTCGTTCAGCACCTTCTCGCGGTTCGAGCGCGACTCCATGTCAATGAAATCACAGACGATGATGCCGCCGATGTCGCGCAACCGCAGCTGCCGTGCCACCTCGCGCGCCGCCTCGGTGTTCGTGCGCAGGATCGTCTTCTCCGGGTCCTTCCGTCCCGTGTATCGCCCCGAGTTGACGTCAATGGACACGAGCGCCTCGGTCGGCTCGATGATCAGATAGCCGCCGCTCGGCAGCGCGCATCGCCGCTTGAACAGGTCACGGATCTCGGGTTCGATCTCCGCCTTGTCGAAGAGCGGCACCTTCTCCTCGTAGAGCACGACGCGGTCCGTCAGCTCGGGGGCAATCGCCTTCAGATACTCGCGAATCTCGTTGTGAATCTGCTTCGAGTCCACCGTGAGCGTGTCCACTTTCGTCGAGAAGAGGTCGCGGATGATCCCGCGCGAGAGCGACGTTTCGCGGTGCAGCAGCTTGGGCGGCGCACCGACGAACTTCGTCTTCTTGTTGATCTTGTTCCACTGACCGATGAGCGTCGTGATTTCGCGCTCGAAGGTCGCCTGCGTGACATCCTCGCCCACGGTGCGGACGATGATCCCCCCCGACTCCCTGGGAAGCACCTTCTGCACCTGTTCCCGGAGCCGCTGCCGTTCGGCGCGGTCGCCGATCTTGCGGCTCACGCCGACGCGCGACGCGAACGGCATGAACACGACAAAGCGACCGGCGAGGGACACCTGCGCCGTGACGCGCGGCCCCTTCGTGGAGATCGGCTCCTTCGAGACCTGGACGATGATGTGCTGGCCGCGCTGGAGGACGTTCTCGATGGCCGGGGGCTCCAGGCCGCGTCGGTGGCGCCCTCTCCGCTCCCGCTTCTGGGGGCCGCCGTTGCCGCCGCCCTGGTGCGCGCGAGGGGAATCGCCTGCGGCACCGGGCTCTAGCGCCCCCTCCGCCTCGGAAGAGCCGGTCAGGTCGGGCGCGTAGGGAGAATCGCTCGCTTCCTCGTCCGGCTCGGCCTCATCCGGCCCGGCCTCGTCCGGCTCGGCCTCGTCGGCGTCTTCGTCGAGGTCACTCCCGCCCTCGTCGTAGACGAGGTCCGAGGCGTGCAGGAACGCGCTCTTCTCGGTCCCGATGTCCACGAATGCCGCCTGGATGCCCGGCAGCACCGCTTCGACCTTTCCCCAGTAGATGTCGCCGACCATCCGTGGTGCTTCGGGACGGTCAACCTGCAACTCAACGAGCTGGTCGTCCTCGAGGATGGCGACGCGGACTTCGCGTTGCGTCGCGCTGATCAGGATCTCTCGCTTCATCGGAGACCGCACGGAGACGCGCGAGTGGCGACCCGGCCCACGCGGAATGGGCGCTCGCGGCGGTGCGGAAGGTTGATGGTCTGGAGGAGAGCGGCTGGCCCTCGCGCCCGAAACAGCCACCTGCGGAGCGCGGCACGAGGGTCTGCGGCACGACTCGAGTGGATGGGCTCCCCGGCTCGCGCGAGATCGTCCACGCGCTCGCCGCCCGACCCAGTCGTCCGGGAAGAACCCGGCGAGGCTGGGCCGGCACCGTGCGGCCGGACGTGCGATCGAATGCGCTGAGCATCGTGCGATTGATGTGGCGACGCGAGAGGGAGCAGCCCGGACGTCCCGCCGATCCGGCCGCAACTAGCGCGACCGGTTGTCCGAACCTGTTGCGATGGAATGACTTCCGTAAGGTCGCGTGAGAAGTCAGATCCCATCCGAACGCCGTTCGGCGCCCACTGAGAGGTAACTGAGGGGCCGGACCGCGCGCAATGGCGACGAGTCGGAGGCGCTATGGTCACGCCCAACCCCGGACCGGCGCGCTGCCTCTCAGATCGCCACCAGATCCTTGAGCAGGTGTCGCGCGATCACGATCCGCTGGATCTCCGAGGTGCCCTCCCCGATCTCTCCCACCTTCGCGTCGCGCATCATCCGCTCGACGGGGAACTCCTTGGTGTAGCCGTATCCGCCGTGGAGCTGGACGGCCTTGATCGTCGCGCGCATGGCGAGCTCGGAGCAGAAGAGCTTCGCCATGGCCGCCTCTTTCGAGATCGGATGCCCGCGTTTCGCGAGCCACGCCGCGTGGTAGACCAGATGCCGCGCCGCCTCGATCTCCGTCGCGAGGTCGGCGAGCTGGAAATGGACGCCCTGGAACTCGGCGATCGGCTTCCCGAACTGCCGGCGCGTTGCCGAGTACGAGAGGGCCTGGTCGAAGGCGCCCTGGGCGAGCCCGAGAGAGAGCGCCGCGATGCCGATACGGCCGGCGTCGAGCGTGCGCATGAAGTTGGCGAACCCCTCGCCTTCCCGCCCCAGCCGGTTCTCGGCGGGTACCTCGACGTCCTCGAAGATCAGTTCGCGCGTGTCGGAGGCGCGCCACCCGAGCTTGTCCTCCTTCTTCCCTGCCCGGAACCCCTTGAGCGGCGTGAGCGCGTCGCTGTGCCCGATCCCGACCTCGCGCGTGCGGGAGAGGTCGCACGTCTCCTTCGTGAGGATGAACGAGCTGATGCCGCGTGTTCCCCGCGCAGGGTCGGTCACGGCGGTCACCGAGAACACCTCTCCGACGCCCGCGTGCGTGATGAACCGCTTGGAGCCGTTGAGCACATAGTGGCCGTTCACGCGCTTCGCCGTCGTGCGCGTGCCTCCCGCGTCGCTCCCGGCGTTTTCCTCGGTGAGGCCGAAACCGCCGAGCACGGTGCCCGAGGCGAGCAGCGGAACATAGCGTTGCTTTTGCGCGTCCGTCCCGAAGTTCATGATGGGTGACGTGCCCAGCGTGGTGTGGGCGGAGATCGTGATGGCGTGCGACGCGTCCACGCGCGCCATTTCCTCGATCGCGATCATGAAGCAGATGGTGTCGAGCCCCGCGCCGCCCAGTTCCTCCGGCCACGGAATCCCGAGCAGGCCCAGCTCGCCCATCTTCTTCACGTTCTCCCAGGGGAACTCCTGCGACTCATCGAAGCGCGCGGCCACGGGCGCCACCTCGTCGCGCGCGAACGCCTGGACCATTTCGCGCACGGCGAGGTGCTGGTCGGTGAAGTACAGCGCATCGTGCATGATCCGAATATAGCCGGGGACGCCGGGCCGGAGCGCGATTCACTCCCCGCCGATCACGCGCAGGAACGCCGCGCCGTACCGCGCGAGCTTTGCCGCGCCCACTCCGTGCACGAGGCCGAGCGCCTCCGGCGTGTGCGGCTTCGCGCGCGCCATCTCGCGGAGCGTGCGGTCGGCGAAGACGACGTACGCCGGCACGCGTTCGCGGCGCGCGAGCGTGGTGCGCAGGGCGCGCAGGCCGTCAAGCAGCGCGCTCTCCCCCGCCGTGAGGTCGGCGAGCGCGACGGGCTCCGGCGACTCGGGCCCCCGCGCGGCGGTTCTGCGCTTTCGGGGGACGCTTGCCTGGCGTCCGGGGCGAGCGCCCGGGGCCGCGACGGCGTGGTGGCGGAGCCCGAGGCAGTTGTCGCACTGCTCGCAGTGACTCGTCGCCGCGGGATCGCCGAAGTAGCGGAGAACGAAGCCGCGGCGGCACCGGTCGCTGTAGGCGTACTTCTGCATGACGTCGAGCTGCGCGAGCTCCGCGCGACGCCGGCGCTCCACGGTATCCCAGTCAATCGGCCATCGCGCGATCGGCGCCGCCGGATCGGTCATGACCACGCCTTCGCCGACGCGCGACCAGATCAGGTACTGCCGCCCCTGCAACTCGTCGAGGTGCGCGGTCGCGGCGCGCGCGTCGGCGAGCCCGGGGGGCAGGGCGTCCAGGTCCACGATCGCCCCGTCGGCGATGCCTCCGCGCGAGGCGCGCCAGAGCGCGCGCAGGAGTCCCAGCTCGAGCGTCTCGTCGCGTCCGAGCTCCATGCGAAGGCGCTCGGGCGTCGCGAGGAGCCGCACGCGCACGCGATTGGGCGAGCCCGGCGCCACGTGCATCGCGCCCGCGGTGGCAAGGAGCCGGAGGGCCGACTCCACTTCGCGCGCGGAGACCTTTCCCTTCGCGGCCGAGGCGAGCGCCGCGACGTCGAGAGCCAGGAGGCCGTCCCCTGCCGCGTGACGGCACGCGGCCTTGTACACGGCCTCGACCACGACGCGCTCGGGGCAGGCCCCCTTGATGAAGAACTCGTGCGTGAAGCGGTCCTGGAACGCGTGCAGCAGGAAGCAATCCGCCGCCGCGCCGTCGCGCCCCGCGCGGCCCGCCTCCTGGTAATACGCCTCGAGCGAGCCGGGCATCGCATGGTGCACGACGAGCCGCACATTGCGCTTGTCAATGCCCATGCCGAACGCGTTCGTCGCGACGATGGCGCGGACGCGCTCCGCCATGAACGCGTCCTGCACCTCCTTGCGGCGCGCGCCGTCCAGCCCCGCGTGGTACGCCGCCGCCGGCACGCCGGACCGCTGGAGATGATGCGCCACCCGGTCCACCGTCTTGCGCGTCGCGGCATAGACGATCGCGACGCCCGCGTGCCGCTCGAGCAGTGACGCGAGCGTGCCGTCCTTTTCCGCGTCCGTTCTGGTACGCACGACGTGCCACCGCAAGTTCACCCGGTCGAAGCCGGTGAGGACGAGCGCGGGCTCGCGCAGCGCCAGCACGCGTGCGATGTCGCGCCGGACCTCGGGTGTGGCGGTCGCCGTGAGCGCGACCGTGGGCGGGAATCCAAGACGGTTCCGGATGTCGCACACCCGCCGGTAGCTTGGCCGGAAGTCATGCCCCCACTCGCTGATGCAATGCGCCTCGTCCACGGCCAGCAGCGACACACCAAGAGCCGCGATGCGCTCCGCCGCCTTCTCCGCGTCAAGACGTTCGGGAGCGACGTAAAGGAGCTTGAGCTCGCCGCGCGCGGCGCGGGCGAGCCGCTCGCTGACCTGCGCCGGGGAGAGCGAGCTGTTCACGAAGGCCGCCGGGATCCCGCGCGCTTCGAGCGCATCCACCTGGTCCTTCATCAGGGAGATGAGCGGCGAGAGCACGACGGTGAGTCCGTCGAGAAGGAGCGCGGGCACCTGGAAGCAGAGCGACTTCCCGCCGCCCGTCGGCAGCACCACGACCGTGTCCCGTCCGGCGAGCACGGATTCCACGGCCCGCTGCTGCCCGGGGCGAAAGTCCGTGTGGCCGAAACGCTCGCGCAACACCTCGCGGGCGCGGTCGAGTGAGATGGAAGGCACAGTCAAGCATAGCGCCGCGCGCCGACGCCAGGCGATGTCGTTCCATCGCAGGCACGCGCATTCCATCGCGTTCCCGGCGCGACACACGCTGCGGGCCCCGTCCGGCGGCGACGCGTCCCGATCCGCCCCGGACCTCTTCAGGTCCGCGCCGGGCGCGTGAAACCGCGAGCCGGGCACCCGCGTAGTGCCGTGCAACGGGAGGCCTTATGTGGGGACTGATCGCCCTGGCAGCCAGCATCGCGATTTCGTGGGTGAGTTACGGGGCGGCGCGGCGCTTCGTGCGGGAGCGACTGCGCTACGTGGACGCGGCGCTCAAACCGGCTGCGGCCGTCATCGCCGGGGTCCTCGCGCTCGTCATCGCGGCCCCGCTCGTGTCCTTCCTGCACTGGCTGCCGATCGTCGGATGGTTCGTGCCGGGCGGCGCCGCCCTGATCTTCGGGGTCAGCGTGGGGCTTGGGGTCCGCTCCGGGGCCAACGACGTGAAACGCGGCTACGTGCTCGGGCCGGGGAACTGACGCGGCACTGAGTCACCCGAGGGCGAATGACGCCCCGCGCACGGCACAGGTAGTATTAAGCGTGACTTCGCCGACGGAAGTTCCCGTGGTGCGCCCCGCGTCACGTCTGGCGCTCGTTGCCGTCCTGTGCGCCATGGTCGCCGTCCCGGCCGCCGCGCAGAAGATGGCCGTGCTGAGCGGCAAGGTGATGACGGACTCGTCCGAAATCGCGATCTTCGGCGCCGAAGTCACGATCAAGGAGGTCCGCGGCGTCGCCATCTCCGACTCGCTGGGCCGTTTCCTCTTTCTGAACATCCCGGCCGGCAAGCAGCTCGTGACCGTCCGCCGCCTCGGCTTCGCGCCCATCACGGCGGTGCTCACGTTCACCCCCGGCGATACGTTGGACGGCGAGTTCCTGATGATGACGTCCGCGCAACGGCTCCGGGGCGTGGAGGTCCGGGGGCGCGCCTCGACGCCCGCGCGCATCAAGGCGTTCGACGAGCGACGAGCGTCGGGCTTCGGGGATTTCATCGGCCCCGAAACGCTGGCCAAGATGGAGTCCCGCCGCACGGACGATGTGCTCCGACTGATGCCGGGCCCCAAGATCGTGCGATCGAATGTGTCGAGCTCGGCGTGGGTCGCCGCAGGACGCGGCGCGTACAACCGCGGCGGCTACCGATTGGAGCGAATGGACGTCAACAAGGGCGCCGACCCGAATCTCTGCTACGCGACCGTGTACGTGGACGGAGTCGCCGTGTTCAGCGCCCTGCCGGGCGAACTGCTGTTTGACATCAACACGGTCCCCCCCAACCAGATCCACGGCATCGAGTACTACACCGGCGCCGGGACCATTCCTCCGCAGTTCCCGGAGAAGCGGAACACGTGCGGTGTGCTCATCGTGTGGACGAAGTACTGATCGTTGGTGAGGGGCGACGGGTGAGGGGCTGGTGAAGGGTTAAGAGCGAAGGGCGAAGGGCGAAGAGCGAAGGGTATAGGGCGAAGGGAGCGTGAAGCGCGAGGGGCGAAGAGTCGAACCGCACTCCTCGCCCCTCGCCGTTACTGTTTCCTTCATCCGCCGCACCACCCGGGCCCGCGGCGTTTCACCCGCGCGAACGGTCGCCGCCGAACCCTATTTCTTGCCGAAGTTCGAGATGTGGGTGTCAATGTTGTGGTTGACACGCAGGCCGAAGAGCCCCGCGGTGGGAACCATCGGGTTCTTGGCGTCCACGGCAGCGACCTGCGTGCCGTTCACGACGAAGCGCACCGAATCGGCCGCGACGCGCACCTCGAGCGTATTCGACGCGCTGCCCAAGCTGGCCGGTTGACCGTCCTTCATCGCTTTGCGGATCGCGTCGTGCGGCGTCTTGTCAATGACCGTGTGCACCTCGGCCGGCGGGTTTCCCCGTCCACCGCTGCTCGGGCCGTAGCGGTGCTTCACCAGAAACGTGCCGTCACCCGCCACGACGAAATAGGCGTACGTCACCTTGTCGCCATCCAGGTCCGAACCGCCCCAAACGAGCCCGTAATAGTCGTGATCCGGCACCGACCGCACGCCGAAGCTCGCTGAGATCGTGTAGCTCCCGCTCGCGGTATTCGCCGGGTTCCAGAGCGTGACCGCCGGACCCGTGGTGACGTGGAGCCCCGCACCCATCGTCGAGAAATTGGCATCCTCGAGCTTCTGGTTCGCCCGGTCCACGCGACCCACCCAGCCCGTGGGCAGCGGTCCGGCCTGCTTGGTGTTCTTCGTCGCGTCCATCTGCATCCCCGGCACGCCCCCACCCTGCGCACCCGCCGTCGCCGCCGTGGCGACCAGCACGAGCACTCCCATGAACGTCCGCATCCGTCCCCCTCCTGGTCAGGTGCCTTTCCGGTCTTTGACGAACCGCGACAGCCACGCCGCGGCCACGAGCCCGATCCCGGTCCACCGGGCCGTCGGGTTGTCGAGCCGGATGCCAACACCAAACACCATTATTCCGGTTAGCGCAAGGGCGAGCTTGGCGCGCGTCAGGGATTTCACGGCGTCGGGGGTAGAGGGTGACGCCTACTTCTTCCTCGCCTTCTGCGTGAAGCGGAGGATCCCGGCCCGGAAGTCCTCCGTCTGCCGGGCCTCGACGTTGACCTCCACGCCTTCGGCGATTCCATCTCGGAAGGAGAGGAGTTCGAGGCGATAGAAGAGCCGCTTCGTGAGCGCCATCGAGGTCGTCGGGTTCGCGGCGAGGCCCAGCACGTAGCGCTCGACCTCGTCAGCGAAGCCGGTGGCGGGAAGCACGCGGGTCACCAGACCGACGCGCTCCGCCTCGGCGGCGTCGATGGTTCGCCCCGACGCCGCGAGATCGAACGCGCGCTTTTCTCCCACCGAGCGGCGGAGGAGGTTCATCACGAGCGCGGGCACGAACCCGATGCGCACTTCGGGATAGCCGAACTGCGCGTCCTCGCGCGCGAGCACCACGTCGCACGCGGTCGCGAGCCCGCATCCACCGCCCAGCGCCCGTCCGTGCACGGCGGCGACGACCGGCTTGCTCATCCCGCGAATCGTGAGGAACACGCGCCCGAGGTCGGCGGCATCGCGCGCGTGCGCTTCGATCGGCGCGTCGAGCAGCGCGGCGAGCGCTTCGATGTCGGCGCCGCCGCAGAAGTCGTCGCCGTCGCCGGCCACGAGAACCGCGCGCACGGCATCGTCCCCCTCGAACTCCATCAGTGCGTCCACGAGCTCGCGCGCCGCCTCGGCGTCGAGCGCGTTCTTCTTCTCGGGTCGTGAGAGCGTCACGCGCCCCACCCCGCCGGTGATCGCGACACGCACGCGGGCCATCGTCACTCGCTCGCCTTCGGAAGCCCGAGGGCCAGCGCCTCCTGGTCAGGGACGTCCAGCATCATCCGGAGCAACGCCGTGGAGTAGACCTTACCCTGCGCGTCGGTCTTGAGCGAGAGCGTGCCGCCGCCATCGAGCGCGCCGTGCAAGAGGAAGTTGAGGGCGTGGAGGTTCGGCAGCTCGAATCGTTCCACGCCGCCCGCGATCAGGCCCGCGAAGTGCGCCGCCACGCGCTCGCGCGTCAGGTGCCGCGCGAGGAGCGCGTACCACTCCGGCCTGAGCGCGATGACGCCGACGTTGGCCGTATCGCCCTTGTCCCCCGAGCGCGCGTGCGCGACGTCGCGCAGGCGCACGTTCACGAGCGGACCTCGACCGTCGCCCGGACCACCGACTTGTCAATCAGGGCGGGCCAGTAGGCGACGATCTCCTCGGCCTTGGGCCGTCCCCCGCCGAACCCCGTCACGCTCGGCGGACCGTTCAGCACGAGCGGGACGATCTCGCGCGTGAAGCGTTCCACCTTCGTGCGGCTCGCGTCGCGCACGCCGATGCGGTACTGGACCTCGGGCGTGTCTGCGCCCGCGTGGACGCCGGCGAGTCGCCCGTGGGTGGCGTTCGCGCCCACGAACTCCGAGTGCACTCGCTCGAAGTGGAGTCCGAGCCGGTCGAGGCGTGCGCGCAGCACCTCGTCGGCGCGCCGGGCCTTGTCGAGCGCGTCGGGCCACGCATAGACGAGGGAGCCGACCGCCTTGTAGCCCGCGTGGTAGGCGATCGAGACCTTGAGCTGGTCGGTCGCGGCGCGCCCCGCGATGCCGAAGACGCGCACGCGGTCCTCGCCCGCGGGTTCGAGTCGGATCGAGGTGAAGTCCGCCACCACATCGGGCGTGATGTACGAGCGCGGATCGCCCATCTCGTAGACCAGTTGCTCGCTGACGGTCTGCACCGACACACGACCGCCGGTGCCGGGGTGCTTGGTCACGACGAACGTGCCGTCCGCGTGCCCTTCGACGATGGGGTAGCCGACGTTCGCGAGGTCCGGGATCGCGCGCCAGTCGAAGAGGCAGTTTCCACCGGAGCATTGCGCTCCGCACTCGATGATGTGCCCCGCGATGATCCCCGCGGCGAGCCGGTTCCAATCGCCGTCCCTCCAGCCGAACTCGAAGCGCAGCGGGGCCATCGTGAGCGCGGTGTCGGTGGAACGCCCGGTGATCACGACGTTGGCTCCCTGCGCGAGTGCCTCCACGATCGGACCGCTCCCCAGGTACGCGTTCGCCGCGAGCACGCGATCGCGGAGCGTGACGAGCGGCGCGTTCGTGTCCAGGTTCCGCAGCTCGTGCCCCGTCGCGAGCAGCTCGTCGAGCCGCGGGAGGAGGTCATCGCCCGTCACCACCCCGACGCGCAGTCTCCCGGCCGCCCCGCGCGCCTTCGCCATCGCCAGCACCGCGTCGGCACAGGCCTGCGGATTCACGCCGCCGGCATTGGCGATCACTCGCACCCCGCGCTCCACGACTCCGCCGAGCACGCTCTCGACTGCGCCGACAAAGTCCTTCGCGTACCCCAGGGAGGGATCGCGCGTCTTCTGCTTCTGCAGGATGGACATCGTGACTTCGGCGAGGTAGTCGAGCATCAGATAGTCGACCGGCCCCCCCTCGACCTGCCGGCGCGGTGCCTCGAGCCAGTCGCCCCAGAACCCCTGGCCGGCGGCGACCCGGACGATCTTCTCCGATGGCGTCACTCGACGCCCGGCCGCGCCGGAAGCACGAACGGCCCGAGGTGCGGCCCCGGATTGTGCAGCGCGGTCCGGAGGGCGAGGCCGAGCGCGGTGCGGGTGTCCTCGGGATACACGATGGCGTCAATGAACCCGCGCGCGCCCGCATAGCGCGCGTCGAGCCAGTGCTCGTAGTCCTCGCGCATCTGCCCCGTGGCGTCGGTGACTTCCTTCGGTGGTGCGACCCCCGCGCGCTTCGCGGCTTCGAGCGCCGGTCCGTGCACGGCCTGCACGGCGGCCTCGCCCTCCATCACCCCCATGCGTCCCGTGGGCCAGGAGAAGATGAAATCCGGGTCGAACCCCTGCCCCGCCATCGCGTAGTAGCCCGCGCCGGACGCGTGGTTCACGGTGAGCACGATCTTGGGCGTCGTGCAGGTCGCCATGGCCTCGACGAAGCGCGCGCCCGCGCGGATGATCCCCTCCTGTTCCGCTTCCCCGCCGACCATGAAGCCCGACACGTCCTGCACGAAGAGGATCGGCAGCCCCTCACGGCTGCAGCGGTCAATGAAGTACGCCGCCTTCTCGGCGCTCTCCGTGTAGATGATCCCGCCGAAGCGCGGCTTCTCGCCGGTGCGCGGCTTCACGAGGCCGCGCTGGTTCGCGATGACCCCGACGGTGATGCCCTCGATGCGTGCGTCGCCGCAGATCAGCTCCTTTGCGAGGTTCCCCTGGAACTCGTCGAGCGTGCCGTCGTCGAGGAGGCACTTCAGGACGGCGTGCATGTCATAGGACATGCGGTGGTCGGAGGGGAGCAGCTCGTACAGCGTCGTGGGATCAGCACCCGGCGTGGGCATCGGCGAGGGCGCCGCGGCCGGGTCCCGGCGCGCGGAGGCGGGCAGGCGTCCCACGAGCTCGCGGATCTTCCGCACGCACTCCTTGTCGTCCTCACACGCGTAGTGGGCAACCCCGCTCGTCTCGGTATGCGTGATCGCCCCGCCGAGCGTTTCCGAGTCGATCGTCTGCCCCGTGGCGCCCTTCACGAGATTCGGGCCGCCGAGCCCCATGAAACTCGTCCCCTTGACCATCAGGATGACGTCGGAAAGCGCCGGGAGATACGCGCCGCCCGCGACGCACTGCCCCATGACCGCGGCGATCTGCGGGATGCGGAGGAATCGCCGCATCAGTGAGTTGTAGTAGAAGATGCGGGCGGCACCGTACTGTCCGGGGAAGACGCCCCCCTGGTAAGGGAGGTTCACGCCGGCCGAATCCACGAGGTAGAGGATCGGCACCCGGCAGCGCATCGCCGCTTCCTGCGCGCGGAGGATCTTCGTGATCGTCTCGGGCCACCAGGAGCCCGCCTTGACCGTGGCGTCGTTGGCGACGATCACGCACTCACGTCCCGCGACGAGACCGATCCCGGTGATGACGCCCGCCGCCGGCGACTGGCCGTCGTACCGGTCGTGCGCGACGAGGAGCCCGATCTCGAGGAACGGGGCGTCCGCATCCGTGAGTTGTGTGACGCGCTCGCGGGCGGTGAGCTTGCCCTGTTTGTGTTGCCTGGCGGCCTTCTCTTTCCCGCCGCCCTCGCGGAGCCGGGCCTCGAGTTCGCGCGTCGCCGCGGCGAGCTCACGGAGTCGGGAGGTCACACGTCCCGCGGGTGCTGCGCGGCGAACCAGCCCCTGATGTACTCCACGAGCTCTCCCGTGGACGTGCCGGGCCCGAAGAGCCTGCCGACGCCCGCCGCGTGCAGGGCGTCCATGTCCTCCCGGGGGATGATCCCGCCGCCGGTCAGCAGGATGTCGGCCCGCCCGTCCGCCTTGAGCAGGTCGCGGACGCGCGGGAAGAGCGTCATGTGCGCGCCGGAGAGGATGGAGAGGCCGACCACATCCACGTCCTCCTGAATCGCGGCGCTCGCGATCATCTCGGGCGTCTGGTGCAAGCCGGTGTAGATCACCTCCATGCCCGCGTCGCGGAGCGCGGCGGCGACGACCTTGGCGCCGCGATCGTGGCCGTCCAGGCCAGGTTTGGCGACGAGGACGCGAATGGGGCGCGGCATGTCGGAGAATTAAGTCCCGGGCGCGAGGCGGGGCAACCGAATGCCGGAGGTCAGAAGAAGACCGGCTCCCGGTACGCGCCGAAGACGTCCTCGAGCGCGGCCCGGATTTCGTACAGGGTGCAGTACGCGCCGGCGCAGTCGAGAATCCGCGGCACCACGTTTTCCGCCCCGCGCGCCGCCACGCGCAACGCCTCGAGCCGCCGCGCGCCGAGTGCGTGGTCCCGGGTCTTCCGCAACTGCGCGAGCGCGGCCGCCTGGTCCTTCGCCGCCTGCTCGTCAATGCGAAGGAGCGGGATCGTCAGTGCCTCGTCCTCGGTCACGAACTCGTTCACGCCCACGATCAGGCGCCGCCGCTGCTCGATCTCCCACTGTTGCCGCGCCGCGCTCGCCGCGATCTGGCGCTGGAGCCACCCGGCCTCGAGCGCGCGCACCACCCCGCCCTGTTTCTCGATCTCCCCGAACAGGCGCTCGGCCTCCCGCTCGAGATCATCCGTCAGCTTCTCCACGTAGTACGACCCGCCGAGCGGGTCCATCACGTTCGGCACGCCGCTCTCGAAGGCGAGAATCTGCTGCGTGCGGAGCGCGACCTGCACCGCCTGTTCCGTAGGGAGCGCGAGCGTCTCGTCCATCGAGTTCGTGTGCAGGGACTGCGTGCCACCGAGCACCGCCGCCAACGCCTGGTACGCGACGCGCACGATGTTGTTCATCGGCTGTTGCGCGGTGAGCGTCACGCCCGCCGTCTGCGCGTGGAAGCGCATCATCCAGCTGCGCGGGTCCCGAGCGCCGTAGCGCTCCTTCAGGTGCCGCGCCCAGATGCGCCGCGCGGCGCGAAGCTTCGCGACCTCCTCGAAGAAGTCGTTGTGAAGGTCCCAGAAGAGCGAAAGGCGCGGGGCGAACTCGTCCACCGGCAAGCCCCTGGCGATGCCCCGTTCCACGTAGGTGAAGCCGTCGGCGAGGGTGAAGGCGAGTTCCTGCGCCGCCGTGGCGCCCGCCTCGCGGATGTGGTAGCCGGAGATGGAAATGGTGTTCCACTGCGGCGCGTGAACGGCCCCCCACTCGAACATGTCTACGATGAGTCGCAGCGCGGGCTCGATCGGAAAACACCACGCGTGCTGCGCCATGTACTCCTTGAGAATGTCGTTCTGCACGGTGCCGCGGAGCTGCTCGCTCGACACGCCCTGCTTCTCCGCCGCGGCGATGTAGAAACACCAGAGGATGATCGCCGGCCCGTTGATCGTCATCGAGGTGGAGACTTCGCCGAGCGGAATCCCGGCGAAGAGGGCCTCCATGTCGGCGAGCGAACTGATCGCCACGCCGCATTTCCCGACCTCGCCCTCCGACCGCGGATGGTCGGAGTCGTACCCCATCAGGGTCGGGAAGTCGAAGGCGACCGAGAGTCCGGTGGTCCCGTGCGCCAGGAGGAACTTGTAGCGGGCGTTCGTCTCGCGCGCCGAGCCGAATCCCGCGAACTGGCGCATCGTCCAGAGGCGGCCGCGATACCCGGTGGCGTGGATCCCGCGGGTGAACGGGTACTCGCCCGGCGTCTCGAAGGCCGTGCCGGCCGAGCCTTCGAGGTCGAGCGCCGTGTAGAGCGGCGCGACCTCCTTCTCGGAGTTCGTGAAGGCGAGGTCGCGCCTGGGCGCCGCGTCGTACTTCGCGCGCCACTCGGCGACCTGACGGCGCAGCTCGTCCAGCTCCTCCTGCATCTCGGCGATCGCGTCGTCGGCGTCGCGTCGGATTCCGGTCATTCCCTGGCTCCGCTCAGGAGGTTCTCCCCGACCCGCTCCCGTCGTTCGCTGCCCTCCGGGCGGCGCCGGTGAGGAGCGGGCCACTGTGCGCGAGCAGCGCATCGGCCACCGCGTACGGCGTGGTGCTGCCCGACTCCAGCTCCGCTACCCGCTCGTCCAGCCACGCGTTCGTCGCGGCGTCGGTCCAGAGGCGTCGCCGCACGCGCTGCTCGGCGACGTCCACCACTCGTTGCCGGAGTCGCGCGCGGCGCCTGGTGCGCAGCGCCCCGCTCCGCTCAAGATACGCGAAATGGCGGTCGAGCGCGGCCAGCAGCGCCGGGATGCCCTCGCCCGTCGTTCCGACGAGCCGGAGCACCGGTGGCGTCCACGCCGCCGCGTCGTCGCGACGCGCGGCGTCGGGCGCCGCCTTCGGGGAGCTTGCCACACGCTTCAGCTCCACGCCGTGGTGTGCCGGGACGTTCCGCATCGCCCGGCCCCCGCGCATCCCGAGCGCGAGCTCGAGGTCGTTCACGACGCGGTCCGCGCCGGGCCGGTCGGCCTTGTTCACGACGAAGAGATCGGCGATCTCCATCAGCCCCGCCTTCATCGCCTGGATCGCGTCGCCCGACTCCGGCGTGAGCACCACCACGCTCGAGTCCACGGTGCGCGCGATGTCGAGTTCGCTCTGCCCGACGCCGACCGTCTCGACCAGCACGCGCTCCATCCCGAACGCGTCGAGCACGTCGCACACCTCGCGCGTCGTGCTGGCGAGCCCGCCGAGTGACCCGCGCGTGGCCATTGAGCGGATGAAGACCCCGGGGTCGAGCGCGACCGACTCCATCCGCACGCGGTCCCCCAGCAGCGCGCCGCCGGTGAAGGGCGAGGTCGGGTCCACCGCGACGATGCCGACGCCGAGCCCGGCATTCCGCATCGAGGCCGCCAGCTTCGTGGCGATGGTGCTCTTCCCCGCTCCGGGCGGGCCGGTGAGCCCGATGCGCCACGCGCGCCCGAGCGTGGCGTGAATCGCCGCGAGGAGCTGGTCGGCGCCGTCACGCTGGTCTTCCACGATGCTCACGGCCCGCGCGAGCGCGGCCGTCTTGCCGGCGGACAGATCGGCGAGCAGCGCCTCCAGTTTCGCGGTCACGCGGCGCGCCGGGAGACGGGGGGGCGGCGACGAAGGGGGCAGGTCACGGCGACACGGGGCGCGGCTCGTCGTGCTCGTCGCTGATCTCGCCCACGAGTTCCTCGACCAGGTCCTCGAGGGTCACGACACCCACGGTCTCGCCGCCCGCGCCCCGGATGACCGCGAGGTGCACGCGGTCTTTCAGCATCCGCCGCATCAGCTCGTGGCAGGCCAGGTCGGCGCCGACGGTCGTGACGGGTCGAAGCGAGGCGACCGGAGCGTCGGGATGGGCGAGGACGTCGAAAGAATGCACCAGCCCGACGATGTGATCGAGGCCGCCTTCCGTCACGGGAATCCGGCTGAACTTGGACTGGGCAATGAGCCGCGTGATGTCGCCGGGCGGCGTCGTGCGCTCCACGGCGACGATCTCGGCCCGCGGCGTCATCACCGCGCCGACCTTCTTCTCGCCGAACTCCGCGACGCCGGTGATGATCGCGCTTTCGGCGGCTTCGCCCACCCCCTCGAGTTCCCCCTCCCGGAGCAGGTCCTCGAGCGAATCGTGCGCCTCCGGCGCGCTGGGCGCGACGCGGGTGGTGAGGCCCCGGACGACCCGGCCGGCGAACGCGAGGAGCGGCGCACAGAGCCAGTCGAGCCCGCGGAGCGCCGGGAGCAGCACGGGCGCGAGCTGCGGCGCCCAGCGCCGCGCAACGGCGCGCGGAATGAGCTGCCCGATGACGAGCAGGAACAGCACGGCCAGGAGCAGGTCCCGGAGGAGGAGCTGCCGGTCCTCCAGGAGCCCGACGATGGCCCCCATCGCGAAGACGACGACCGCGATCCCGGTACCCGCCGCGAGGAGCAGGCGCTGCGGGCGCTCGACGAACAGCGCGGCGCCGTGCGCTCCGGAAAGCCGCAACTCGGTCCAGTGCCGGAGCCAGATGCGGCTCACGAACCGCACTGTCGTGGCCGCCGCCACGAGCCATGCCACCACGAGTGAGAGCACCAGGATCAGCCCGAGGCTCGTCACGCGGCGCCCTCCGTCACCTCGTGCAGCCGCTCGAGCGACACGCGCTCGACGCGGCGCCGCACGACGCGCTCCACCACGAGCCGGAACTGTCCCACGGTAAACGACTCCCCGGTCCGCGGCACGCGCCCCACCATCTCGTAGGCCAGTCCGCCCACGGTCTGCACGTCGTCGCGCCTGAAGTCCTGGCCCGTGAGGTCGCTCACCTCGTCGAGCGTGACCCGGGCCGAGACGAGGAACTTGTCGTCGCTCTCACGGATCACGTCGGGCTCCTCGACGTCGTCCTCGTCCCGGATCTCTCCGACGATCAGCTCGAGCACGTCTTCGAGCGTCACGAGCCCCGCCG
>Ga0209342_10000584_pt1 | contig 42415 bp, 41 predicted proteins | sample RifCSP16_2_FD_184023 | JGI IMG/M metagenome (GOLD analysis project Ga0209342, IMG submission 184023) | Soil microbial communities from Rifle, Colorado - Rifle CSP2_sed 16_2 (SPAdes) (version 2) | ecosystem: Environmental > Terrestrial > Deep subsurface > Rock core/Sediment | place: Rifle...
AAGGGATGGACGATCCTCCCGCTTCGGCGGACCTCGGAGGTCCTCTATCTCGGCGCCGCGACGGGTACGACAGTGAGCCACCTTTCGGACCTGTCCTCGGAGGGGATGGTCTACGCGGTCGAGATCTCCCGCCGCGCCTTCCAAGGCCTCATCGCTCTCGCGGAGAAGCGGCACAACCTCCTTCCGATCCTCGCAGACGCGGGCCGGCCGGACGCGTACGCGCACACCGTCACGAACGTCGATCTCCTGTACCAGGACATCGCGCAGCGGGACCAGGTCCCGATTTTCGCGAAGAACCTCCGGTTCCTCGATCCAGACGGCGCCGCAATCCTGATGGTGAAGGCGCGGAGCATCGACGTCGCGCGCAAGCCGTCGGGGATCTACCGGGAGGTGCGGACCCAGCTCGAGCGCGCGGGGCTGCACGTCCTCGCGGTGGTCCCCTTGGAGCCGTTCCAGGCGGACCACGCCGCGGTGATCGCGGAGCCGACAGAATCGCAGTGAGTCGTTCCCTCCATATATCAGTATCAAGTCGCGAAACGCTGGAGCACCTTCGCGAACGGTTATTACCGGGTCGTCCAATATCGCGCGTTGGGTTCGCGAAGGAGGCCGAATGAGCGAGCGTAGCGTCGAATCAGCGAAAGGCACGCCGGGCGCGGTCCCCGAAAAGCCTCGAAGCTTCTGGACCCGCGTCCGGGACGCCCTCCGGGCTCCGGACCTCACGGTCCCGCAGGAAATGCCCGGGTCCTGGGCCCGGCGGATCACAGACGAGCGGAACCTCTGGCTCACGGCCATCCAACATCAGCTCCAGGGGGATCTCGGGGAGGCGGCACTCCGCTATCTCGAGGACGCGCGGCAGGAGGTGCTCCGGGACCAGCGGGCGCGGAGCGCGCTGAGCCTCGCGATGGCGGGGTTTGTTCTCCGAGAGGCAGGCGAAGAGCCCCTCGCGACCGTGTGTTACCGCGGCGCAGCCCGGCAGTTCCGTCGTCACGCGGACCAGGCCGTCGAGTCGTCCCCCCGGGACGCGCTTTGGTCCCTCGAACGCGCCGCGACGTTCTACGCCCTCGGTCAACAGCGGGAGGAGATCGAGGAAGTCCGGGCAAAGTTCATGGTTCTCAACGCGGCGCTCCATCCGGACCAGGCGGACCGCGTACCGGACGTGTTCCTCCGGCCCATAGTCGAGGTGCGGGAGCCTCCGCGGGCCGGTAGGCCCACCCCGTCGAAGGGCGTGCGGATCTCCCGGGAGTACGTGGCCCAGCTCCAGAAGCTCCTCGAGCGCCTCTGAAAGGGACGGGCTGCGATGAAGGTCCTCTTCCTCGTCTCCGGCGTGTACCCGCATTACATGGGCGGGGTCTCGACCTGGGCGGACAGCTTGATCCGGGGCCTCCCGGACATCCGGTTCCAGGTCGTAAGCGTGGTCTCGAACCCGAACGTTGAGCTCCGCTATCGCCTCCCGCCGAACGTCGAAGGTATCACGACGCTCCCGCTCTGGGGCGAGGAGCGGCCGGAGGAATTCAACGGGGAGACGTACCGCTCGTTCCTCAGCCGACGGATCACGACGCGGGACGGACACGTCCGGCGGCACTTCCTCCCGCACTTCGAGGAGTTCCTGGAGGGGAGCATCAACGGCGGGGGCGGGCTCGAGTCTGTCGCGGAAAGCCTGTACCAGATGCACATGTACTTCCGCGACCGGGACTTCAAGAAGACGTTCCAGAGCAAGCAGGTCTTCGACCTGTTCGAGTCGTTCCTCGCAGGTCACCAACTGTACCGCCACATCAACGTCCTTGAGGCCGCGAACATCCTCCGCACCCTGAGCCGGTACCTCAAGGTCGTAACGATCCATCCGGGCCCGGCGGACGTGAGCCACTCTGCGATTGCCTCCATCGCAGGCCTCGTGGGCGTCGTCGAGAAGATGAAGAGGAACGTGCCCTTCATCCTCACGGAGCACGGGCTGTACTACCGAGAGCGCGTGCTCGACCTCATCAATCGCGCCCCGGACTTCCCGACGAAGGTCCTGTGGTCGAACTTCTTCCGGACCGTCGCACGCCTGAACTACCGGTTCGCGGACGGCGTGTACCCCGTGTGCAAGTTCAACCGCCGGTGGCAGCGGGAGATCGGCGTCCCCGATGATCGGATCTCCGTGATCTACAACGGCGTCGACACGGAGAAGTTCCGGCCGATCATCGTCGAGCGCCCTCAGCCGGGTCCGACGGTCACGTCCGTGATTCGGATCGACCGCTTGAAGGACGCGATGAATCTCATCGTCGCGATGTCCCATGTGCGCCAGGAGGTCCCGGACGTACGGTGCCTGATCTACGGGCCCTCCCCGGACCTCGACTACGCGCAGCTCTGCCTCGAGACGGTCCGGCGGCTCCGCCTCCAGGACGTCGTGAAGTTCATGGGCTACACACGCGAGCCGGAGGTCGCGTACAACGCGGGCGACGTCGTCGCGATGTCAAGCATCTCGGAAGGATTCCCGTACGCGCTCCTCGAGGCGATGGCGGTCGGGAAGCCGATCGTTGCGACGGACGTCGGCGGCGTCCGGGAGGCCCTCGGGGATGGCGGGCTCATCGTGCCGCCGCGGTCACCCCGTCTCCTCGCGGACGCGATCATAACTCTGCTCCGGGACCGCGCCCTCGCAGGCCGACTCGGGAACCAGGCGCGCCTCCGGGTCCAGGTCGGCTACTCGATCGACTCGTTCCTGCAGCAATACGAGGACGTGTACCGGAGGTATGCCGCATGAACCTCCGCTCGCCGACATCGACGTACCTCGATTCCCTCGCCCGCACGATCGCCGAGATCGAGCCGAACGTGAAGGACTACCTCGAGGTGTCCGTGATTCTCGAAGTCCTCGGCGTGAATGACGACACCGCGAAGATCCATGGATACGAGAACCTCTTCGCGCTCGCCCGGGACGTCGAGCCTCTCGTCGAGCTGTACCGCGGTCCCTCCGAAACGACGATGCCGATGAGGCCCGCGCCGCCCTCGATGGAGCGGATGCGAGACATCGACCGGACGACGACGGGGATCGCCCTCCTCCTCGTCGGGGCGCTCCTCGGGTGGATTCCGTTCATAATCATCGCCGCGATTGGCGGGATTCTCTCGATCGCGGGGGCGATTCTCCTCTTTCTCGGGCGGAACACGTTCGGGCGCACGTACGCGGACAACGTGATTGTGGGCACGGGCCTCCTGATCGTCGGGTTCCTCGGCACAATTGTACTCGTGATTGGATCATTCCGGTCGAGCCTGGCCTTCGCGATCGGCGCGACGCCGCCGGAGGCGCTCCTCGAGGCACTCAAGGACTCCTTGAGCGGGGTGTTCCTCCTCGGCGCCGTCGCCGGGCTCGCGGCCGTCCTCCTCACGTACGGGCTCCAGCGGCGGGACGGACGCATCCTCCTGTGGCTCGCGTACGGCCTGAACTTGCTCCTCTCCTTTGCCTCCGTGTGGTTCGTCACGCAAGCACCGACCCTCGAGGCGTTCCTCGCCCTCGAGCGGCCGCTCCTCCTCGTGGGCGTGCTCGGCCTGGTCCCGGCAGCCCTGTTCGCGGGCGCGTACTACAGAGCGTATGTGCGGGTGCGGCGGGGGGACCTGCCCGCCCCGGAGCCCGCGGCGCCCCCGATCGGGGCCCCGCCACGGAGCTCGGCGGTCCTGTTCTTCACGGGTCTATTCTACAACCTGTGGTGGGTCATCATGCTCGTCGCCCTCTTCCTCGGGGGTCAGAGCCTGTGGGCGAGTGTGAGGCTCCCGCCGGAGATCGCGACGAGCATCGGCCTCGGGGTGATCCTTGGCCTCGTAGCGACGGGCGGGCTCCAGCAGTTCGCCTCGTGGAAAATGACGTACTACCTGCTCCAGGACAACAAGCCCCTCGCACGGTTCGTCGTCGACAACTGCCTCTATTGGGGCGGCCTTGCTTTGTTCGTCGTTGGCGCCGGGTACGCGGTCCTCAACGAGCTCGTCTTCCCCCGCGCGTTCGGCGTGACCCTCATCACGCTGTACTATTTCCTCCTCATCGGACTGTTCCGGCTCCTCGTCGTCCCCGTGTATGCGCTGAAGCGGTACTTGCCGCTCTTCCTGAGCGCGATCATCGCGCTTGCATTCATGTTCGTGAGCCTGCGGATCTTCGAGATGCTCCCCGTGTCCCGGACCCTCGCGACGGTCGCTTCCCAGAGCTTCGGCCTGTACGCGCTGATCGCCGTGAGCGCCCTGTTCCTATACGAGTACGTGTACCGGGAGCCGAAACTCGCGCCGTCGGCGGAGGAGCCGCCGTTCTACTCGCGCCCCGAGCGGCCCCGCCATGTTCGGCCGCCGCGGTTCGCGTACCTCGCGCACGACGGCCTCCCGCTGATCGCGTACGGCACCCTGTTCTTCGTGTATCTCTTCACGGACCGGCTCGTGTCGTGGTGGACCCAGCCAGGCGGACTCGAGTACAACGCCGCGTACCAGATTGGCGTCGACATGGCCCTCCTCATGCTGATCCCCCTCACGGGTGTGAAATTCATCTTCATCTACCGGCTCTCGGACTCGATGCGGGAGACGCTTCGGCGGATCCCCGTGACGCGCCCGCAGACGTTCGACCGCTGGCTCACGTCGTTCTACAGTCGGATGATGGCCGCCGTGTTCTTCGCGGGCCTCCTGTTCCTCGGCGCCGGGCTTTTCCTGAGCGAGCGGATCATCGCGTTCGCAGGCGGGAACGAGACAAGCCTCCTCGTGTTCCGGTGGGCCCTCTTCGGCGTGTTCTTCTTCTCCGTCTTCCTCGCGAACGCCGTGTTCAGCTTGGTGTTCCGCCGGACGTGGGGCCTGTCGTCGATCCTCCTTATCGGAAGCATCGCGAACTTCATCATCGGGTCGACCCTCTCGACGTCAGCGAGCCCGTGGATGGCGGTCTTCGGATTCGTGATCACCGCCGTCTACCTGGGCGCGGCGTCGATCGGCTATGTGTACACGTATACGGGCCGGGCGGACTACGCACACTACACGGCGATGTAGGTTTCGCCGGTGCGTCAGGAGAGCAGGGACGGAAAACCCGGCGAGCGGGTCGAGGGCATAGTCCGCAGGAGTTGGAGGCTCAGAAGCGGTACTCCGATGCGTCGACACGTGGCAGGTCATCGGGCCGGCCGCTGCGCGGATGGATTCACGCCCGTTTCCTCGGCGGGTCGAAGAACGGTTTCTTGACGACCACGGCGGGAGCCCGCTTTCGCTCCCCTTCGACCGTGATTTCCATCTCCACCCGCATGCCTACGGACGCGAATTCGGCCGCGACCGTGGCCAGGGCGATGTATTTCTTCAGTGTGGACGACCAACAACCGCTCGTAGCCCGACCCACCTGGCGGTTGCCGAGGTACACGGGAACGCTGGACCTCCACGCGAGCCGCGGTGGCTCGGGCGGTAGGCGGACCGCCGCGTACAGTCCCTCGACGAACGGCCAATCGATTTCGAGTCCCACGATCCGCCGGGGAGGTCCCCCGCGCGCCTCCTTGAGGAGCGCTCGACGGCCGACAAACGGGCCCTTTTCGAGGGACACGGTCCAGTCGAGGCTCAATTCGAACGGGGAGTAGCATTGGGCGTCGATGACTGCCTTCCGTGAGGGGATGTAGTCGACCTCGCTGAGGATGAAGCCGGCCTCGATGCGGGTGATGTCGAGGGCAAGGTTGCCGGCGGGCATGAGTCCGTGTCCCTTCCCGCGGTCCGAGACGGCGTCCCACGTCCGCTCCGCGTCCTCGCGGTCGACCCAGAGTTCGTACCCAAGGTCGCCTGTGTACCCGGTCCGGGAGACCGTCACGGGAATCCCGTCGATCCGACCGCTTGCGAACCGGAAGTATCGGAGATTCGCAATCGCGCCGTCCGCGGCGTCCGCCAGGATTGCTTGGGAGGTCGGTCCCTGAAGGGCCAGCGCGCCGATGTCCTCCGAGACGTCGCGAATGTCGACGTCCATCCCAATCGCGTTGTCCTGGAACCACTTCAGGTTCGAATCGGCCGACGTCATTCGATACGAGCCGTCGCCTAGGTTCCAAAGGGTTCCGTCGTCGACGGTCTTGCCCGCGTCGTCGCACCACGGGGTGTACATGATTTGTCCCGGCCGGCACTTCGTCGTGTCGCGGGTCACGAGTTTGTCGACGAGCCGGCCGGCATCCCGCCCGGCGAGGTGATACTTGTAAAGAGGGGAGACGTCGATGAGCCCGGCGGCGTTACGGATCGCGTGGTACTCCATTTCGGGGACGAGCTGATAGGAACTTGGGACAACGTACCCGGCCCAGTTCCGCCAATTGTAGCTCTCGCAGAGCGCGGACGTCCTCGAATGGAACGGGGTCTTGCGGAGCACGCCTTTCCACCTCGGCGAACGTGCCTGCCGGAACGTTGACAGGAACGGCGACGAATCGTCGAGGGGCATGATGAAGGAGGGCCTCGGTAAAAGGTTTGGCCGCGCCACGGAACCGCCGGGCGCATCGGTTTCTTAGTCGTGCGATCATGTGGCCGCTCGTCCACCCGATCGGTCATTGAGCGATGTGGCGGTTTACCAAGTCTGGAAACCCGCTCCGAAAGCCATGCCTCAAGTGCCGCTGGCAATCCGCATCGAACGGTCCGATGAAGGGATGTGCTAAAGCATTAAGGACAATACACGTTCCCCGAGATTCGGTTACCCCGCGTTGGCGCTTGAAACAAGGCGGGGCGCTCCGATCGGGAGGACCCACTTGGCAGCAACGGCATATGACATCGTCGTCATCGGCGGCGGCCACAACGGTCTCGTGGCGGCCGCCTACCTCGGCCGGGCGGGACTGAAGGTCCTCGTCCTCGAGCGGCGCCATGTCGTGGGCGGCGCGGCCGTCACCGAGGAGGTCGTCCCGGGTTTCAAGTTCACCGTGTGCTCCTACGTGTGCAGCCTCCTCCGGCCGGAAATCATCCGCGACCTTGACCTGCCTTCGTACGGGTTCCAGGTCCTCCCCGTGGAGACGACGTTCTCGCCGATGCCAAACGGAAACTACCTCCTGCGCGGCGGGGACCCGGAAGCGAATCGACGGGAGATTGCGCGGCACTCGAAACGGGATGCCGAGGCCTACCCCAAGTTCGGTCAGCTGATGGTGAAGATCGCGAGGTTGGTGAAGCCCCAGCTGCTGACGACGCCCCCTGACGTCGCCTCGTTGTCCCCGTCGAATCTCGCGAGCCTCTTGGAGCTTCGCCGGCACTTCCGGGACGCGGACGAGGAAACGCTCTACACCTTCGCCCGCCTGATGACGACGAGTTCCGCGGACTTCCTTGACGAGTGGTTCGAGACCGACGTGCTCAAGGGGACGATGTGCGCGAGCGGGATCATCGGGACCTTCCTGGGACCTCGGTCGCCCGGGACCGCGTATGTGCTCATCCATCACTATGTGGGCGAGGTCGACGGCACCTTCCGAGCGTGGGGATTCGTCCGCGGCGGGATGGGTGCGGTAAGCGAAGCGATCGCGGAGGCCGCGCGTCAGTCCGGCGTCGGCATCCGGACCGGTGCCGAGGTCCGTCGGATCCTCGTGCAGGACGGTCGAGCCGTGGGGGTGGAATTGAGCACTGGAGAACGGATCACGGCGCGGGTTGTGGCCTCCAACGCGGACCCGAGGCGGACCTTCCTCACGTTCCTCGACCGGTCCGACTTGCCCCCCGACTTCGTCGAAGGGATCGAGCGCTACAACCTCGAAGGGTCGTCGGCCAAGGTGAACCTGGCCGTGAACGAGCCGCCGAACTTTACCTGCCTGCCCGGCGACGGCGTCCACCTCCAGGGGGCAATTTCAATCAGCCCGAGCGTGGACTACATCGAGCGCGCGTACGACGACGCGAAGTACGGGGACTTCTCGCGTCGGCCGTACTTGGACGTCGTGGTCCCCTCGACGATCGACCCCACGTTGGCGCCTCCGCGGAAGCACGTCGTGTCGATCTTTGTCCAGTATGCACCGTACCATCTCCGGAACGGCACGTGGGACGAGAGGCGGGAGGAGCTGGGCGACACCGTCGTGGACACGCTCGCGGAATACGCGCCAAACCTGCCGAGCGCGATTGTCCACCGCCAAGTGCTCACGCCGCGGGACCTGGAACGGGAGTTCGGGCTCACGGGGGGAAACATTTTCCACGGCGAGCTCACACAGAACCAGTTGTTCTTTCTCCGGCCCGTGCCGGGATGGGCGCAGTACCGGACGCCGATCCGTGGCCTGTACCTGTGCGGCTCCGGCGCCCACCCGGGGGGCGGTGTCATGGGCGCTTCCGGGTACAACGCGGCCCGCGAAATCCTGAAGGACTGGAAGTGAAGAGGGTCTGATTCGTGGGCGCCGGGACGGACGTCATCGTCATTGGGGGCGGCCACAACGGTCTCGTGGCGGCCGCCTACCTCGGCCGGGCGGGACTGAAGGTCCTCGTCCTCGAGCGGCGCCATGTCGTAGGCGGCGCGGCCGTCACCGAGGAGATCTATGAGGGATTCCGCTGCCCGACCGGCGCGCACCTGTGCGGCCTTCTCCGCCCCGAGGTGATCCGCGACCTTGAACTCGAACGACATGGTCTCCGGTTTCTTGCATTCGACCCCGCGGTGGTCGCGCTCGGGGAGGGCGGCAAGGTTCTCCGTCTGTGGCGTGAAGAGCGGCGCGCGCAAGCCGAAATCGCGACCCACTCCCCGCGGGACGCCGCCGCCTATCCCCGGTTCCGCGCGTGGATGGTCCAGTTCGCGGGGATTGTTGATCCCCTGATGACGCGCGCGCCCCCGGACATCGCCGCGCCGAGCGCGGGGGACCAGCTGCTTCTCCTTCGAAGAGCCGTTCGGATCCGGCGGCTCGGTCGGGACTTCGTGCACCAAGCGCTTCGGTTCGCCCCGATGAGCCTTCGCGATGTCCTGGGCGAATGGTTCGAAGGGGAGCTACTACAGGCGAGCCTCGCCATCGACGGCCTCCTTGGGACCTTCCGCGGACCGTACTCACCGGGCACGGCGTTCGGCCTGGTCCACCACTACCTCGCGGAGGTGCACGGCGGTTCATGGACCGCGGTGCACGGCGGGATGGCGAGCCTGACGGAGGCCCTCGCGGCCGCCGCGAGGGAATTGGGTGTGTCCATTCGAACCGGGGCGGAGGTGAATCGCGTCGTCATTTCCGAGGGTCGCGCGACGGGAGTGGAACTCGTTTCCGGCGAACGCATCGACGCGCGGATCGTCGTCTCCAGCGCCGATCCCAAGAGGACCTTCCTCCGACTCGTCGATCCGATCGAGTTGAGCGCAGACTTCCTGGGAAAGATCCGGAACTTCAACACGGAAGGGGCTGTCGCGAAGGTCAACATTGCGCTCCGTGCGCTGCCCCGGATTCCCGCCCTTGACGGCGATGGCGGGCGTGCCCCGCACCTCCGCGTTTGCCCATCCCTTGAGTACCTCGAGCGCGCGTACGATGACGCGAAGTACGGGAGGGTTTCGTCGGAGCCGATGCTCGACGTGTTCATCCCTTCGATCCTGGAATCCGGCCTCGCGCCCCCCGGAGGGCACGTCATGTCCGTCGTTGTCCAGTACGCGCCGTACCACCTGAGGCCCGGGAACTGGGACGATGCACGAGAGGACCTAGGCCATCGCACTGTCGAGATCCTGGAGACCCATATGCCCGGCCTTCGGGCCGCGGTGGCGGCCGTCGAGGTCCTGACCCCCCTTGACTTGGAGCGGCGGTTCGGGCTGACCGGCGGTCACGTCTACCACGGCGAAATGACGTTGGACCAGCAATTCGTCCTGCGGCCCGTCCCCGGATGGGCGCGGTACCGGACGCCGATCGAGAACCTCTACCTGTGCGGCTCGGGAGCGCATCCCGGCGGCGGGATCACGGGCGCCCCTGGTTACAGCGCCGCCCGCGAGATCCTCCGGGATTGGAAACGGCTCGGGCGAAGCGGTCAGCGGCGATGAACACCAGATAGTCGTGTCTAGCCGCGCCAACGTCCGCCTAAAGGTCCGGTTCGGGGCCTGCGCGAGTCGCGCGTTTCCCGGAGCCCGAACCCCGCAAGCTACACGAGGTGGTCCGAATGAACTGCCAACCGATGCGGTAGCAATCCGATTCATTTGCCAATTTCAATCTGGGCGGGCCCGATCGTTGCGTAGAAGAAGACGTCCGGCCGGGCCGCGCGCCGCTCGAGTTGCGGGTGCGGTCCGAGCCCAAGGCCCACGTCGTCCTTCACGATGCTATTGTCAAGCATGCATGGGTCCGCTACTGGATTCAGGCCGACGGTGAACCAGCCAAGGCGCGCCGTCTCGACTCTCGATCCTTTCAGGGTACGATTCAAGAGGTCCCCGTGCTCCTCCGCCCGCCATTCCACGATCCGGCCCGCCTTCACTCGGAACGAGACGCCGCGAATCGTTCGGCCCCCGTAGAACATCGGGTCCGTGGCGTGCACCTCCCCCTGGACAGACTCGGGACGCATCGCCGCTTCGAGCTTGCCCGCCGGGAGGGCCGCGCTGACGAACCCGCGGCGCGCGTCCACGGTGCTGATAATCCCGTCGTCCACTGCGGGCCGCATCGGTTTCGTCACGAACCGCAGATCCGTCCCCGCGCTCGAAGTGACGCGGACTTTCTTGCGCCCTGAAAGGGAACGGGCAAGGGACGTTCCCGCGCGCTGAATCGCCTTCAAGTCCACGGCGAGGGCCGCGTTGTAGCTGCGGTACCAATTCTCGTAGTTGAGCCCATACGCCTCCGCGCGCTCCGGGGTCACACGACCAATCGGGAGGTCGATCTGGCGGACGCGCCGCTTCCGCAATGGCTCGTCCTGCTTCTGGCCGCCCATTGCGTTTGCTTCGAATTTGTCCGGAGGGATATCCCGCATGCGGCGTGCATCTGCGGGACCCCCGAGGTAGATATGAGCGGTAATCGCCTCGTTGACCGCGTACTCGGCAGGCGAAGGCTGGCTGAGCCACTTCGTCGACAGCTCCTCCATGGACGTGAACCACAAGTCGTCCGTCATCAAGGTGATGTGGGTGTCGCTTCCGGAGCGCCGCGCCTCCAGGGCGAGCGCTTCAGCGAGCGGAATCGTCGGGATGTAGCTGTAAATCTCGAATACGTCCTTCCAGCCCAGGCGCAGCGATTGGCGAACGACCTGACGGGCGAGCGGGATCCATCGTTCGAATGCCGGTGTGGTCGGGCTCTCGGCGGCGACGGCCATGTAACTCCTCTGCCATGGCAGCAACCGCGGGCGGCTTAAAGGACACGCTGGCGGCGCGAAGGTGCGAAGCGGCTCGCGTCGGCAGGACCCAACTCCTTCATCATCTGCATTCCGTCCGCTCGCTGCGATGGCCCGTTTCCCCGAGGCCGAGCGCCGGCTTCTCATCAACATTGTCTGTATGAAGTAGCTATTCGGGCATCACCGACCGATTAAGGGCCGAAAACTGTCTGCCTCGGCGACGAATTCCCAGAGTGGATCGTACAGTTAGCCGCAATCTCCTTATACGTGTATAATCGTGTATACGGCATGGCCACGGTGAGATCGCCTCGACGGCGTGAGGAATCCGCGGCAATCCCCACAAGGTTCAGCCGGTCAGAGCTCGGCAGGCTTGAGCGGGTGCGAGAACTGTTAGGCGTGCCGTCCAGGAGTGAGTTCATTCGACAGGCGGTCCTCGGTAAGTTGGACGAATTGGAAACGACCGGCATCACCGAGATTCGCGAGGTCCCGATCGAGGAAGCGGTGAAGCTGATCCATCGCTACCTTCAGAGGAATCCTGGGACCCACTACGTTAGCGAGTTCGTCGAACGGCTGGGGCTCGAGCCCAAAATCGCCTTCGCCGCGGCTCAGAAGCTCATCGACAAGGGCCGGGCTCGGCTTGGGAGGGATTGAATGGCGATTCTTCGCGCATCTGGCGACGGCATCGAAGCCAAACGCATCATCTACATCGCCCGGAAGGTGGAGGGTCCATGGCTCGTGCGGAAGAGCGGGCGACATCGCGGATTGCGAGGCAAGCTCTACGATGCGGAGGCCTACATCGACCTGCCGATCGAAGGGATCCGCCCGTAGGGCCGGAAGGCAAGCTTACGTCTCCGCCTTGCCTTCCATAGTCTGCGTTCCGCTGAGCCACGAATGGATTGCCGTTGTCAGTCGCGCCTCTGGCAGGAAGCCTTCGAATAGGCACGTCCCTTCCTCGGCCCGATGGCACGATTTCCGGAGGCCGAACGCCGCCTCCTGATTGAAATGATCTGTATGGAGCCTTTTCTTCTTGGCAGCGGGCTTGGTGCACTCACAATCCGCGTGTTCTCCCCGCAGATCCTCCAGCTTGGTAGCCTATCATTGGGCCTGCGGAAAGCTTCTTCTCTCTCCTGGCGGCTCGCCTTTCCATGGACGCGCTGGACATCCGTATCATCCGGAGGATGGGCATCCACCCCTTCGGGCGTAATCCAAAACCCCTCGACACGCTGAAATCTGCAAACCTCGCGCGCCGTCTCGGCGTCACGCAGGAACGGGTCCGCTAGACCGTCGGTCGTTCAATGGATGGTCTGGAGATGGCCAGCGTTTCTCGACCGCAGAGGAAGACGCGCCTCTTAATCGAAGGAAAACCGGAGACACGTCGGCGAGAATTCATCCCGCACGGGAGGTGCGTATGCGGGGTGATGCCGCCAGGCGAGGATAGGCCTCGGAGGAGCGGTGGATGACTGCCGCACGGCGAAATGGGCCTACCGCCTGAGCGGGTCCGAGAGAACCTATCGGATTCTGATCCTGTGAGTCGAAGCCTTCTTATGCTTCGGGCATCTCGCCTTGACTAATGGCTCGCTTTCCGGAGGCCGAGCGGCGGCTCCTAATTAAGATGATATGTATGAATTGCTACGCCCGCAACGCGCCGCGCGCGACACGCTGCCGAAAGTGCCGGAGCAAGGAGCTGCGACCGAAGGCGAAGGAGGCGCGGAAGGAGTAGGGGTCACTCTACTCAGTACGCCGCGGACTGAAAAGTTCTCGTTTTGATACTCGGCTCGTTCCGGTTAAATACCGCCGGCCTAAACGGGAGTCCTCTCCTGGAGGCATCTGCCTTGTCAAGGACCGGACGGCAAGCCAATCCAATCGTGGCCCGCGCAATCGTGACTGCCCAGCTCGTCCTCGTGATCGCGTTCGCGTCCCTCGTCGTGGTGCCGACGCCTGTGGCTGCCGAGAGCCCGCCATTCTTCAGCGCGAATGCGAGGGTCAACGTGCCCCCGGCCTACACCGCCTATTCGCCGTCGATCGCTGTCGGAACCGACGGCGTGGCGTACCTCGCCTATGCGGGCTGGGCTGGATCATCCACGCAGGCGGACACCTTCTTCTCGAAGTCCTCGGATGGTGGTCGGACTTGGACCGCACCGATGCGGGTCAATAGCGATACGGGCGGCGCTTCCCAAAGTGACCCGGCCCTCGCCCTCGACTCCGCGAACAACATCTACATTGCGTGGGTCGACAGCCGAGGAGGCGGGACCGACATTTACTTCTCCAGATCCAGCGACGGGGGTCTGAGTTTCTCGGCCAACCCTCGCGTGAACGACATCACGACCTCATTCCAGACTGAGCCGGCCATTACCGTTGACAGCCAAGGCCTTATCCACGTAGTGTGGACGGACAACCGGAACGCGATTACGACCGGCCCCGACATCTACTACGCGAACTCCACGGACGGCGGGCTGACGTTCAACGTGAACCTTCGGGTCAACAACGACGCGACCGGGGTCGAGCAAGCTCGCCCCGCGATTGCTGCTGCAGCGGACCGCTCCGTGTACGCGGTGTGGGACGACCCACGGAACGGCGCACGGGGCCGGGACATCTACTTCAGCCGGTCCACCGACCTCGGTGTGACATGGAGTCCGAACATCATCGTGAACGATGACTCCGGCAACATCGCTCAGACGAATGTCGCCATCGCGGTCGATGCAAGCGCGATCTACCTCGCGTGGGTCGACTCCCGAACGGCGAACACGGCTCCCGACATCTATGCGACGCGGTCCACGAACGGTGGCGTGTCGTTTGCAGCGAGCGTGCCGGTGAGCGACGATAACGGGCTGATGGTGCAATTCACGCCTGCGATCGCCGCCCGCGCAGGGACGGTGCACATCGCGTGGTCGGACGCGCGAACGATTGGCTCCACGGGACTGGACATCTACCGCGCGTCGTCGACGGATGGTATCGTCTGGAGCCCGAACCTGAAGGTGAACGACGACACGCTCGTGACGAACGACCAATTGAGCCCCACGATCGCCGTGGATGCCGCCGGCAACGTCTTCGCAGCGTGGTTCGATGAACGGATTTGGCAGGACGTGTACGCCGGGTCGTTGGATGTCGAAATCCCCACAGCGAACGCCGGCCTCGACCGGACAGTCGATCAGGACAGCATCGTACAGTTCGATGCTTCATCCTCGTCGGACAACCTCGGCATTGCCTCCGTCTACTGGGCATTCGGCGATGGCACGGGATACTGGGGCACGGCGGGAAGCCACTCGTATGCAACGCCCGGGCAGTACCTCGCCACGCTCACCATTACGGATCACTCCGGCAACGTCGCCTCAGCGTCCGTGCAGATTACCGTGCTGGACACTGTCGCGCCCGTCGCACGAGGCGTTGGGGACCGAACGGTCGACGAAGGTCAGGCTCTGTTCTTCGACGCGAGTGGATCGACGGACAACGTGGCGGTCGTCTCGTACAGTTGGGATCTCGGAGACGGGACGATGTCTGCGGCCGCGTCCGTCAGCCATGTCTATGCGTCCCCGGGAACGTACGCGGTAACCTTGACCGTTAGTGACGGCGCCGGCAACACGGACATGGAGTCGATGTCGATCACGGTCCAGGCCGTCTCGCCCAAGTCGAGCGAGCTCCTCGCGATGATCCAGACGCTCGCGGCCGTCGTCAGCATCCTCGCGATCGCCTTGGCGGTCGTGGGGTACATCGCGTTCAAGCAGCGGCGCCAGGGTCGCCCGCCGAATCCGACGACCACCGTCCCGTTGCTGCATTCCCCGCCATCGGAGGGGCCGGACCCAATCGACGTGCCCCTTTCGCCGAGCGAGCCGCCCAAAGCTTCCTAGGTCGACGGCGGGCAGTCACGCGATTCCCCGAAGCGCGGGCCGCCAAGCGGTCCGGTCGCCCTGGACCCCTTCGACGCCCATCGGCTCCAGGTGACCCCGCGGACGCGCTTCACGCCTGCGCGTATACCCAAGCGATACGCGGCGATACCGTTTTACGAACCGGCGGGTGTGCGGGGCCATGGCGTCCCGACCGAAGCTGTTCTCGATGCCGATCTCCCACTGGTGCGTGTCCGCGGACCGGATGCTCGCATTCAAGGGCGTACAGGTCGAGACCGTGGATGTTGCGTACCACGACAGGCGCGAGCTCATCGCTGCAACAGGGCAGGACTACGTTCCCACGCTCCTGTGGGACGGGAAGTCGGTGATGTGGTACGAGATTCCGGACTTCTTAGAGGCGGAAAAGCCAGAACCTACGCTATACCCGTGGGGTCAGAAGGGTCTCGCGACGGCGATCGAGCAGTGGAGCCACGCGATCGTCGAGGAGAAGGTCTGGCGGTATGTCGTGACGAAGGTCCCGCCCGTGCTCCACGACGACCACGAGCGGTGGGTGTTCGAGGAGATGCAGACCCGCTCCCGAGGGCCCTGGCACGTACTCGAGATGCGCCGGGAGGAGTTCCGCCAGGACATGCTCAAGGAGTTCGCGCGAATCGAGGCGATTCTCGACGGCCGTGACTGGCTTCTCGGGAAGCCGAGCCTCGCGGACTTCGGCGTGTATGGGAGCATCTCGCCGCTCTTCATTATCGGAGAGCACGTGCCGAAGGAGTTTCCGCAGCTGACCGCGTGGGCGAAGAGGATCCAGGTGTTGAAGGACTGATCATCCGCCACCGGAGCCCAGGGCCGTCGCGAGGAGCTTCCGTTCCGCGAGCCGCAGGTGCTTCGACAGCGCGGCCCGCGAAATCCCGACGAGGTCCCCGAGTCTCGAGAGGGACACTCTCGCGGGCGTGTCGTAATACCCGAGTCGGAACGCGAGGGTGAGGAGCTCCCTCTGGCGGTGGGTGAGCGTGGCCAGCGGTTGCCACGTCCCCGCCGGTGCACTGCGGACGGCCCGGAGCCACGCCCGCCCGTCGAACCGGTCGAGGAGCTCGCGGAACTTCGGGAGGACGGCGTCGGAAACGAGGAGGGACAGCCGTGCGCTTCCCGCGTCCTCGCGGACGACTTGGAGGGGGACGATCCCTCCACCCGTGGCGAGTCCCTCTTGGAGGGGCTCGGGGACCTTCCATTCAATCCACGCGACGTACTCCCCGCGTTCTCGGTCCGCAAACATTACCTCGAACCGCACGAGCCGATACCGCCGGACGAGCGCGCGGGCCTCGCGGCGGATCGCCTCGAGGTCCTTGAACGGTCCGCGACGATGGACGCGGATGATGATTGCAAGGACCTGCGGTCGCACCGCGAACGACTGGAGGACATCAAGGGACTCGTTGTTCCGGAAGAACCGCTCGCTCAGGACCCCGAGGTCCTCGAGGAGGGGGATCGGCACGACGAGGTCGAGCCGCTTCATGAGAACCGGTTGACTGGTAAACCGTTCGCCGCTTATAGCCCTGCCCCCTCGTGTCCGATCGAAGAGGTGCGCCCGATGGCCCAGAAAGAGGAGAAGCCGTTCACGGCGGAGACGTCCGTGATCACGTGCAACATGGAAGGGATCGTCCAGCAGTACGCCGCGGACGCCGCGGACCTTTTCGGGTGGAGGCCCGACGAGGTGATCGGAAAGATGAGTGTCGCCGCGTTCCACGTCCCCGAGAACGTGCCGACCCTCGTGCCACGTCTGTTGAGGGAGGCCGTGGAGAACGGGAAGTTCGAGGAGGAGGTCACCCTCGTCCGGAAGGACGGCGGTCGGTTCCCCGCGATCCTTACCGTCCGCCCGATGTTCCAGGACGGAGCGCAGGTCGGCTACATGGGGAAGACCCGTCCCCTCGCCCCGCCGACGAAACCGTAGTCGGGAAGGATCCGCAATGACGGACGGCGACAAGCCATTCACGGCCGAGACGTCCGTGATCACGTGCGACATGAACGGGATCGTCCAGCAGTACGCCGCGGACGCCGCGGAGCTCTTCGGCTGGTCTCGGGACGAGGTGATCGGAAAGATGAGTGTCGCGATGTTCCATCTTCCGAAGAACGTCCCCACGCTCGTGCCGCGACTCCTCCGCGAGGCGGTCGTTAACGGGAAGTTCGAGGAAGAGGTCACACTCATGCGGAAGAACGGTTCCACATTCCGCGCTGTCCTCACCGTGCGGCCCGTGTCCCGCGACGGGGAGCAGGTCGGTTTCATGGGGATGACGAAGCCCCTCACGCCGCCGACGAGGGTGCCCGTCGGGAGGCTTTGGTTCCAGGCGCTCCGCGCACCGTTCCTCACCGCATCGATCGTCCCGGTCCTCGTCGGCGCCCTCGCCGCGTGGTCGATCCGGGGCGCGTTCACCCCGTCGTTTTTCCTCCTCTGCCTCCTCGGCGCGATGTCGATCCACCTCGGCGCGAACATGGCGAACGACGCGTGGGACTACCGGAGCGGGAACGACCTCGCGGTCCGGCACCTGAATCCGTTCGCGGGGGGGAGTCGCGTCTTGCTCCGCGGCGTCCTGAACCTCCGAACGCACCTCGCCGTCGCCCTCACGTTCCTCGGAATCGGCTCGCTGATCGGCCTGTACCTTGTGGCTCAGGTCGGACTGCCTTTGTTGTGGCTCGGGATCTTCGGGGTGGCGGTCGCGTACTCGTACGTCGGCCCACCGCTCCGGCTCGCGCACCATGGCGTCGGCGAGATCGCCGTCGGCATCGAGTTCGGGCCCGTCACGGTGCTCGGGACATACTTCGTCCTCACACGGGTGTTCGATCTTCCCGCGATCGTCCTCTCGATCTGCCTCGGCCTTCTCGTGGCCGGGATCCTGTGGATCAACGAAGTGCCGGACATCCCCGCGGACGCCGCGGTCGGGAAGCGCACCCTCGTCGTCCGCCTCGGGGTCGAGCGCGCGACGAAGGTCTTCGGCGGCATCGTCGCGACCGCGTACGCCGTCCTCGTGATCGGGGTGTTTCTGGGCCTCACCCCCCTCACACTCCTCGCGCTCCTTGCGCTACCCGTGGCGGTGAAACCGGTGCGCGGATTGAGGCGGGCAGGGGCCGACCCGCATGCCCTGATTCCTTCGAACGCGGGGATGATCGTGGCGACGCTGGCGACGGGCGTTCTCCTGCTCGTCGGACTGGCGATTTCGCCATTCATCTTGCCGTAGTTCCGATCAAGGCGTTCCGAGACCGAGAAAGGACGAGCGGGCACTTTCGCCGCACTCCCGCAGAACTCATTAATACACGTCCCACCATCCACAGGCTCCCCTCGACGGGGGGAGGTCGAAACGATGGCTCAGAAGGAAGGCAGCATTGTGCACGTGGAATTCCACTCCGCGGACCCGACACGGACGAAGCAGTTCTACCAGCAGGTCTTCGGATGGAAGTTCCAGGAGATCCCGGAGATGAACTACACGATGTTCCAGGCGCCGAGCCCACCCCACGGCGGTCTCCAGAAACACGGAGAGGGTCGCGGCCCGACGGTGATGAACTACGTCCTGTCGAAGTCGATTAACGCGACGCTCCCGAAGATCCAGGCGGCAGGAGGAAGCATCCTTGTCCCGAAGTCAGAGATTCCAGGCCAGGGCTGGTGGGCCGTGTTCCAGGAACCGGGCGGAACCGTGATGTCCCTGTACGAAAACATGCCGAAGCCCCGCGGGCCGGCCCCGAAGAAGGCCGCGAAGCGAAGGGCGAAGAAGGCGGGACGCCGGCGGAAGCGATAGTCGAATCGAACACGCCGGCCCTGGAGGTGCATCCATGGCGGTAGTTCGCCGACCTGCACCTCACCGTTCGCATGCCGATTGCACTGCCGATGAAACTCTGCACACTTCACGGGCGTTCCCAGAGGAGACGAACGGGGTTGCGCGTAAATAGCCTCGGCTCTTGCAATCGCTACGCGCCGAACTCCGTGATCGGCTTCTGCGCGGCCACCGCCTTTTGCAGGTGACTTACGCGCGCGCCCAGGAGCCGTACCGGCCTTTTTCGGCTCTCGAACTCCGCGATGAGCTCACGGCAGGTCGGTCGCATGATGTCCTCCTCCGTGACGTGCGTCCCGAGGGTCCTCTCCCGCGTGTGGGTGACGAACCCCTCGAATCGGATCTTGATGCCGATCGTCCGGAACCGCACGCCCTGACCCTTCGCGCGGAGCCAGACATTGTGAACGACGGAGTCCATTGTCTCGAGAAGCGTGGTCCAGTCCGTGACGTCGCGGTCGAACGTCCGCTCGACGCTGATCGACTTCGGATCCGGCCGCTCCTCGACAGGGGCCTCCTCAATCCCGCGGGCGATGCCCCAGAGCCACACGGCGTTCTTCCCGAGCATCTTCTGGAGCTCCTTCCCAGGGTACTTCGCGAGGTCGCCGATCGTCTGGATGCCCACGGACACGAGGAGCGCCTCCGTTTTCGCTCCGACTCCGCTGATCTTCGACACGGGCAGCGGTGCGAGGAACTCCGCGACCCGGTCCGGCGGCACGACCGTGAGGCCATCCGGTTTGTTCATGTCCGAGGCGATTTTCGCGGCGCTCTTGTTCGGCGCGACTCCGATTGAGCACGTCAGGCCTTCCCGCTCCTTCACCGCCCTCTTGATGTCCCTCGCGTGCTCGACGGCCTTCTCGTAGTCGCTGGCGGTTCGCTTCGTCACATCGAGGAACGCCTCGTCAATCGACACGTGCTCGAGGATGTCCGCGAACTCCCGCAAGACGTTCATCACGCTCTCCGACACGTCTCCGTACAGGTCGTAATTCGGCTCGATGTAGATCGCGCCTGGCGCCTTGCGGTACGCGATCGAGATCGGCATCCCGCTCCGAATCCCGAGTTCGCGGGCCTCGTAGCTCGCTGCCATCACGACGCCGCGGGCCTTCCCGCCCTCCGGCAGCGCGCCGACGCACACGGGCTTGCCGATGAGGTCCGAGTTCTGCCGCCGCTCGACGCTCACGTAAAACGCGTCCATGTCGACGTGCATGATCACGCGAGCCACGATTCCCTGAAATGGCGAACCCTCAGATTAGCTTCGTCCCGCGGAACTAGTGACTCCTTGGTAATCCGACCCCTGAGGCGTCACCTGCCGGATTCGAGACATATCTTATAGAGCCCATGGGATAGGACCCCAGAACTGATGAAACCCATAGACCAGGTCGTTGCCCGGGGTCTCACCTGGGTTCAACCCCGCGCCCTCAGGAACGAGTACCAGCTCATCGCGGACGGCAAGACCTTGGCGTCCCTCCGCTGGGAGAAGGCCTTCGGGTCCCTCGCCACGGCCGAGGCGGCCGACGGGCGCTGGACCTTCAAGCGTGTGGGCTTCCTGCGCCCCCGGGTCACCGTGCGCGCAGAGGGCTCGGAAGCCGATGTCGCGACGCTGGAGCCGGGGTGGATGGGCAGCGGTGTGTTGCAGTTCTCCGACGGGCACAGGTACCGCTGGGCGAACACCAGCTTCTGGGGTGGGGAGTGGGCGTTTGCCTCGGAGGCTGGCACGGTCCTGGTGCGGTTCCTCCCCGGGTACTCGCGCAAGAAGAGGGGAACGGTGCACGTCGAATCCGAGGCCCGGACGTTGCAGCATCTCTCGCTCCTCCTACTCCTGGGATGGTATCTTGTCGTACTGATGGCACAGGATACTGCCGTGATCGCGGCGACCGTGGTGGCGACCTCTGCCCACTAGGTCCTGCTGGGCAGCGCGCCGGCACACACGGGCTTGCCAAGGAGGCCCGGGTTCTGCCCCCGCTCGGCGCGGACGTAGAAGGCGTTCGCCACTAGACCTCAACCGAAGTCCGCGAGCCCTTTCTGGCCCTGCGCCCTTCCGGCGGGGAACTCGTACTCGATCATCCCCGCCAGGCGGCGGAACTCGTTCACGCTTCCGGGACCGAACCCCGCATAGTGGTTGTTGAAGAACACGAACGCGCCCTTGATCGAGTCGGACGATTCGTCGAGCTCCTTGTACCATTCCCGCATCCCGGTCGAACGGTCCCGCTGGGTCTCCTTGAACTCCTTGATGTCGCGGTCCCCGACGAGTCGCAGGTACACGTATTCCGCCGTCACGTCCGTCGGGCTCTTCAGGTATTGGTTCTCCGTCCATACCATCGCGACGTTGCGGTCCCGGAGGAGCGAGTATACGTCGTCCCGGAACCACGACTTGTGTCGGAACTCGATCGCGTGCGGGTACTTCATTTCGAAGCCCTTCACGAAGTCTTGCATCAGCGACCAGTGTGTGTCGTACTTGACCGATGGCGGGAGCTGGGCGACGAGCGGCCCGCACTTCTCCTTCAGCTCCTTCGCGGACGCGTAGAACCAGCCGAGGTTCTCCGCGACTCCGTTCAGCTTCTTCTCGTGCGTGATCCGCTTCGGCATCTTCATCGTGAACCGGAAGCTCTCGGGCGTGTTCCGGTACCACTGCTTCGTCATCGCGGGACCCGGCGTGCGGTAGAACGAGGAGTCGACTTCAACGCAATCGAAGACGCTCGAGTAGAACTTCAGGTAGTCCGACTTCGGGGTGCCTGGCGGGTAGAAGCCGCCGAGCCAGTCGTCGTAGCCCCAACCGCTGCACCCGATTCGGAGCTTGTCCTTCAGCGTCATCGGGTTCCGGCCGAGATAATCACGCGAGAATGAATAAATAGCGCCCGCCGGGCTCGTCCCCTTCTCGGGCCGTTTTCCATGGACTTCATCGTCGCCCTCCTCATCCTGTTCGTCGCCGCCCGCCTCGCGGGCGAGGCGATGGAGCAGATTCGCCAGTCCCCGATGATCGGGGAGGTCCTCGCGGGAATCGTCCTCGGTCCCACAGTGCTGGGCCTTGTGGACCCGAACCCGCTCGCGGAGCCGGGCGCCTCGCTGAGCGTCGTCGCCCAGCTCGGAGTTCTCGTCCTCGTCCTGCTCGCGGGGTTGGAACTCGGGAGGGAGGGGCTCCAGCGCGCCTTTCGAGAGCGGAGCATGCTTGTGGCGATGGTTGCGTTCTTCCTCCCGTTCGCGCTCGGCTATAGCCTTGCGCTTGCCCTTGGGATGAGCTTCCCGCAATCGTTGTTCCTCGGGACGGCGCTAGCGGTGACTGCCCTCCCCGTGAGCGTCCGTATCTTGATGGACCTCAGCCTCCTCCACAGCCGGATCGGCCGTGCGATCGTGTCCGTCGCACTCGTGGACGACCTCGTCGCCTTTGCGATGCTCGGCCTGATCCTTGAGTTCGCACGACTCGATTCGGTCGCGCCCGACATGGCCACCGTGGCGTTTGTCGTGGGGAAGAGCCTCACCTTTCTGGCCCTCGTCTTTTCCGTTAGCGTGCTCCTGAAGATGACGATGCGGTCCGCGCCGGACGGCTCGTCGCACATGCAGCGACTCCTCGCGAAGCTCCGAGGCCAGGAGAGCGGCTTCGCGCTCGGCATCATCTTGGCCTTGGCCCTCGGTGCAGCGGCGGAGATCCTGGGCATTCACTTCGCAGTGGGCGTCTTCTACGGTGGCCTCCTCGTGACGCCGAAGCTGATCGGAGCCGCCCAATTCGTGAAGATTCGAAGCGCCGTCTCGGTCGTTACGTTCGGTCTTCTCGCGCCGATTTTCTTCGGGTTCGTCGGCCTGAACTTTACCCTTTCTTTCGGATCGTGGCCTCTAATCATCGCCATCACGGTGATCGCGTTTTTCGGTAAGCTTTTCGGCGGCGTCCTCGGAGGTCTGTTCGTGGGATTCCGGGGGGCACGTCTCGTTGCCTTGGGGGTGGGTCTGAACGCACGGGGAATGATGGAGTTGCTTCTCGCGCAGGTCGCCCTCGCGGCGGGAATTATCGATGCGGGCCTCTACTCGGCTCTCGTTGTCATGACCCTCGTCACTACGCTGACCACACCTCCACTGCTGAGGCGACTCCTGGGCCGATTCCGAGCCGACGATATCCTGCCCACCGTCGTCCCGACCTCGTCTGAACTCGTGGTCCGGAGCGGCGCAGACGAGACGCCTTTTCTGGACCTCAGCGAGCGATAGAGGCAAGGCCATCGCCCATGCTCTCGTGACTTCCAATCGGTGTAGTGGCGAAGCTGCTGAGGACCGTCGCCTGCCATCATGCGGAGTTCTGTGCGAAGCAGGCGGTCCTTGAGACCGCAATCTCACATATTCGCTGTCCCCAGTTCGCAGGTCCTCTGCCGCTCGTAGGCATTCCACACGCTGGAAGCGCGACATACCGAAAACCACATTACGGGAGGGGGCCATCAGACGCGTTGTGTCGGAACTCGTGGAGCGTGGCGTCCTTCGGCTCGAATGGGCGCGCGCCCACATGCCCGTCCTCCGTGCGGTCCGCGAGGCCCTCGTCGCCTCGAAGGCCCTGAAGGGTCTCAGGATCGGGATGGCCCTCCACACGGAGGCGAAGACCGGTGTCCTCGCCCTGTCCCTCCAGGAGGCGGGCGCGAAGGTCCGACTCGCATCCTGCAATCCGCTGTCCACGGACGACTCCGTCGCCGCTGCGCTGAACGAGAAGTTCGGCCTTGAGACGTACGCGAAGAAGTGGGAGACGACGGACCAGTACTACGAGAACCTGAACAAGGTCCTCGATCTGAAGCCGGACCTTGTGATCGATGATGGCGCGGACCTCATCTACCTTCTTCACACGAAGCGCCGCGAGCTCCTCCGCGGAATCCGTGGCGGGAACGAGGAGACGACGACGGGCGTGATCCGCCTGCGGGCGATGGCGAAGGACGGCAAGCTCGAGTTGCCCGTCATCGATGTGAACGACGCGAAGATGAAGCACCTCTTCGACAACCGCTACGGCACGGGCCAGTCCACGATGGATGGCATCATGACCGCGACGAACCTCCTCATCGCGGGGAAGACGTTCGTCGTCGCCGGATACGGCTGGTGCGGTCGCGGGATTGCGGCACGCGCGAAGGGCTTGGGCGCGAACGTGATCGTGACGGAGGTCGACCCTGTGAAGGCGATCGAGGCCGCGATGGACGGGTTCCGCGTGATGCCGATGGCGGAGGCCGTGACGGTCGCGGATTTCATCGTATCCGCAACGGGCGTGAAGGACATCGTCACGGAGCCGCACTTCAGCTCAATGAAGGACGGCTGCGTCCTCGCGAACGCGGGGCACTTCGACAACGAAGTGAGCAAGACGGACCTCGAGCGAATCGGCAAGCGCCGACGGGTCCGCGAGTTCGTCGACGAGTACGCGTTGCCCGATGGCAAGCGGCTGTACCTCCTTGCGGAGGGCCGCCTCGTGAACCTCGCTGCGGGCCAAGGCCATCCCGTCGAAATCATGGACATGAGCTTCGCGATTCAGGCCCTGTGCGCGGAACACCTCGCCCGCCATGCCACCTCGCTTCCAAAGCAGGTCGTCCCCGTGCCCGTGGAGATCGACGACCGCGTCGCCCGCCTCAAGCTCGCGGCGATGAGCATGTCACTTGACACGACATCGCCAGAGCAACGGCGGTACCTCGAGAGCTGGACCGAAGGGACCTGAGACCGCGGTCTCCGGGTGGCACCTCATGATCCGGCGTCTCGCGGTGTTGAGCGATTTCGATGGCACGATCACGACGGCGGACATCGCGGAGATGATCCTCGCGCGCTTCGCCCCGCCGGAGTGGGAACGAATCGAGATCCTCCACCGCGCCCGGCAGATCGGCACGCGGGAGACGATGGCCCGCCAGTTCGCGCTCCTTTCCGGCGATCGCGAGACGCTTCTCGATTTCGTCCGCTCGGAGGCCCGCATGGACCCCGGGGTCCCGGCCTTTCTGCGTCTCTGCCGGGCGCGGGGGATCGAGGTCGAGATCGTGAGCGAAGGACTCGACTTCTACGTCCACGAACTGATGGAAATGTGGGGCCTCGACCTCCCCGTCCGCACGAACCGCGCCGTGTTCGAGGACGGCGGCGTGCGGATCGAGTATCCGTTCCAAGACCCGGACTGCACCCTGTGCGGCACCTGCAAGCTCCGCCGCGTGTTCGAACTCCGCGTGTGCGGTTATGAGGTTGCGTACATCGGCGATGGGGATTCCGATCTCTGTCCCGCGGTCGAGGCGGACCGCGTGTTCGCAAAGGGTCGCCTCGCGGAGCTGTGTGACGCGGAGGGCATCGCCTACGAGCGGTTCCGGGACTTCACGGACGTGGCGCAGGAGGTGGCGGCGTGGCGGCCCGAAACTTCCTAGGTGTGTACGGCCACGTGAACCTAGACTACATCATCGGCCTCGAACACCTGCCGAAGCCGAACACGTCGATCCAGATTCTGAGCCGGGAGCGGATGTTCGGCGGGACGGGCGGGAACATCGCGCGGGTCGCGGCCCGGCTCGGTGTGCCGACCGCCCTCGCGAGCTTCGTGGGGGAGGACTTTCCCGTCGAATATCGCTCGGCCCTCGAGGCGGAGGGCGTCGACCTCGCGGATCTTCGCGCCGTCCGCGGACATGGCACACCGGCCGCGTGGATCTTTTCCGATCGACACGGCAACCAGATGGCGATCGTCGACCAGGGACCGATGAAGGTTGCGGCGGACCTGCGTCTCCTCACGCACACCGTGCGTGCATCAGAGCTCATCCATCTCGGGACGGGCCGGCCGGAGTACTATTCCCGCATCGCGGCCCTCGCTGCGCGGCTCAGAAAGCGAATTGCGTTCGATCCGTCGCAGGAGATCCATTACGTGTACACGCCGCGCACGTTCCTCAACCTGATCCGCCGTGCGGAGATCTTCTTCGGCAACGAGGCGGAGATGAAGCGAGCCCTCTCGTTTACCCGCCGGAAGCGGCCGCAGGACCTCCTCGACTTCGTGCGCGTCGTCGTCCTCACGCGGGGCGCGAAGGGGAGCACAATCCACTCGGACGAGGGCACGCAGCGCATCCCAGCGCTGCGTCCGCGGCGAGTCGAGGACGTGACGGGCGCGGGGGACGCATACCGCGCGGGGTTCTACGCGGGCCTCATGCGTAGCTACGACCTTTTTCATTGCGGTCTCCTCGGCGCCGCCGTGTCCAGCTTCGTGATCGAGCGTCGAGGAACGCAAACGAACGCTCCGACGTGGAACGCTGCAGTGACGCGGGCCTCCCGATACGGGTCGTTCTGAGGTCATTAACACGAAAAAATATCATTCCATGAATAAAAAATCAGAAACCATTATAAGGAACGAGTCGGTTTCCGCGGGCTGTAGGGATAGTCCATGGCCATCGGGTTCGTCCTCATCAGCACGGCTCCCGCGAAGGAGCACGAGGTGTACAACGAACTCCTCAAGGTGAAGGAGATCGTCGAGCTACACCCGCTGTTCGGGGAGTACGACCTGATTGCGAAGATCGAGGCGGAGGACTTCAACATCCTCGGCCAGGTTGTCGTGGACAAGATTCGGTCGATCCCGGGCGTCATCGATACGAAGACGCTGACGGGCATCAAGTTCTAGGGAGGCTAACCATGGCGTTTAATGCGGTCGATGTCTGGACGTTCGTGACCATTCTGCTGCTGACGTTCGCCGTCTTCCTTGTGATCACGGGGGCGTTCACCGCTTACTTCGGGAGCGGGAAGAGCCGAAAAATCGGGGGAGGACTCCTCGGCGGCGGCCTCGTTGTCGGAATTTTCTGGATCGTCGCCGCGGGACCCATGAACCTGATTGGCGCGAACATCACGGAGGTCGTCGTCCAGAGCATCGTCGTGCTGATCGCGGCGATTATCGGCGCCGCGGCCGCCATCGGGCTCTTCCTCCTGGCGATCATGAAGAGCTGAGCTCGCGGCTTCGCCCGGATCCCCGGGAAGGCTTTATCTCCAACCGTCAATTGTCCAGCGATGGCGCCAGACGTCCTCATCGTCCTCGGGAGCAAGTCCGACGCGGAGGTTGGTAAGCGGGCGAAGGAGATCCTCAGAGAGTTCGGCGTGAGCCACCTGATGATCGTGTCCTCCGCACACCGGACACCGGAGGAGCTGCGGGAAATCGTGCGGTCCACGGACGCGAAGGTGTTCATCGGAATCGCGGGCCTGTCCGCGGCCCTGCCCGGGACGATCGCCGCGCACACGACGAGGCCCGTGATCGGCGTGCCGGTCGGCGGAAAAATCAACCTCGATTCGATCCTATCCGTGACCCAGATGCCGCCGGGCGTACCCGTAGCCGCCGTCGGCCTCGACCGCGGCGAGAACGCGGCCCTGCTCGCGGTTCAGATCCTCGCCCTGAACGATGCGGCCCTCGTGAAGAAGCTCGTCGAGCACCGGGAGGCGATGAAGCGGTGGGTGCACGAGGACAGCAAGAGCCTCGGTGAGTAGGTGTTCGACGCGACGGGTTTCATCGAGGAACAGGTCGCCACGATTCGCGATGCGGTCGGGAACGGTCGGGCGATTATCGCATGTTCGGGTGGCGTCGACAGCACGACGGCCGCGGTCCTCGCGAGCCACGCTCTCGGGAAGAACCTCCTCGTCGTCTACGTCGACACGGGCCTCATGCGTAAGGGGGAGACGGATCAGGTCACGGAGACCCTGAAGGGGCTCGGGTCCACGTTCAAGGTCGTCCACGCAACGGACGAGTACTTCGCGGCCCTGAAGGGCGTGACGGACCCGGAGCGGAAGCGGGAGATCATTGGAAACAGGTTCATCGAGATCTTCGAACGGGAGGCAGAGGCGTTCCGGGCCGAGTACCTCGTCCAGGGCACGATCGCACCGGACTGGATCGAGAGCGGCGGCCAGCTCCGGGACCGGATTAAGACGCATCACAACGTCGCGGGGCTCCCGAAGGGGATGAAGCTGAAGCTCGTCGAGCCCCTCCGGGACCTGTACAAGGATGAGGTCCGAACGCTCGCTCGCGCCCTCGGAGTCACCGTGTCAGAACGACAGCCGTTCCCGGGCCCCGCCCTTGCGGTCCGATGCCTCGGGGAGGTCACGCCGGAGTCCATCGCCCTCTTGCGGGAGGCGTGCGTCATCGTTGAGGAGGAGATCGAGGCCGCGGCGAAGGCGGGGCAGATGGCCCTGCCCTGGCAGTACTTCGCGGTCCTGCTCCCCCTGAGGACGGTCGGCGTGCACGGCGACATGCGGGTCTACGGGCAGACGATCGCGGTCCGCGCGGTCGAGTCCGTCGACGGGATGACGGCGTCGTACGTGAAGATCCCCCACGACGTCCTCGAGCGGATCTCCGTCCGAATCACGAATGAAGTGAAAGGGGTTAACCGCGTCGTCTACGACGTCTCGAACAAGCCTCCCGCCACGATCGAGTGGGAGTAGGGGGCTCGCGTCCCCGGCGTCTTCGGCGGTTCCGGCGACGATGGCCTCTCTCCGGATTGATACGTTGGTGCCGCGTCGAAACCCTTTTTGCGATGAGCCTTCTATACCATCACAATGCGAGTCTACGTCGTGGACAATGGCGGGCAGTGGACCCACCGCGAATGGCGGGTCCTGAAGTACCTCGGCGTCGAAACGAAGATCGTGCCGAACGACACGCCATACGACGCGCTCCGCGACGTGGACGGGCTCGTGCTCTCTGGCGGTGCGGCCAGTGTCGGTGTCGACGCGGGGAAGATGGGCCGGAACGGGGAGTACATCGACCACGCGGACTTCCCGATCCTCGGGATCTGCGCGGGCCACCAGTTCATGGCGATGCACCTCGGGGGCGAGGCGAAGCCCGCGGAGCTCCCGGAGTTCGGCAAGACTCGGCTCGTCGTCGAGCGCACGGACATGCTCTTCGACGGACTCCCGCAGACGTTCGAGGTGTGGGAAAACCACAACGACGAGGTTACCGCGCTCCCGAAGGGCTTCGTGACCCTCGCGCGCTCCGACAACTGCGGGATCCAGGCGATGCGCTCCCTCGACCGCCCGCTCTTCGGCGTGCAGTTCCACCCGGAGGTCGAGCACACGCAGTACGGTTCCGAGATCTTCAAGAACTTCCTGAAGGCCTGCGAGGCCCGCGAATGAAGACGGAGCGCGAGCTCCTCTCGGAGGCGCTCCGGGACATCCACAAGGGCGAGACCATTGAGCGGGCCCTCGGCCGGATCGTCCGCCGCCATGGCGGCACGTACGATGAGTACCTCCGGATCATGGTAGGCGTGCGAGACATCGCGCGGAAGGAGACGCTCACGCCGATCGAGGCCGCGCGGCGACTCGCTCAGGCGTAGACCTCGGGGTTCACAGCGAACTCGGGTTTCTGTCCCCGCAAGGCCTTTACCACCTGGTCGACCACAATCTCTCCCGCGCGGGCCTGCGCCTCCCGGGTCGACGCACCGAGGTGCGGCGTGAACGCGACGTTCGGGGCGGACAGGATCGGGCTCCCCGTCGGGGGCTCCTTCTCGAACACGTCGAGCGCGGCTCCCGCGATCACGCCGTCCGCGAGGGCTTTCGCGACCGCGGTTTCCTGGAGGATCTCCCCACGGGCGCAGTTCACAAGGAACGCGGTCCGCTTCATCGCACGGAGCTGGGCCGGGCCGATCATCGCCATCGTTTCCGGTGTCAGGGCGGCGTGGACGCTCAGGAAGTCCGATTCCCGGAGGAGCTCCTCAAGCGACACGAGGCGGATGCCTCGCTCTTCCGCGGTCTTCGGCAGGAGATACGGGTCGTACGCGATCACGTCCATGCCGAATGCGTGGGCGCGCTTCGCGACCTCCGCGCCGATGCGGCCGGAGCCGAGGAGTCCGAGGACCTTGTCGTGAAGCTCCGTGCCCTCGAACCGTTTCTTTTCCCAGTTTCCGTTCTTCATCGTGCGATCCGCCTCGGGGAGATGGCGGGCGAGGGAGATCATGTGGCCGATCGCGAGCTCCGCGACGGAGATCGTGCTCGCGGTCGGCGCGTTCACGACGGAGATGCGACGGGTGGTCGCCGCTCGCACATCGATGTTGTCCACCCCGGTTCCTGCGCGGCCGATGACCCGCAACTTCGTGCCGCGTCCGATTACCTCGGCGGTGACCTTCGTGCGGCTTCGGACGATGAGCGCCTCGTAGTTCGGGATGAGGTCGAGGAGCTGTTTCGCATCCGCTTCAATCGCATCAACCTCCGCACTGCGACGAAGTTCCGCCATCGCGGCGGCCTCGAGACCATCCGTCACGAGAACCCGCATCGCCGGAGCAAGAGCCCCTCCGTAGATAAGGTTTCACGGGAGGCGGAGCGAGAGGACGAGCCACGCGACAATCGTCAGAATGAGGAGGACGAATCCGAGGACGATCATCCATTGCGTGATCCCGCGGTCGCTCCCGAAGACGATGGGGATCGGTCCGATCATCACGACGCCGCCAAACTTTCGCGACGTCGATGCCTTCGCTGCGGCCGGCGAGCCCGCCGGTCGGTCCGGTTCTCGCGATTCCGGTTCCGTGCGGAGCCGAATCGGACTCAGCACGGCGGACGCCATCGCGACGAACAGTCCCGCGAACACGGCGACGACTCCGAGGAGACCGAGGAGTCCGCTGCTCGTAAAGACGGGGATGAAGAGGATCAGGTACAGCTGCCCCTCGCCCGTCGCGACGCTCGCCGCGATGAGGCCGATGCCGAGGACTAAGAGGGCGAGCCCGCCCCATCGCAGCCCGCGCATGAGAATTGGATGCACCCCGGGACCGCTTAACCTTTCCTTCCGTGGTACGCGCGGAGCGGCTTCACGTCGAGCGGTTCCCGCCGTGACTCCTCGATCGCGTGGACCGCAGCCCTCGCGCCCTGGATCGTCGTGATGAACGGGATGTTCATGTCGACCGCGAGGCGACGCATCATGTACCCGTCCCGCCGCGCGCCGCTCGTCGCGGACGGCGTGTTGATGACGAGCTTGATCTCCCCCAGTCGCATGAGGCCGAGGGCGTCAGGGGACCGCCGCTCGCTGATCCGGTACACGGTCGTCACCTCGATGCCGTGCGCCCGGAGGTAGCTCGCGGTCCCCTTCGTCGCGTAGACGGAGAGCCCGAGCTCGACGAGCTTTCGGGCCACGGGGAGGATCGCCTCCTTGTCCTCGTCCCGCACCGTGATGTACACCACGCCCTCCGTGGGGAGCGGGTTCCCCGCGGCGAGCATCGCTTTGTAGTACGCCCGCCCGAGGGTCGTGTCGATCCCCATCACCTCGCCCGTGCTCTTCATCTCCGGGCCCAGGATCGTGTCCACGCCCGGGAGCTTCTGGAACGGGAACACGGGCGCTTTCACGGCGACGTGCGGAATCTTCGATTCGCCGACGAAGCCCATGTCCGCGAGCGTCTCGCCGAGCATCACGCGGGTTGCGACCTTCGCGAGGGGCACGCCGATCGCTTTCGACACGTACGGCACGGTCCGGCTCGCGCGCGGGTTCGCCTCAAGGATGTACACGGCGCCGTCCTTCACGGCGAGCTGGAGGTTCACGAGGCCGACGACGCGGAGCTCGCGGCACACCTTGTGGGTGACGTCGCGAATCGCCTGGAGGACCTCCGGCGGGAGGGTCTGGGTGGGAAGCACACATGCGGCGTCGCCGGAGTGGACGCCGGCCTCCTCGATGTGCTCCTGGATCCCGCCAATGAACACGTCCCGGCCGTCCGCGACCGCGTCGACATCGATCTCGATTGCGTGGGAGAGGTACTTGTCGACGAGGACCGGGTGCGTGCGGGACACCTTTACGGCGAACGCCATGTACTCCGCGAGCTCCTCCTCGGCGTGGACGATCTGCATCGCACGCCCGCCGAGGACGTACGAGGGACGCACGAGGACCGGGTATCCGATCTCCGCGGCGATCCCGCGGACCTCCTCGAACGAGAAGCCGGTCGCGGCGGCGGGTTGCGCGATCCCGAGATTTCGCATGAGGGCCTCGAACTTTCTGCGATCCTCCGCGATGTCGATCGAGACCGGCGGTGTGCCCAAGATTCGGGTCTCGAGCCCGTCGCGCTCGATCGCCTCTTGGAGCGGGATCGCGAGGTTCACGGACGTCTGCCCGCCGAACTGCAAGATCACGCCGAACGGCTTCTCCGCCTCGATGATGTTCAGAACGTCCTCGAGGAGGAGCGGGTCGAAGTAGAGTCGGTCGGAGACGTCGAAGTCCGTCGAGACCGTCTCCGGGTTATTGTTCACGATGATCGCCCCGATCCCCGCCTCCCGGAGTGCGAGGATGCCCGCCACGGTGCAGTAGTCGAACTCGACGCCCTGTGCAATCCGGATCGGCCCGCTGCCGACGATGAGGACCTTTTTCCCCTGTAGCGGGACGACCTCGTTGCCAGACTCGTACGTCGAGTAATAGTAGGGCGTGCGGGCCTCGAACTCCCCGCCGCACGTGTCGACCATCTTGTACGTCGCCTGGCGGCGCATTCCTCGGATCGCGTGCTCCGGGACGCCCGCGAGGACGCCGATGTACTCGTCCCCGTAGCCGAGACGCTTCGCATCGTTCACGAGGTCCGACGTCAGCGGCCCCGCCTTCAGGCGGCCCTCCATCGCGACGAGGTTCGCCATCTTCTCGATGAAGAACGGGGTCCACGCTGTGAGCTCGGCGATCTTCTCGACCGAGTGCCCGCGGCGGAGCGCCTCCGCGACCGCGTAGATCCGCTTGTCCGTCGGCTCCCGGAGCTCCAGGATGAGGTCCTCTTCGCCCCATGGCTCTGGCTCGAGCCCGACCTTCCCGACCTCGAGGGAGCGCAGGGCCTTCATGAAGGACTCTTCGATCGTGCGCCCGATCGCCATCACCTCGCCCGTCGACTTCATCGCTGTGCCGATGCGGGCGTCGACCGTGGGGAACTTGTCGAAGGGCCATCGCGGGATCTTCGTGACGACGTAGTCGATCGTCGGCTCGAAGGCCGCCATCGTCTTCCCCGTCACGGGGTTCGGGATCTCATCGAGCGTCATCCCGATCGCAATCTTCGCGGCGATTCGCGCGATCGGGTAGCCCGTCGCCTTCGATGCGAGCGCGGAGGAGCGGGAGACGCGCGGGTTCACCTCGATGACCCGGTACTCCCGCGTTTCCGGATGGACGGCGAACTGGATGTTGCACCCACCCTCGATCTTGAGGGCGCGGATGATCCGGATCGCGGCGGCCCGGAGCGTCTGATGGTCGACATCGCTGAGGGTCTGCGCGGGCGCGACGACGATCGACTCGCCCGTGTGGATTCCCATCGGGTCCACGTTCTCCATGCTGCAGATCGTGATGCAGTTGTCGGCACCGTCGCGCATGACCTCGTACTCGAATTCTGCCCAGCCCTCGACGCTCTCCTCGACGAGGACCTGCTTGATTCTCGAGTACGCGAGGCCGACCGAGACGATTCGCTCGAGGTCCTCCTCCGTGCGGGCGATCCCGCTCCCAGTCCCGCCAAGCGTGTACGCGGCCCGCACGATGACGGGGATGTCCCCGAGTCGTTGGACGAAATCCTTCGCATCCTCGACGGAGTTCACCGCGCGGCTCCGCGGGATTGGCTCCCCAATCTTTTTCATGAGTTCGGCGAACGCCTCGCGGTTCTCGCCTGCCACGATCGCCTCGAGGCGGGTCCCGAGGAGCTCGACATCGTACTTTTCGAGGATCCCGCGCTCCGCGAGCTCCGCGCTGAGGTTCAGCCCGGTCTGCCCACCCATCCCGCTGAGGATTCCGTCGGGCCGCTCCTTCTCGATGATTTTCTCGAGAAACTCGACCGTGAGGGGCTCGACGTACACGGCGTCCGCCATTTCGACGTCCGTCTGGATCGTGGCGGGATTCGAGTTCACGAGGACCGTGCGGACCCCCTCCTCCCGGAGGGAGCGGCACGCCTGCGACCCGGAGTAGTCGAACTCCGCGGCCTGGCCGATCACGATCGGACCCGAACCGATCACGAGGACGGTCCGCAGGTCCGGCCGCTTCGGCACCCGGTCACCTCCCCGCCATCGCGGCGAACTCACGGAAGATGTACTTGTTGTCCCACGGGCCGGGGTGCGCTTCCGGATGGTATTGGACGGAGAACACCGGCAGCTCCTTGTGGATCATCCCCTCGACGGTCCCGTCGTTCAGGTTCAGGTGCGTGACGTCGAACTCGGACGCCTCCATCGACTTCGCGTCGACCGCGAAGCCGTGGTTCTGGGACGTGATATGGACGCGGTTCGTCCGGAGGTCCTTCACCGGCTGGTTCCCCCCGCGGTGGCCGAACTTCAGCTTGTACGTCGTCCCGCCGAACGCGAGGCCGAGGATCTGGTGGCCGAGGCAGATCCCGAGGATCGGGTACTCCGTCGCGATTTTCCTCGTGGCCTTCACGGTCGTCGCGAGGATGTCGCGGTGCGCGGGGTCCCCGGGACCGTTCGAGATGATCACGCCGTTCGGCCTGTAGCGGGCGATGTCGTCTGGCGTCGCGTCGAACGGGAGCTGGATTACGCGGCCGTGCCGTTGCGCCTCGCGGATGATGTTCAGCTTCACGCCGCAGTCGATCACGACGAATGTGAGCGGGCCCTCCCCGGGCCACTCGACGGGCTCTCGGCAGCTCACCTCCGCGACGAGGTTCCGGCGGTCCGGGAACGGCATCGTGCGGACCTCTTTCATCGCGCCCTCGACATCCCCGCTCTCGGGAATGATCGCGGCCCGCATCGTGCCCTGCGTGCGCGTCTTGATCGTGAGCATCCGCGTGTCGACGCCGCTGAGGCCCGGTCGGTCATGATCTTGGAGGAACCGATCGACCCCCATCGTCGCGCGCGGGTGGTCAGGTGTCGGGCATGCCTCCTTCACGAGGAAGCCCGTGACTTGGATCTCGCGAGATTCCATCGACGCGGGGTCGACGCCGTAGTTCCCAATGAGCGGGTATGTCATCATGAGAATCTGGCCGCGATAGCTCGGATCCGTGAGGGCCTCCGTGTAGCCCGTCATGTTCGTATTGAACACGAGCTCGCCGAACACTTTCCGTTGCGCGCCGAAAAACACGCCCTCGGCGGTCGTTCCGTCTTCGACCACCAGGGTTCCTTTCATTCCTTAGACCCTCACCCAATTTCGCCCTCCGCTTATTAGGATTTGCACCGGGGACGTGTCGTGCGACAGCTATAGGCGTCCGCGGTTCGCTTATCGAGGTCGTGAGGGATGAGAGAATCCCGGAGTCCGTGAAAAGCCCCTTTTCGTTGAAGGCGGACTACGCGAACCCGCAGCTCTATGGGTGGGCACCGGTCATCGTCGGTATTCTGGCCTTGGTCGTTGGGACGACGCTAGTGATTCCGAATGTCCTCTCCGGAGATGTTCAGGTCCTGTGGGGCTTTCTCTTGTTCTTTCTCCCGATCGGTCTGTTCCTTTTCGGCGTTGGGTACTGGATGGTCACGCGCGCCGAATGATCGTCAGAGAGCGGGACGCGTCGTTACTCTTCGAAGCGGAACTTCATCACGCCGCCGACGAGGCCGAGAATTGAGCCTAGGAAGAGCCCGCCCCCGCCTGCGGCGCCGACGATCGGCGGGGGGGCCAAGGGGTCACGTCGGGGGATTTCGAAGTTTCCCCTGGAGATTCCGGAGGCGGGATGCCATGTTGCCCCAGTGGCTGCCCTGCCAGTAGTACCGCCCGCATCCCGTGCAATGCCAGAACTCGTTCTGTCGTTCGAAGACGCCCGGGGGGACCTTGTCCTTCACCTCCGCCTTCGGAACCTCTTGCAGCGGTGTGTTGCACACGGAACATCGGGAGAGTGCGCCCTCGGGCTCGATGTTGAACGCACGCATGACCTGAATGAGCTGCTCGTCGAGGTTGTCACTCGCCACATACAGCGCGCCCGCCACGCGACCCGCGAGCTCCCGATCCCGAGTCAGCAGGATCCGGTCCTCCTCGCGGCCCTTTTCGATAAGGTCGTTGTCCTCGAGGGGTCCCGGATACGCGACGTCGTACCCGAGGAACCGGAGCCACTTCGCGAGCGTCCCAAGCATGTGGTCGCAGAGGAACTTCACGGCCATGGCCTCGAGAGGGCGTCGACGAGAACACGAATCGCCTTCTGCTTCGCGCGCCGGAACCGCGGATTCCAAAACCCAGGATTCCACCCGTTGCCACCGAGTTCGTCGGAGACGACCATGAGGCTCCCCGCGCGGTACGCTCGATGGCGGGCGACGGCGTAGATTGCGGAGGCCTCCATGTCGACAGCGACGACGCCTCGCCTCGCAAGGTCGCGTGCCCTCTTGAGTGATTCCCGGTACGGTGCGTCCGTTGTCCACACACCGCCTTCCTTGAACGGAAGCCCGTGCCTCTTGCAGGCCCCGCTGAGCGCGCGAAGGATGGCGGGACTGGGTCGCGGTCTTCGGGGCGCGCCGTAGTGCCGGGAGGTCCCCTCGTCCGGGTACGCGAACGTCGGGACGACAAAGCTGCCGATTGGCGTGTCCTTGCGAAGGGATCCGCACGCACCGAACGTGATGAAATCCCGAACCCCCCGCACGCCCATCTCTTCGACGACGATTCCAGCAGCGGGCCCGCCGATTTGGGACCGGCCCACGAAGACGCGCCGTTGTCCTGCGCGGCCGACGCATTGCCATTGGTTCCACGAGGCTCGCTTCCCGTGGATTGCCCGCCGAAACGTCTCAAAATCCGTGCTCCCAAAGACGATGACGCCGCGGCTCGGGAGGCGGTACTCGGAAGGCGGGACCTTCAGGTTCGTCCGAAGGTAGTGCAGGAAGGATTCGGGCGTGACAATGTCGTCCGACGGCCTCAATGGACCACCGCGTACTCGAGCAGCACGCCGTCCCCGAGCGGCGTCGACCGCTTGAGTTCAAGCCGAATCGCATCCTCGACACGGCCCACCCCTTGGCCGCCGACGAGGGTCGGCGCAGAATGCCCGCCAAGGGCGAAGCTCCCGACAAACACGAGGAGTTCGTCCGCGAGGCCATGGCGCAGGAACGACCAGTTCACCGTGCTCCCGCCCTCGACGAGGAGCCGCTTCACGCCCCGCTCGTGGAGGATCTCGAGGAGCTTCGGGAGGTCGACCTCGTCCTCTCCGCATCGCACGACCTCCGCGTTCGCGAACGTCTTCGTGCAGTCCACGTTCGTCGCGACAAGGGTCGGCGCGGTGCCGTCGAAGATCGCGGAGGACTCGGGGCTCGAGCCGTTCGAGTCGAGGACGACACGCAAGGGCTTCCTTCCCTTCGCGCGCTCCCCTTTCACGATGAGCTTCGGGTCGTCCATGAGGACGGTGCCGACCCCGACGAGGATCGCGTCGCACGACGCCCGCGATTCGTGGAGCCGCCGGAGGTCCTCGTCGTTCGAAATCCGGACCCCCGTCCGGTCCTGAAGCGCGATTTTCCCGTCGACGGACATCGCCGCGTTCACAATCACATGAGGCCGTCGCACGGTTCGAGGAACGGAGCGGGCCTAATGAAGGCTTGCCGCGAGGTTCATGGCAGGCGTTACGATGGCGGGCCCATGGCTCCGCTGAAGGCGACGATCGAGATGCGCACGCCGGAAAAGTTCGACGCGACGGGTTACATGGGGTCCCGAGTCCTCATCCATGACCCGAAGGAAGGCGAGCCGCGGCAAGGCCCGGGCCCGATGGAGCTCATGCTCCTCGGCGTTGGCGGGTGCACCGCTGTCGACATCGTCGACATCCTGAGGAAACAGCGGGAGTCCATCGACGCGTTCCGAATCGAGATCGAGGCAGAGCGTGCGCCGAAGCCCCCGCGCGTGTTCACGAAAATACGCATGACCTACGTCCTGCGCGGCCCGCGGAAGGAGGCGAACGTGAAGCGCGCGATTGACCTGTCTATGGAGAAATACTGCTCCGCGAGCATCATGCTGAAACGCGGCGGAGTCGCGATTGTGACCTCGTACCGCATCGAAAAGTGATGCGGTGGTATCAAGCCCGAGAGCGTAATGACATCCCTTTAAGTATTGGACTGGGGGTTGCGACTCGCCCATGAATGGGATCCAGATTTACGAGCTCAAGCGGATGGACTTGCGCGGGGCCACGGTCATCGATGGGTTCCCGAGCGTCGGCCTCGTGTCCAGCATCGTCGCGAACTACCTCATCAACGCGCTGAGCCTCACGCAGATCGGCATCATGGATTCCGTGTACTTCCCGACCGTGTCCCTCGTTCGGGACGGCCAGCCGATGAACCCCGTGCGGATCTATGGCGGGCCGAAGCAGGAGGGCCGGGACCAGATCGTCGTGTTCATCTCCGAGTTCCAGCCCCCGCCGAACATGATCAAAGGCATCGCCTCGACGGTCCTTGACTGGACGCAGGACCAGCGGTGCAACCTCCTCGTGTGCCCGGAGGGTCTCATCGTGGACCAGTCGGCGCCGGAGGAGGACCGCCAGACGGAGGTCTACGGGATCGGCTCGACGGACAAGGCGATGGATCTCCTCCGAAAGAACTCCGTGACCCTCTTCGAGGAAGGCGTCATCACGGGCGTGGCGGGCGTGTTGCTCAACGAGGGCCGCCGCAGGGACTTCGATGTGATCACGTTGCTCAGTGAGGCTCATCCGGACTACCCGGACGCGCGCGCGGCCGCCCGCGTGATCGAGGTCATCGACAAGCTCCTCCTCCACACGGAACTCGACGCGCGCCCGCTGTACGAGGAAGCGGAGCGGATCGAGATGCAGCTCAAGAACATCCAGCACCAGGCGGACGCGGTGAAGAAGCCGGGTACTCCCGTGCGGCCGAGCATGTACGGGTAAGTACAATGGACCCGTCCAGCCCGCGTAGTATTGGCTGAGGGAAGCGACCGTTACCTTCACGGTGGCCGACTGCGTTCTGCCGCACATGGGCAAATTGAAGGATTCTGGCGTGCCCCGCTTCCGTCAACGAGCTTGCCCTCGCGACCACACACCCCTCGTCGCCGAGAAGGTGGCGGTGAGGGGCCCGGACGTGACGATTGACAAGTGCCCCATGTGCGCCGGTGTCTTCTTGGACAAGAACGAACTTCTGCGAATCAGCGGTGACTTCCAGCTGAACAGATATCTTCGCGACAAGGTCGCCCTCGATTCGGATTCGCAGCTCGTGTGCCCGCATTGTGGGGGCATCATGGACCTCGAGCACATTGCAGGCGTCGGAGTGGAGGTCTGCCTCACATGCTTCGGCTTGTGGCTGGATGGGGGCGAGCTCACGGCGCTCAAGGATAGACGTAACAGCGCGCCGATTCCGCTCACGTCGGAGAAGCGTCAAGAGATTGCCCGCGCGGAGAATGCGGCGAAGGACCGGCGGGGAAGGTTGAGGAACCCGTTCGTCCATCTCGACCGCGCGTTCGGGGAATTTGCCCGGCGCTATCTGTGACTGCCGCCCGGGGCGAAGTATTTCTTACATCCCAGCGAGAGGTGGACTGTCGACCTCACCTCGCTGCTACTCGACCCGGAATTGTTGTCATGCGGCGGAGGTTTCCATCCGACACAACGTGAAACCTCGTACCAAGGAACGAGCCGAGGAGCCACATCATCGTCCGTGTGTGCTCTGTGACCTCCCGCACAAGGAATTCCGATGGGCCTGAGGCCATGGCGGCGTAGACAAGTACTTGGTCCGCCGCGCGCGGGTCGATGGTCGCGCCGCTCTCGATATCATTGAGGAGCCCGAGCGCGGCTTTCTCGCCTACTTTCTCCGCACGCTTCCCCTTTTCCGCCAGCGCGCTCGCGCCGAGGATTGTCTCCGAGGTCTCGGCCCATAGCACGATTGCCCCTCCAGGGCCCACGGCGCGATCCGGGCCGAGAGTTTCATCGTGAACCCGGACCGCCGTGTAGCGGGAGAGTTGCTGGAGCGCGCCGGATTTCATCCGCTTCACGACATCCTCGGAGAGGTTCGATGCATGGGCTCGCCCGGCGATCCGCTCAATGTCTCCGCGCTTCGGAAGGACGAGGGTCCTCCACTCGTGCACACGCTCAATTTCGACACGAACGAGCCCGCCGCCGCGAGGATAGTATCCCCGCATCGCGACCTCGATGTTCGCCCGCGCGCCCATCTTTCGTAATAGCCCTAGAAACACGTGGCCGAAGTAGTCGAGCGGTGGGGCCCATGGAACATCCGTTCCGCCTCGGATCGCGAGCGTGACATCGCCCGCCATGAACGCCGCGGGCAGGCAGGCTTGGAGGACGAGCGTGATCGAGCCCGCCGTGCCGACGTCGAACGAGAACGACCCGCCATGGAGCCGACCAGGGCGGAACTCGAGCGACTGCGAGCCGACGGCAAGGCCCTCCGTGGCCGCATCGCACAGCTTCGCGACCGCCTGAACGGCCGTGACGTGCTGGGCTGCGAGCCCGGGATTCTTCCGCTTCGCGCGGATGTTCGTGATTCGCACGGGCGTGGCGGTGATCGCGGACAGCGCAACCGCCATCCGAAGGATCTGGCCCCCACCCTCGCCGTAGGACCCGTCGATCTCGAGGCCGCTCACGGGCTCGGGGATGGCGCGGCGGCCACGTGAACCCTCTCCTCCCGCCTTCGGCGGATCCACTTCTCGAACTCGACCGCGAAGAACACGGAGCTCGCGATGAGGGTCGCGACGAGGAACTCGTCCCAGGGCAAGGCGCGGGTCCGGAACGGAACCTGCAGGAACGGGACGAAGATTACGGCGAGCTGGAGGAACACGGTCAGCGCCACGGCTCCGATGAGGTAGCGGTTCTTGAAGAAGCCCGCCGTGAACACGGACTCCCGCGACACGCGGATTGCGAGGACGTGGAACACTTGGAACATCGCGACCGTGTAGAACACGAGGGTTCGGGCGTGTTCGAGCTCCCGCTGCGGCGGGTACGCCCACAGGTAGATCCCCAGGGAGCCGATTGCCATGAGGGTGCCGACCCACGCGATGTGGAATGCGATGCCGCCCGCGAGGATCCCCTCCTTCGGGTTCCGCGGCTTCCGTACCATGAGCCCGCGTTCCTTCGGCTCCACGCCGAGCGCGAGAGCGGGGAAGCCGTCCGTGATCAGGTTGATCCACAGGAGCTGGATCGGCAGGAGCGGGAGGTCCAGGAGGAACGCGGACGCGATGAAGATGACGAGGACCTCGCCAGAGTTCGTGCTGAGGAGGTATCGGACGAACTTGCGGATGTTCTCGTAAATCCCGCGGCCCTCCTCGACTGCGGCGACGATTGACGCAAAGTTGTCGTCCGTGAGGACCATGTCGCAGGCCTCCTTCGCGACGTCCGTCCCTGTGATCCCCATCGCGATCCCGAGGTCCGCACGCTTGAGGGCGGGCGCATCGTTCACGCCGTCCCCCGTCATCGCGACGATGTGCCCGCGGGCCCGCCACGCGTCGACGATTCGGAGCTTGTGCTCCGGGGATACGCGCGCATACACGCGGGTGCGCTCGACCCGCTGCCGCAGCTCGTCGTCGGAGATCTCGTCGAGCTCCTCGCCTGTGAGGGCGAGGTCGCCCTTCTGGAGGATTTCCATCTCCCGCGCCACCGCCATCGCGGTGAGCTTGTGGTCCCCCGTGATCATGGCGATCTGAATCCCCGCCATCTTCGCGAGACGGATCGCCTCGATCGCGTCCTTCCGTGGCGCGTCCATCATCCCCGCGAGACCAAGGAACACGAGCCCCGTTTCGAGAGCCTCTTCCTTCGCGTCCGGTTGCTCCCGCGTCTCCTTGTACGCGAGCGCAAGCACGCGCAGGGCCCGCGTCGCCATCTCTTGGTTGCTGAACGCGATCTGGCGCCGCGTGTATTCGTCGAGCGGCTGGGTAGTGCCGTCGAGGAGGATCCGATCGCATCCCGCGAGGACTCGCTCCGGCGCGCCCTTCACGAAGACGACGTGGAACCCCGCCCGCGGTTCTCCGTGGACGGCGTGGACCGTGGACATTTTCTTCCGCTCGGACGAGAACCCAAGTTCCGTGACCCGCGGCATCGCGGCCTCGAGGTCCTCCTTCCTCAGGCCCGCGCGCATCCCCGCGACGACGAGTGCGACTTCCGTCGCGTCCCCCACGACGGAGTGGGACGAGTCCTTCACCCGTACGACGGCATCGTTGCACAGCATCGCGCACCGCAGGGCCATCGCGAGTTCGGGATGCCCCGCCAGATCGATGTCCACCCCGCCCAGTCTAACCTCGCCCCGCGGGTCGAAGCCGTCACCGTCGATCTCGTACTCCTTTCCGCCCGCCAGGACGGTCCGCACGTTCATCTCCCCCTTCGTGAGCGTTCCCGTCTTGTCGGAGCAGATTACGGACGCCGCGCCGAGAGCCTCGACGGCGGGGAGCTTACGGATCAGCGCATTCCGCCGCACCATCCTTTGCAGGCCTAACGCGAGGCTGATCGTCACGACGGCGGGGAGGCCCTCCGGGATCGCGGCCACGGACAGGCTGACCGCCGTGAGGAAGAGGGTCTCGATCTCTCCGGGCTTCCGGAGGAGCCCGAAGACAAACACGAACGCGCTGATTGCGAGGATGACGACCCCAAGCTGCCTGCCGAGGCGATTGAGCTGCTTCTGGAGCGGGGTTTCCGCGCTCGTCTCCTGCTGGACGAGTCCCGCAATCTTCCCGAGCTCGGTTGACATCCCCGTGCTGATCACGACCGCCTTCCCCCGGCCCGAGTCGATCAGCGTCGCCGCAAACACCAGGTTCCGCCGGTCCGCGAGGAACGTCTTCGCCGGGAGCGGCGCCGTCGTCTTCGACACGGGGACGGACTCCCCCGTGAGGGACGCTTCATTCGCCCGGAGGTTCACGGACTCGAT